>JGI12109J20283_10509148_pt1 | contig 18940 bp, 13 predicted proteins | sample ElkSlonscriptome_12_FD_20283 | JGI IMG/M metagenome (IMG submission 20283)
CACTGGTCTGGGAATGGTACGGCTGGCGGCGCGACAAGATCCGAGCCACCAAACCGAACGGTGCGCACTCCGCCCTCGTCGAGCTCGCGCGTCGCGTTCGATCGGTCTCCATCCTGACGCAGAACGTCGACGGACTCCATGCCGATTCCCTCGAGATCGACGGCCCGCAGGTCGAGATCGTCGAATTGCACGGCAGCATCTGGCGCATCCGTTGCTTGGACTGCAATCTCGAAAGCGAGGATCGGCGTCCCGGTCCTCCCCCCGGTGACCTCCCCCACTGTACCTGCGGCGGCCTGATGCGTCCGGCCGTCGTCTGGTTCGGCGAAGCGCTCGACTCCAGGGTACTGGATCGCGCGGGTCAGGTGGCGACCGGATGTGACGTCTTCCTCGTGGTCGGGACGAGTGCCGTCGTTCAGCCCGCGGCTTCCTTCGCCACTCTCGCCCGGCGGAACGGAGCCCGCGTCGCGGAGTTCAATCTCGAGGCCACCGAACTCAGCGAAGGGGTCGACGTCGCCTTGCACGCGCCGGCGGAACACGCGCTGCCGGCGCTGATCGAAACCATCGACCGCGTGCGAGGAACCACGGTCTGAATTGAACGGACTCCACCTCCTCGGCCGGTGCTTCGCGATCGGCGTCGCGTGGTTCGTCGTCGGCGTGCCCGTCGCGGCCGCCCAGGACATCGATGCCCGGACCCTCGGGACCGCCGGCTCGCCCCTGGGCCGACCGACGGGTGACCTGCGCCGGGTGAACCCCGCACTCTACGCCGCTCCGACCTTCGAGCCGCCGGGCGAGGCGTCGATCCCCCTACCGATCGGTCTGCTGAACGCGGACTTTCCCACGCTCGAGTCCTCGGACGACGATTTCGACCTGATCGCGATCGCGGACTTCCTCTGGAACATTCCGTGGAATCTCCAGTTCGGAGCACCCGAGGAACCGAGTGGCGACGTGACGATCCGCATCGCTCTCGACGAGCTCGTGATCGATCTACGAGACGCGAAGACCCTCGTACCGACGGAGGGCTTCGCGGCCGGCGGACGCCACAGCCTGATGACCGTGGGCAACACCTTCGATCTGGGAGCCCGCTACGGAACGTTTCGACTCGATCTGTTCGAACTCTTCGTGATCGACGACCTGAGCCTGGAGATCGACGACGCTCTCCAACGAGTACTGCGTGACGCGGAACCGGTCGTGGGCGGGCGCACCTACGGCCTCGACGCCCGCGGCGTCCTGCAGACCGGATTCACCATGGGCCTGGCCTACGCACGGGAGATCCCCCTCGGCAGATCGAGCGCGCGCGCAACGGGCGACGACTGGCTGGACCGCTACTGGGAGACCGAACGCGATCGTCCGCGACTCTGGGTCGGTGCCGGCCTACGTCGCTACTTCGGAGTGAGCGCGGTCGACCTGCGCACGCGCGTCGACATGAAGGGCCAGGATCCTTTGTTCGGAAACGACGGTTCGTTCACCACCGGTCTGTCGGCCGACCTGCTCCAAGGTGCACTGGACGGCATCGAGGGATGGGGCCGCGCCTGGGGCATCGACCTGGGCACGCTACTGCGCTGGCGCGCTTGGGAAGTCGGAGCGGGCGTTGCGGATCTCGGCGCCGAGATGACCTGGGACCGCGGTCGGATCCAACGCTACGACTTCGACTCCGAGCGCGATGCCTTCGCGAACGAGGTCGTGGCCGAGGACGTTCGCATCGAGACACCGATCCCCACGACCTGGCGGATCGACGTCACGCATCGCACCGGCGCCACGCGCACCGTCACCGCATCGATCGACAACGGCGCCGGCGACACCGCCTACCGACTGGCCGCCGAAGAATGGATCCGCCCTTGGTTCGCCGTCCGCGGTGGCGTCGTACGCGATCCACGTGGACTCTTCCAGATCGGCACCGGTATCGGCCTGCGCAAAGGACCCGTCGGCTTCGACCTGGGCATCCGCACCCACGCACGCAACGTACGCGGCAACCGCGTCGGCGAACTCGGGCTCTCGTTGGTCCTGAATCCCATACCCCGTGGAGGCCCGTGACGGTGAAACGCACCCTGACTTCCGCCCTGTTGCTCGCCGTACTCGCGGCGTGCAGTGGCGGCGACGTCACGCTCGAGATCGACGTGCTCAGCTTCCTCAACGACGCCGGCGCGGGCCCCGACCCGAACGCGACCTACGCTTATCCGGTGCCACCCACCGGGATCGTCATCCAGGGGATCGATCTGATCGACGACCGCGAGTTCCAGCTACTGGATTCGATCGACGACGTCACCGTGGTCGACGAAGGAGAACTGACCTATCGCGTCGAGGCGGTGAACCGCGAGGGCGCCGGCCGCGCGACGCTGAAGATCCGCCTGGCCGCCACACGCGAGGGGCTCGACGACGGCGCTTCGATCCTCCCGGACATCGACCTGCCGCTGCTGCCCGACAGCACGACGACGGCCGCGGGCACGGTGGACCTGGGCTCGTTGGTGGAGATCTTCGCCAACGACAGTGCCTGGGTGCGCATCGAGACCGACCTGCGCGTGGATCCCGGAGACGTCGTGGGCGACTCGCTGGCGGGAACCCTATGGCTCCGGCGTCTCGACGTTCGCGTGGTCGCTGACGAGGACTTCTTCTAGCGCTCCCTGCGCACGATCGGCCGCGTCGTCCTCTTCGGATTCCGCGCGTTCGGCCGCTTCGATCTGGCGCTCGAGCTCTTCGATGTCGTGTCCTGCCGCTTGCACCAGGTGCGCCGCGGCCACCGTCTCGTCGACGTTCTCCGGGAGGTTCGTGTCCGGCCGTCGCGCGTCGACACCGATGCGCCCGGCCAGGATCGCGTAGAAAGCCATCCCGACATCGCCCACCGGTCGCACTTCGATGCTTCCACCGTGGTAGCCGAGCACGTAGTTCGCGATCGGCAGCGACAACCCGCTTCCACGCTGGTGGTTGGAGATGTCGTGCGTCAGCTCGAAGCGCTCGAAGAGCTGTTCGATCTTCTCGTCGACGATCACCGGTCCGGTGTTGAAGACGCGCAACGCGAGCCAGGTCATGCCACCGTCCGGCATCTCGATCGACCGCGCGGTCATCAGCCGATTCAGGTCGCCGTCGGGATCCTCCAGGACCCTCTCGACGAACTCGATGACCACACGTCCGTCCGCGTGGTTGTGACGCACGGCATTGTGCAGGATTTTCTCGAGCGCGACCTGCATGAGGGTCCAGTCCCCGAGCACGAAGAACTCGCGCTGCATCTCCACGCGGTTCTCGACCACGACCTTCTGTTTCGCGCAGTCGGCTTCGAGCGCGGCGACCTTGCTCTTGATCAAGCCGGTGAGTGAGAAGACATCGAAGTTGTTCTGCGATCGATTCGCCTGCAGTGACGCCATGAGGATCGCATCGTTCATGAATCCCGATAGACGGCGCGCGCTGTCGTACACGATCTCGATGAACTCGCGCTCGATGTCGGTGCGCTCGTCCGCGAACTCGTCGCGCAAGAACTCCACACCACCCATGATCGAAGTCAAGGGTGTACGGACCTCGTGGCTGACCAGGGCCAGGAAACTGTCCTTCATCGCCTCGACGTCCTCGACTTCATGCAAGGCTTTGGCCAGACGGTCACTCTGCGATCGCATCGCGGCGTGCGTCGTGTGCAGGTCGCTGATCATCGTGTTGAAGGACCGCGCGATGTCCGCGAACTCGGCCTGGCCCTCGACTGGCATGCGTTGCGTGAGATCACCACGCGCCACGGTCTGCATGGTGCTCGCGAGACGCACCAACGGATCACGAACGCGCATCGTCATGCGGTGCATCGAGAATGCTGCGAAGAGCAAGACGATCGAGATCAACGACAGCGCCATGCGCTGCCAGCGCACGAAGGGCGCGAACACGACCTCACGGGGAACCGAAACCGCGAGCGTCAGGCCCAGGTCATGGTCGACGTGATAGGCGGTCAACCACCGTTCTCCGTCCTCGTCGAGCAGCGAGGCCGTCGTCGTCGTCGCACCGGCGACGTGGAGTTCGCGGGTGAAGGCGGAAGAGCGATGGAACGGCGTCTCCGACCCCGTGGTCAACTCGTGGCCGTGCGCGTCGAGCAAGATGGCGTAGGCGCCCTCGGTCTGCTCGAGTGCCTTCAGGTGCGCCATGCTGGCACCCTCACGCAGCAGGGCCAGAGCGACCCGGGTCCCGTCGACCGAGTCCCGCATCAACCAGATCCGATCGCGCCCGTCGAGACGGTGCACACAATAGGCGGGGTCCATCACACGATGGCCGCGCAGCGATCCGATCACGGAGAATCCGTGTGCCACGGCGTCCCACGCAGCTTCCGGGACGGGTGAGCGCTCGGTCCACCGCCCGCGTGGCGCCATTTTCGACAGCCCCGCACCATCGGACCCCAACAAGTACAGCTGCTCGACCTCGGGCCAACTCACGAGAAAGGCGTCGGCGGCCTTGTCCCAAGGAAGCGCTCCCGCACCGTCTTCGGCACCCGACGCAGCCAGGCTCTCCAGGCCCTGGACCATCGCGTTCCAACGACCCGTGAGCGGCATGGCCCGCGACGTGAGCGTCAGCTCCAACTCCTGCCTCGACTTGGCCTCGAACTCCGGCTCGAAGACCAGACGACTCAGAAGTACGAGCCCTCCGACCGCCAACAAGGTGATCGGCACCAGGGCGAGCGCGAACCGCCGATCCAGTGTCAGACGCGGGCGTGAGGACATGGGGACTCCGGGAGACTCCACAAGGGGGTGTTCGGGCGACCTCGCGGGTCGACCGGTTCATGGGGGTGATCGGCCCCTAAACCCCTGATCTTGATCGACGATTGGGTCTGGCGCGGAATCCGAGCGCGAACTAGGCCGGGAGTCCTCCGCGCGCGCGCGCCCAACGGGCGAGGAAGCCCTCCCATGTGGCCAGGTCCCTCGGCGTGGACTCGGCACCATCGGCGCCGGAGGCCAGGGCGACGTCGTGCTCGATCGCTCCGAGAGCCGCGGAGAGGAGGACCACGGGCGTGTGATCCCGGCTTCCGTCGTGGCGGCGTACGGCGTCGACGACCGGACTCGCCCCGCACGAAGGTGCGGCATCGAAGGAAACAGCGAGATCGAACGCGCCCACGAGGGGCTCTCCCTCGAGCGACCTGACGTCGGATTCGACCACCACACAGCCGAGCTCGCGAAGAACCGACGCGATCAAACGTCGCTCCGAGACGACGTCGTGGACCAGGAGCACGCGCAGCGTCCCCAGGGACGGACGCTTCACGCGTGGCGGAGGGGTTTCCGCACGGGGATCCGGACCCAGGCGTCCGAGCACCAGATCCAGCAGGCGACGGCGACGCACGGGCTTGCGGAGAACGGGGTGATCCCCTCCGAAGCGCAGGCGCTCGGGAGGGACGAAGCCTGGAACCATGGCCGTCACCCGGCGGCGTGTCGCCATGTCGAGCGACTGCGCCCAGGACTCGATCTCGCCGACGCCTCCGAAGGTGTCGACGAGCACCAGATCGTATTCCCACGAATCCTCGGCTGCGGCGTCGATCATGACCCGCGCCTCTTCGAGCGACGACGCGCGGTCGACCGCGGAACCCAGGTCGTGGAGTTGGCGCTCGAGAACCAGGGCCACCGTCGCACTCTGGACCGCGAGAAGGATCCGGCCCCCAGGCCGCGGAAGAATCGCCACCGGACCCGATCCGCCGACCGCGACCCGCTCCAAGGGCAACGCGCACCAGAAGATCGCGCCGCCGTCGGAACCGGCTTCGGCTCCGAGAGATCCCCCGACGACCTCCACCAACCGATGGGCGAGCGCGAGGCCGACCGCGCCGGGGTCGGTGTCACCGTCCAGCGCCGACGGTCCTCGCAGATACGGCCCGAAACGCGCCTCGATGTCCCGCTCCAAGGGCGTCAGGGCACTCAAATGGACTTCGAAGCGGATCTCGCACCGTGCGGCACCGTTCATGACCGTGCGCGCCGCGAGCAGGATTTCGCCCTCGCGGACCGCGCGGTTCGCCTGGGCGAGCAGTTGGACGAGGATCTGTCGGATTCGTACCGCATCGCCGCCGAGACGACTGACGATCGTGGGGTCGACGTGCACCGCGAGCTCGTTCCCATGGGTGACCGCCGCCGGGGCGACGAGCTCGACCACGTCTTCGACGAGCTCGCCGACGTCCAATGGCGCACATTGGACGGGCACGTTTCCAGCCTCGACCCGCTCGAAGTCGATGAGGTCGTCGATCCACTGCATCGCGACCTCGAGGTCGGTGATCAAGTGGATGACCTCGGGCGCGTCCGCCAGGCCCTCGCGCACCCGACGCAGTGGACCACGGACGTTCTGGGCTATGTTGGCGACAGCGTGGTCCCGCACCCGGCGCGCACGGAGTTCGGCGCGCCGCGAGGCTTCGACCCGGCCGCGATTCACGTGTTCCTCGGTCACGTCTCGTGTGACCACGACGATGCCCTCGGCCTCGCCGCCTTCGTCACGCAGGACCTCTCGATCCACGCTCCACCAACGACGCTCCCCCCGCGCGTCGATGCGTTCCACGCGCTCGTCGCGCGCGGACTGCTCGCGATCGAAGACCTCGAGGTCACGGCGATAGGCGTTGGCCGCATTCGAGGGATCGATCTCCCAGAGGTAGCGATCTTCCACCGCCACGCGGGGAAGACCCAGGCTGCGCGCGGCCGCTTCGTTGGCGCGCAGGACGCGGTTGTCCCGGTCCTTCACCCACACGCCAACGGGAATCACGTCGAGGATCCGCTGTTCCCGCGCCAGGACCCGGCGCTCGATCTCTTCGTCGGCTTCGCGTGCCGCACGCTGGGCCCGTTGGCGTACCGATTCGGGATCGCGCTCGAGGAGCAGGGCCACCACACGTGCGGCAGCCTCGAGAGCCTCGAGGTCGCTCGCGTCGAAGGGATGTCCCGGCGAGTCGTGGGCGACGCCGAGTACGCCGATCACGGTCGTTCCGATCGCGACCGGAACGACGGCGACCGTGGCTGCGCCGTGCGCGACGAGATCGATCCCGCGACCGGACCACGAGGCGTAGTCGTCGATCGAGACCGGCTGTCCGGTGCTCCACACCTGACCGATCAGGCCGGCGCCACGCTCGTGCAGTCGTCCGTCGATCTCCTGGAAGAGTCCGTCGGCGGCGCAGATCCGCAGACGCTTCGCTTCTGCGTCCAGGCAGGCGAGGAATCCGTGGTCGACCCCGCTCATCCCACGAATGGCCGCGAGGACGTTCCGTAGCGGCGCGTCGTCGTCGGAGGACGGGTCGATCGTGCCGACGGCAGCGTGAAGGACCTGGAAGAGGCGTCGAGGCACCGAGACGCGTCCGCGTTCCGGCGCAGCCGAGGCCACAGCCACCGTCGCAGTGGTCGAACTCGCTGCCCTGTATGAAGTTGCGTTCGTCACCGAAACATCCGATCCGCCGGCCCGGGGGGAGATCCCGAGGGACCTCGGCGCGACCTGGGAATGACGAGGAACTCTTGGCAAAAGGATGGAGCAAACCGGAGGCCAACGGGGACTCCAGCCCCTCGCGCGACCTCGACGGGATCGAACGAGGAGCAACGAGGCACTTCGGACCCTTCTCGGCTATCCTGACCCCTCACGCGAAACGGAGGCCGACCGTGACCACGACGATCCCGCCACGCGAAGAGATCCCCGCCGAGCTCCGCTGGAACCTCGAGGACATCTATCCCGACGTCGACGCCTGGGAAGCCGGTGCCGAGGAGTTGGAGCGACTCATCGAGGGGTTCGCCGCACGCCGAGGCACGCTGGCGAAAGGGCCGGATTCCCTGCACGCCGCGCTGGCCGCGCACGACGCGCTCGAGGCCCACGCGCACCGCGTGTGGTGGTATCCGGCATTGATGCACGACGAAGACCTGCGTCGGAACGACGTCGAGTCACGCAAGCAGCGCGTTCAGATGATCCTCGCGCGTGCAAACACCGAGTCGGCGTGGCTCCGACCCGAGATCCTCGGGCTCAGCGAGGACACGGTGAGGACCTGGCTCGACGAACACGAAGGCCTCGGTCTCTATCGCTTCCTGCTGGACGATCTCTTCCGGCAGCAGGAGCACGTTCTCGACGAGCCGCGTGAGACGCAATTGAGCTACGCGGGTCGGCTGGGGCAGACGCCGTCCGACGCCTACACCATGCTGTGCACCGCCGACGTCGAATGGCCCACGATCCAACTCGCGTCCGGTGACTCGGTCCAGCTCACCTATGGCACCTACCATCATCTTCTGCGCACGTCGCCCGAGCAGGTCGACCGCCGCCGGGCCTTCGAAGCGCTCTACGGCGTGTTCACCCAGAACCGCAACACCTACGCCGCGCTCTACTCCGGAGTCTGTCAGCGCGACTGGTTCCTGGCGCGGTCACGCAACTACGCCACCACGCTCGACGCGGCGCTGCACGGCAACGACATCCCGACCACCGTCGTCGAGAACCTGATCTCGACCACACGTCAGGGCGTCGCTCCGCTCCAGCGCTACTACCGACTCCGTCAACGTGCGCTCGGTCTCGAGACGATCCATCTCTACGATGGCATGATCCCGTTGATCGACGACAAGACGCGCTACACGTGGAATCAGGCGACGTCCTACGTCGTCGATTCGGTCGCGCCGCTGGGCCCGGACTACGTCGCTCTCATGCGTGAGGCCTTCGATGGTCGCTGGATCGACGTCGCCGAGAACGAGGGCAAGCGTTCCGGTGCGTACAGCGCACCCGTCTACGGCGTGCATCCCTACGTATTGATGAATTACAAGGACACGCTGAACGATCTCTTCACCCTGGCCCACGAGATGGGCCACAGCCTGCACACCGTGCTCAGTCACCGGGCGCAGCCCTACGTGTATTCGAACTACACGATCTTCGTGGCCGAAGTGGCGAGTACGTTGAACGAGGCGCTGCTCCTCGATCATCTGGTGGCGCGTACGGAAGACCCGCGGGAGCGGGCGATGCTGCTCCAGCACGCGATCGACAGCATCGTGGCGACCTTCTACACGCAGGTCATGTTCGCCGACTTCGAGTTGCAGGCGCACCGGCTCGTCGAGGCCGACGAGCCCGTCACCGCCGAACGCTTCGACGAGATCTACGGTGGCATCATGAACGACTTCTACGGCGACGCCGTCACGCTCGACGAACCCTATCGCAGCACCTGGGCACGCATTCCGCACCTCTTCCGATCGCCTTACTACGTGTACCAGTACGCGACGTGCTTCGCGTCGGCCGCCACGCTCCGCCGCGCGCTGGCGGACGAAGGCACCCCGGCCGTGGAGCGCTACCTGGAACTGCTGCGTTCGGGAGGTAGCGAACACCCGATGGACCAACTGCGTGGTGCCGGCGTCGATCTCGGTCAGCCCGAAACCGTCGCGGCCGTCGTGCAACAACTCGACGGTCTCGTGGACGAGTTGGAGTCCGCGCTGGATGCGCTCGGCGGTCTGTAACCGGATGGGCGCCGTTTGCGTCTGAAGGGTAGCCCCGACCTGACCCGCCGCCCGACTCCGGAGGACCGTCTCGTGTCGCGTCTGCTTCTCGCGCTCGCTCTGCTTTGTTCCATGCCGTTCCAGGCCAACGCCGGATCCCTCGACCTGGGAGTCGGCGAGGCCGGTCTCGCCCTCGGCGACGCCCCGCGCTGGACCGGAGTCCGCATCAATCTCGTCGACCGGGACCTCGAGGAAGTCCGCGGGCTCAACCTGACGCTCTGGAAGCCCGACGAACGCGTCCGCGGGCGCATCGCGGGCCTCGGACTCGGTCTCTGGGGACCGCAGGCACGGGAACTCGACGGTGTCCACGCCGGCCTGATCGGCATCGATGCCAGCCATCAACTCAACGGCATCGCGATCGCACTCGGTGGTATCTCCGCCGGGCGACCGCTGAACTGGCGCTCGGGGGGCGAAGGTAACCTCCGGGGCGTGCTCGTCGGCGGGGTCGGCGTGAGCGCCGGCAACGACATCGAGGGCCTGGCCCTGAGCGGGATCGGTCTCGCCGCGGGGGGCGACCTCAACGCGATCCAGGCGAGCCTGGTCGGGATGGCCGTCGGCGGCTCGGTCCGCGGGATCGCCGTCAACGGGCTCGGCGGCGCGATCGGTGACGACGCCAGTGGCCTCGTCGTGGGCGGCTTCGGCCAGGCGATCGGCGCGACTTCGACCGGCATCGTCCTCGCCGGATTCGGCCAGTCGGTCGGCGACGACGCGACCGGTCTCGTCTTCTCCGGATTCGGCCAAGCCATCGGCGGAGGCGCGACGGGAATCGCGGCCGCGGGCTTCGGTCAGGCGATCGGCGGCGACCTCACCGGGATCGCCATGGTGCTGGGCGGCCAGTCGATCGGCGACGACGCCGAAGGAATTCTCGTGAGCGGGCTCGGCACCGCCGTCGGCAACGACCTCACCGGCATCAGCTTCAGTGGGCTCGGCACCGCCGCGAGGGGCGAGATGACCGGAATCCACGTGGCCGGCCTGGGCCTGGCCGCCGACGAGATGCGCGCCCTGGCCGTTTCCCTGGGCTCGAACCGCGGGATCGACATGACGGGTCTCAGCGTGAGCTCCTACAACCGCTTCGACGGCACCACGACCGGGCTGTCGATCGGGCTGGTCAACGTCACCGACGAGCTCCATGGCGTCCAACTCGGCGTGCTGAACATCGTGCGCGAACGAAGTGGATGGAATCGAATCCTCCCCATCCTGAACGTGGGACGTTAGATTCCGTAGTCCCCGGGGCCGAGGTCCCGGGGACGCCGGGATTCCCAGGGACGTGGATCCCGGTGCCTCTGGCCCGGAGACCGGATCCATGCTCGTACGTTTCGGATTGATCGGACCCGGCAAGATCGCCGACCGCAACCTCGCACCCGCCCTGACCCGCACCGACGGCGCCCAACTGTGGTCCGTACTGAGTCGCGACCCCGACCGGGCCGCGGCCTTCGCGAAGGACCACGGCGCCGCCGCTGAGAAACCCGTCACGACGTCGCTCGACGAAATGCTCGCCGATCCGGAACTGGATGCGGTGATCATCGCCACTCCCGACGGACTCCACGCCGACCAGGCGATCGCGGCCGCACGCGCGGGCAAGCACGTGTTCGTGGAAAAACCGATGGCCACGAACGTCGACGAAGCGCAGGCCATGGTCGAGGCGTGTCGCAGTGCGAAGGTCCGTCTCGGTGTCGCCTATCACCTGCGCTGGCACACGGGCCATCGCGCGCTGGTCGACGCGATCCGTCACAGCGAATTCGGCCGCATCCACCACGTCCGCGCCCAGTGGAGCTGGCGCGCCGGGGACGCGTCGAACTGGCGCGCCGCCGCCGAGGTCGGCCGTTGGTGGGGCCTGGCCGGCGTGGGAACCCACATGCTCGACCTCGTCCGCTGGGTCCTGGTGCCCGAGTCCGGTGAGATCGCCGACGTGCGCAGCGTGATCACGCGCGACCACTTCCGTGGACCCCACGACGAGACGGCCGTTCTCGCGCTGCGTTTCGAACGCGGCGCGACCGCGCAGATCGTTTGCTCCGTACTCTTCGACGGACCGACACGCTTCGAAATCTACGGTCAGCGCGGCTGGGCGATCTGCGAGGACACGCTCGGCGCCCACGGCGGTGGCCGGATCCAGACCGACAAGGGTCCGCTGGAGTTCGAGGCGGTCGATCCCTACGTCGGCGAGCTGCGCGACTTCGTGAAGGCCGTACGGGACGGACGCCCGCCCGAGGTCGACGGCATCGAAGGCCGGCGCAACGTCGAACTGCTCGTCCAGGCAACGGAGTAGGTGCCCACCATGAAGTTCTCCGTACGAGCCCTCGTCCTGCTCGCGGCGATGATCGCGTGCGCGCCCGCCATGGCCGGTGATCTCGACGAGGCACGCGCCCTGTTCGAACGCAATCTCCAGGCGATCCGCGATCGCGACGCCGAAGCCTATCTTGCGTGCTACCGCGACGACGGCGCTCTCGTCCGCACGGGATTCGATGGCGCCAAGACCGGCTACGCGGAGTGGGCCGCCAGCGTCCGCGCCGAAGACACGTGGCCCGACGGCTTCGAGGCCTTCGACCTCGAGGTCTTCTCCGTGACCGACGGTGTGGTCTACGGGAAGTACCGCTACCGCGTCCGCTACGACGACGACGTGCAAGAGGGTCTGTCCGAGCGCGTCTTCCTGCGCACTGAAAAGGGGTGGCGCATCGCCGTCTCGACGGCCTTCGGAGCACCCGAAGGAGCCCTTGCGCCGTTGGAGGACGGAGAATGACGCGTGGATTCCTCGCCCTGTGCTCGCTCCTTCTTCTGGGAGCACCGGCACTGATCGTCGGGTGCGCGTCCTCGGGCCCGAAGGCCTACGTCGACCCGGTGCTGGAAGACGATGGCATCCACTCGGGGGCGATCGCAGTCCTCGGCGTGACCGCTCTCGCCGGGCCGGACGACCGGGACACCCGCTTCCTGTACCGCGAAGCGCTCAGCGGCGGCATGGCACAGGCGCGTCCCGACCTCCGCTTCGTCGAGGGCAGCGAGGCCTGGATCGCGCTCGGTGACGACGAGGCGACGGCCATCCTCGACGCGTACCGTGGGACGGCACGGCTCGGTCCGAACGAAATTGCACGACTGTCCGTGCTGTCCGACCGCGCACGTTTCGTCCTGGTCGGTCGGATCGATCTCGACCTCGACGGGTTGGACACCGACCACCGGACGCGCGAGTCGCTCGACCGTGTCGTGATCGACGTCGACGTGCGGGGCCGGCGCGAGATGAGCGCAACCTTCGACCTCTTCGACCTGCAGACACGTCGGATGGTCTTCTCGACCCAGATCTCACGTGTCGAGACCGAACCCGGCCGCTCCTTCGAAGTCGACCCGTTGCAGCAACCACCGACGAACTACGACATCGATCGCGCGATCCGCGAGAAGCTGCCCACGATTCAATTGCCGGATCCGCCCGGACGCCTCATGGTTCTGCGTCGCATGATCCAAGACGCGGCCGAGGACCTTCCTGGCGGTTCTTGACTCGATCACGGCGCGAAAGGCGAGTGCGTGCGCTACGGGGAAATCGATCGTTTCCAGACGGGCCTGGTGGTCCCGGTCAGCTCCCTGCGAAGTGCGGCGAGCCTGGGTGTCGGTGAGTTCGCCGATCTACCGAATCTCGGTGCATGGGCGCGTGACGCGGGTTTCGACCTGCTGCAGATCCTCCCGGTGAACGACACCGACGACGATCCCTCGCCCTACTCCGCGCGCAGCGCCTTCGCATTGCACCCGCTCTACCTGCGACTCGACGCGATCGAGGGCGCCGATGGCCTCTCCGACGAGATCGCGAGCGTCCGGTCGGCCATGCACGACGCGAGCGAACTGCAGTACGGCGACGTGCTGTCGCTCAAGCGCGAATTCACGCGACGGATCTTCGATCGCCACGACCCGGACCGCCTCTGGCAGGAGACCGAAACCTGGGTCGACGCCAACCCGTGGATCGGACCGCACGCGGTCTACTCGGTCCTGCGCGAACGCAACCAACGCCGCTCGTGGAAACAGTGGCCTCAGCTCCGCGACCCGACGGCCACCGACGTCGATCGCTTCTGGGACGCACGTCCGAACGAACTCCTCTTCCACGTCTGGCTGCAGTGCGAGTGCGACCGCCAACTCCGCGCCGCGAGCGAAGAGCTCGATCGGCTGGGCGTTCGTCTCAAGGGCGACCTGCCGATCCTCCTGAGCGAGGACAGCAGCGACGTCTGGTTCCACCGCGAGGTCTTCGATCTCGACGGCCGCGCCGGAGCACCGCCGGACATGTATTCCGAGAGTGGTCAGTTCTGGGGTTTCCCGTGCTACCGGTGGGAGAGCCTGGCGGAGAGCGACTATACGTGGTGGCGCGCACGGCTGACCCAAGCGTCGCGTTACTACCACGCCTTACGCATCGATCACGTCCTGGGCTTCTTCCGGATCTGGCGCGTTCCCGTGACCAGCACGACCGGCATGCTCGGCTTCTTCGATCCTGCGGTTCCGATCACCCGCCGACAACTGCACGACCACGGCTTCGACGATGCGCGTATCGACGTCCTCGCCGCGACCGAGGGCCGCGTCGACACCCACTTCCCCACCGAGCGCGACTACCAGAAGATCGAAGACCTCGATGAGCGCACCGCATTGATGCGCCGCCTGTGGAACCGAGTGCTGATCGACATCGACGGGCAGGGTGAACGCTACCGACCCTACTGGCACTGGTACGAGAGTCCCCTCTTCCATTCTCTCGCCGATCACGAGAAGGATGCGCTCCATCACGTCATGGGCGAGGACGCCGCACGCCAGGAAGATCTGTGGTCGGAGACCGGCCGCGCGCGCCTTTCGATGGTCGACGGAAGCACCGACGCACTCGTGTGCGCCGAAGATCTGGGCGCCGTTCCAGACTGCGTCCCGGGTGTGCTCGACGATCTCGGGATCTTCGGATTGCGCGTCGAACGCTGGACGCGCGAATGGGACCAGGAAGGTCAGCCCTTCATCCCTCCTTCCTCCTACCCGCGAAACTCGGTCTGCTCGCCGTCGGTCCACGACGCCAGTTCGTTGCGCGGATGGTGGGACGAACTCGACGAAGCCGGGCGCTGGGCCTACTGGCGCAGCATGGGTCGTGACGACGCTCCGCCCACGACGGTCGACCCGGGCTTCCTGCAGTCGATCCTGGAACGGAACCTCGCCGCTGATTCCGCGCTCTGCATCCTCGCCGTCGCCGACGTGCTCGCGCTCGATCCCGCGCTGCGTCCCGAGGACCCGACCGAAGAACGGATCAACACGCCGGGAACCGAGAGTTCGGAGAACTGGACCTGGCGCATGCCGATCTCGATCGAGGACCTCGCCACGCACGGGGATCTGACCTCGCGGGTCCGGGCAATGGTCGAACGGCGCCGCGCTCGCCCGCTCGGCTGAAGACACCGGGCAGGAACTTCCCGACCAGATCGGCCAAAGCTCTTCCGGTGGACATCTCCGCGCCGGCACGACGTGTGTCCGATCACAACACCGCAAGATGTTGTTTCGGAATCAGTTCCGTCGATCACCCGCAACGGACACCGGTTCGGTTCCGAAGTGCACCAGTTCGTGCATTCGTCGGGAATCGTTCGTATTTGCGCCCGAAACGTCCACTCGTCCGGGAGAACGTGTAGACATGCGCTTTTCGGTGAAGCTGACGCTCGGCGTCGTGCTCACGGTGGTCGCCACGCTCGGCGCCCTGACCGCCCTCGCGCTGCCGCAGGTCCTCGGCGCGCTGTTCGACCTGGGAAGCAACTCGAGCATGGCCGTCTCGCAGCAACTCCGCGCCGTCGCCGCGTCGCATCACGACGCCCTGGCCGATCGGGTGGAAACCGACGCGAACGTTCTGCTCGACCGTCTCGAGACTCTGGGCGATGTCTGGCTCGACCCCGAGTCCGCCGAATCCTGGACGATCGTGCATCAGGGATCCCACGAGCGGACGACGCTCGATCTTCCCTCGCTCCACTTCGGCGACTTCGATGCGATGCGCGACACGACCTTTGTCGATGCCGTCCGCAAGCGCTCCGGCGCAACCGTCACCCTGTTCCTCCACGACGGCCAGCGACTCGTCCGCGTCAGCACCAACGTGACGAAGAAGAACGGCCAGCGCGCCGTCGGGACCTACATCCCCTCGGACAGCCCGGTCTACCGAACGGTCGTTCGCGGCGAGCCCTACTTCGGCATCGCGAAGGTCGTCGACGCGTGGTGCCAGAGCGCCTATTTCCCCGTCGAGGACGACAAAGGACGCGTGATCGCCGTCGCCTACGTCGGCCGTGAGATCCTCACTCCCGAGTTCGTGGCCGCGATCGAAGGCGTGCGCGTGGGGAACGCAGGCTACGGCTTCGCCTACGACCTCACAGGTCGCTGGACGATCCACCCGCGCGAGACCGTACTCCGCGAGAGCACGGTCCAGGACTATCCCTTCGCCGACGACTTCCTGGCCGGCAAGGACGGTGCGGTCTCCTACGAGTGGGACGGCGAGACCAAGTACAGTTTCGTGTCCCACTACGAACCCTGGGGGTGGAGCTTCGGCTTCGGACTGACCGAGAGTCAGGTCACGCAAGGTGCGACGGAACGCGTCCTGAAGGCGGCGCTCCAGGGCACTCTCCTGGCGCTCGTCGTGGCAGGCTTGTCCATTTTCCTGCTGCAGCGCGACGTGAAGCGGAGCCTTGGGGCCGATCCCGGCGAACTCGCGGTGATCGCCGAACGTGTCGCCGGCGGCGACCTGCGAATGGACACGAAATTCGATCGCGGGGTCGCGGCATCCGTCAACGAGATGGTGACCTCACTCCGCCGCACGGTGGAAACCGTCCGGGACGGCTCGGCTTCGACGGCGGCGTCGAGTGCGCAGGTGAGTTCGTCGAGCGGTGATCTGGCCCGTGGCGCGACCTCGGCCGCGACGTCGATCGCGAGCGTCCGCGACAGCGTCGGATCCATGGCCGAGGCCATTGGCGGCGGCGCCGATCGCGCGATCGAGACCGCGCGTGTCGCCGGCACCGTGACCGCGTCGGCGAACGAGGGCGGCGAAGCCGTACGTCGGACCGTCGAGTCGATGAACGACATCGCTCAACGCATCACCGTGATCGAGGAGATTGCCTCTCAGACCAATCTACTGGCACTGAACGCCGCGATCGAAGCTGCCCGCGCGGGCGAGGCGGGACGCGGCTTCGCCGTGGTGGCCGGCGAGGTCCGCAAGTTGGCCGAGCGCAGCCGGCAGGCCGCGATCGACGTCACCGAGAGGACCGCGGCCACCCGCGAACAGTCCGAGAGCGCAGGGCTCCTGCTCGAACGGATCGTCCCCGAGGTCCAACGGACCGCCGAGCTGATCGAAGAGATCGCGGCCAGCCTCCGCGAACAGGTCACGGTGAGCCAACACGTCGCCGAAGAGATCAATTCCCTCGACGGTGCGGTCCAGACCAACGCCAGTGCCAGCGAGGAGCTGACGGCGATGGCCGACACGCTCTCCGAGCACGCGGCCGATCTCCAGGAAGTCGTTTCGGTCTTCGAGCTCTGAGGTCAGTCGCAGGAGACCGACGTCGGCCGCGTGTTGCCACAGCGGATCGTCTCTTCGCGCCCGATCGCGAGCACCGCGCACGCGGCGGTCTGCGCGCTGTTGACCGCCGCTTCCTGATCCCGCCCGCGGCCGGTCCGGCACACGGTTTCGCCGTCGTAGGTGATGCAGACCTCGCATTCCACGTTGTCGACGCCCTGCAGGGCCGACCACATGAGCCCCCCGACGAGGGCCACGAAGATCAGGGTGAGGATGGCGTTGCGGGACATGCGGTGAAACCTCGGGTTCCGGGCAGGGCACGGGGGCGAACGCCGTAGATGATCGTCATTCGACCCCTCCCCGTCAACGGATCCGCGCTTGCGCATGACGGGCCATCGGGCTCACCGTGGAGGAATCCCCACACAGAAGGTCCGACCCATGCGCTCGCTGGTCCTGCTCACCCTCTCGACGACTCTCCTGGTCTGCACGCCCGCCCGCGCCCAGAACCCGGCGCCGTGCTCCGGACCCGAGGCACGCCAACTCGACTTCTGGCTCGGAGAATGGGATCTCACCTGGGAAGGCGGACACGGCACGAACCGCATCGGGCGGCGCTTCGGCGACTGCGTGATCGAGGAGAACTTCGTCGGCCAGATGCCCAACGGTCCCTACCGGGGCTTCAGCGTGAGCACGTACGACCGTCGGGCGAAGGAGTGGCGCCAGACCTGGGTCGACGACCAGGGCGGCTACCTCGCCTTTCGCGGCGGACCTGACGACGACGGGATCATGCGCCTCTACGGCGAGACGCTGGTCGGCAGCGACGGCCGTGAGCAGATCAACCGGATGAGCTGGGTCCACGTCACGACGGACTCGCTGGATTGGTTGTGGGAACGCTCCTTCGACGGCGGCACGACGTGGGAGATGTCCTGGGAGATCCACTACGAACGGGCGACGAAGCGCAGCGGCCCTTAGTTTCGGGACCTGTCCCCAGCCGAAGGCCGACCATGACCGACGCCGCGCCCGTCCGCGCCCCCGAGTTCCCGTCCGACGCGACCTGGATCAATAGCGACCGCCCACTCACCCTGCGCGGGGATCTGCGCGGCCACGTCGTGGTCCTCGATTTCTGGACCTACTGCTGCATCAACTGCCTGCACACGCTGCCCGTCCTGTCGCAGATCGAGCAACACTTCGACACCGACGCGGTCGCGGTGGTCGGCGTCCACAGCTCGAAGTTCATCACCGAGCGCGACCCCTATCACATCTCGATGGCCGTGCAGCGCTATCACGTGCAGCACCCCGTCGTGGTCGATGCCGAGCACGACGTATGGCAGGCCTTCGCCGTGAAGGCCTGGCCCACCTTGATCCTGGTCGACTCCGAAGGGAAGGTGCGCGACGAGGTCCGCGGCGAGGCCGATTTCGACGATCTCCGAACACGCGTGGCCGCCCTGGTCGAGGAGGGCCGTGCCAACGGAACGCTCGCCACCGAGCCCCTCGACGTGCGCGTCGATCCCGCGATCGAGGAGAGCCTGTTGGCCTTCCCGGGCAAGGTCGCCGCGGACGACGAACGGATCTACGTCGCCGACAGCGGTCACCACCGCGTGATCGTGGCCGACCACGAAGGTCGGGTGCAGAAAGTGATCGGAGGCCAGCGAGGTGTGGGCCGCGCCGACGGTCGCTACGATACCGCCGCCTTCAACGATCCACAGGGAATGGACGTCGTCGACGGCACCCTGTACGTCGCCGACCGCAACAACCACCTCCTGCGTTCGATCGACCTCGACCTGTTCTGGGTCAAGACCGTTGCCGGGACCGGCACGAAGGGCATGTCGCGGGGCGCGATGGATCCGACCAAGCCACTCGAGGTCGACCTGCGTTCGCCGTGGGACGTGCAGACCGTCGGGCACCACTTGCTGATCGCCATGGCGGGAAGCCACCAGATCTGGCTCTACGACACCGAGGAGAAGCAGGTCGGCGCCTGGGCCGGCAGTGGCGTGGAAAGTCACGTCGACGGCGCCCTGCACGAAGCGGCACTCGCGCAGCCGAG
>JGI12109J20283_10756411_pt1 | contig 18920 bp, 18 predicted proteins | sample ElkSlonscriptome_12_FD_20283 | JGI IMG/M metagenome (IMG submission 20283)
CCAGGCCGACAGCCACTTCGGACGCGGCGACTGTGATCACGAAGAACACAAACACCTGCCCGTCCATCACTTCCCACTGGCGGCTGAAGGCAACTAATGCCAAATTCGCCGAGTTGAGCATCAACTCCACGGACATGAACACGAGGATCGCGTTCCGCCGTAATACCACGCCCATCGCCCCAAGCACGAACAAAATCGTGCTGAGGACGACATATGCTTCTGCTTCTACAGCCATAAATGTCTCTCTCCCTGCTTAGTCGCCAGCCGGTTCGGGCTGTTCGGGCTGTTCAATATCTCGCGGACCGTTCTCGTCATACCCCGTTTGAGTGGCGATAACACTCGTCAACGGGCGGCTGACCTTACGGCGCAGCAGACGGCCCGGTTTCGGTTTGATGTCTGCCCGCTGGGTGATCACAATCGCACCGACCATCGCGGCCAGCAGCAACATGGCGACCATCTCAAAGGCCAGCACATACCGGGTGAACAACGCCTGACCGATTGCTTCCGGCCCACCAAATTCGGGGGTGGTGTCGGTCACCGCGACATCAGTCGTGACAGCGGTTGTTTCCTCACCGCCGATGTTTTCAATGCCCAGGACGATCAGCGTTGACGTCTCAGCTTCGATTTCAACGTCACGGAAGCGGGCGATAATGTCGTTCAGGTCGTCCTCTACCGCTGGAACGATAGCCGCACGGAATTGACCGGCATCAAACAGGCCAATTTCAGATGCTTCACCAAAGGGAATAGCCTCAAAGTACACATCAGCGGCCTGGGCCTGTTCCAGACTTTCAAACAGCAAATCAGAGCCAGGGTCCACCACGTTGACGGCATCGAGATCCGGGTAGGCATTAAACACCGTAACGCGGCCTTCATCGCCAACGATATGGCTGAGATCTTCGATGACGTTGGCGATCACCGGGGCGGAACTGCCCGCATTGTAGACCACCATCGTGCTGACCTCATCACCGCTGAGAGTCACGCTGCCTGCGGGGATGGCAGTTGTGGCATCCCCACCGGGACGGCCAAAGCTAACCTGATATTCGCCTGCTTCAAGTTCGGTGTAATCCGTATATTCGCGGAAGTCCACACTTTCAAAGACCATCTCCCCGTTGAGGAATACATCGACCTGCGGCAGGAAGTCCGGCGCGGCGTAGGCCACACGCACCATGGGATCTTCCGGCGGCAGTTGACGATCCCCAATATCACCCTGATTGATTGCCGCATAAACGGCGATCAGGAAAGACATCGCCAGGGTCAGCGCAAGCGGTGCTACCCACTTAAACTGCCTGAACTCAGTAGTCGCTTTTTCCGCACCGAGGAGCATGATCACGAAGAGGAACAGGACCATAATCGCCCCGGCATAGACGGCAATTTGCACCATCGCCAGGAACGAGGCATCCAACATCAAATAGAGGAAGGCTACGCAGGCGAAGTTCAACACAAGGAACAACGCACTCTGCACAGCATTGGTATCTAACAGCATCATCACGGCTGCGAAGACGGATATACCGCCTACCACCAAAAACAAAAGTACTTCAATATCCATAAAGATTGGCGGAAGAAACCCAAGGGCAAGCCTCAGGATAGGAAACGCCCTCCTCCTTCCTTAACATTTGCGTATACCAAATGACGTGTGAGTTGTCTGATCACATTAAAAGTTTCTGAGTCCGCTCATAGTATTACGCATCTCCCCCTTGGATACAAGGGTTGCATCCAAATTTGTACGCGCATTCACAAGCGTTTGTGCAGTTTAACACAAAGAACGCCAGAGTTCAAAAACCCTGGCGTCATATCAGCTTATCTTGACCCTACTTGGGTTCCGGCATATCCGGGATAGCCCGATTGTACACACCCGGCTCAACTTCACGAGGTGTGCCTTCCTGACCTTCCGGCACCGGGTCAATGAGCATATCTTTGGTAAATACCGCATCACGACGGTCTGTAAAGCTCATCTGATGCTCATGCCCCAATTCGATAGCCTGCGTCGGGCAGGCATCTTCACAATACCCGCAGAAGATGCAGCGCAGCATGTTAATCTCATAGGTTTTGGCATAGCGTTCGCCAGGGCTGAACCGCTGCGCATCTGTATTTTCCGATGCCTCTACCCAGATGGCATCTGCCGGGCAAGAGGCCGCACACAGCGAACACCCGATACACTTCTCCAGGCCGTTATCATAACGGCGCAGATGGTGCCGCCCCTTGAAACGCGCCTGAAATGGGCGCACTTCCTCCGGGTATTGCAGGGTCACCGGGTCTTGTAATACATGTTTGAGTGTCGTGGCAAAACCGCGAATCACGTTCATTGTTTTTCCTCAACCAATTCCATCACTTACTGACTGACATTACGCAGTTGGTGGCTTATTCACGGGAGCACACATAGGTACTCCCCTACAATACCTCGCTTGAGTGCGTAACATCACTTACTTAGTCACCCGCTTCGGATGGCAGCGCGGTTTGATCGTCACCCTCACCACCGTCTAGCAGGTTAGTATCACGTCTTGGGGCTGGGCCGTCTTCATCTTCCTCTTCAGGGGCCAACTTAGCCAGATTATCTAGCTGAGTCAGCGTGAATTGATACAGCACAAACGGGATAGCGACTAACCCGCCGACAAATTGCAGCACCGCCCAACCGATGCCATCACGTTCACCTGTGACGACTGGATCAAACTCATCGTCTTCAGCCTCGGCATTACGCTCGCCATCGCCCAGGATCAACACACCACCGGCCAATACCAGCACGAACATCACACCAGAGGCCACAACGTAGGCGAATTGGCCGAGTTCTTCACCAACCACCACAGCCACAGCCGTCCAGACGACAGATAGCAGAGCCAGCGGCAGCAGGACCTTCCAGCCAAACGCCATCAAGCGGTCATAGCGGATGCGTGGCAGGGTTGCGCGTATCCAGATCATACCGACCAGCAACAGCACCACCTTACCGATGACCACCAGTGGCCCCAGGACAGGCACAGCGTCCACCAAACCGAAACCATCCTGATAACCACCCAGGAACATGGTCGCCGCGATGAGACTCACTGTGATCATACCCACATACTCGGCCAGCATGAACATCGCAAACTTCATACCGCTATATTCGGTCATGTAACCGGCGGTGAGTTCCTGCTCTGCTTCCGGTAGATCAAACGGGGCACGGTTGGTCTCTGCGAGTAAGGCCACCATCAAGATGATCGCAGCTAGCGGGTTCTGGAAAATCATCCAATTCACCAGCAGGTCACCCTGCGCCTCGACAATCGCAATCAGACTCATGCTACCGGCGATCATCACCGGTACAGCCAGGGCAATCCCCATACTCAGCTCATAGCTTACCATCTGTGACGCGGCACGCATCCCGCCGAGCATCGAATACTTATTATTACTGGACCAGCCCGCCAGCACGACGCCATAAGTGCTGATACTGGTGATAGCTAAGATCCACAGCACGGCTACACCCGTATCGAATAGCTGAAGCGGCACTTGATACCAGTTGCCATCGAACCAGGGTACGATAATCGGCGGCCCCAGCGGAATTACTGCCAGCACAACCAGCACCGGGATCACTTTTAGCATCGGAGCCATGTAGTACACCGGGCGCGATGCCAGCTTTGCCGGCACAATATCCTCTTTGAAGATGAGCTTAATGCCATCGGCTAGCGGTTGTAAGAACCCACCCGGCCCGACACGGTTCGGCCCCACACGATTTTGGAAATAGGCCAGTAGCTTGCGTTCCAGCAATGTGGTATACGCGAAGCCCGTCAGGATCACGACAATCAGCACCAGAGAATACACAATCGGGTGAATGATCTGGCAACCCTGCGAGTCCTCACAGGCGATCACGGTATGATCACGGCTGCCGGGGTCGATCACGAATTCTGCTGCATCACCGACTGCGCCAAAAATCGCGCCCAGGTTCAGCAAAATAATCAGCAGAATAATCGCACCGATGCCACCCAGCACCGCTATTGGTAGGGGAACGCGCCCCCCAAATACTCTACGATTCATAGATAGGTATCCCCCTAAACCTTTTTGATGTCACCGACAGTGAGTGTCATCGGTGTGGGATTGTCTGTCAAGTGGCGTGGTAGCACCACGGACCCAACCGGTGCGCCGCCGTTCACATAGGCTTTCACGCGCACGCTGCTGTTATCCGCACTGATCTCAACCACATCGCCATTTTCAATACCCAGTTTACCGGCATCGGCCTCGTTGATTTCCACAAAGGGCATCATCACCCGTGGATGAACCACTGTGCTAGGCTGGAACGTGCTTGTACGATTATACAGGCGCGTCACCGGTACCACAGTCATCTGACCGCTACCCTTTTTCGGTGCATCCGGCAGATTGACTTCACCAGCACTGACGGTCTCGCCATTATCAGCCGCTGTCGCGATCTGCACACCTAAGCCGCCTTTGTTCTGATAAGCGGTGCCACCATAATACAGGTCTTCGCCGCCTACATCCGGGAACTGACGCTCTACCTTGGATAGTTCACGGTAGCGCATCCCGTCGAATACATCCACATTTTTGGTGATGTCCAGCATCACCGCAGCAGCGGACATCTTCGCCCGGCCATAGCCCAGGGCTTCACCGGCACGGCTTAAAACCTGCCAGGCCGGGAGTGCATCACCCATCGGCCCTTGCGCGGTGTAGAACCGCTGGACGCGCCGTTCGCCGTTGGTAAAGGTGCCATCACGCTCTGCAAAGCTTTGAATAGGCAGCGCAAGATTGGCGTATTCTGTAGCAACACGATCCGGGAACAGGTTCAAGCTGATCACTGTTTCCACCTGTGCCAGCCACGCCACCGCACCCGGATCATCAGCCAGCAATTCGGCCTGTGCCACAATCAGCACCTTGGGCGGTTTGGCTGCGATGTCCTGGGTGGCTTCTGGTGTATAACCCAGGTAATACTGGCCCATGCCATTTGGCCCAGGGAAGGGCGAGAGCAGGCCGTTATTGGGCTTACCGACGTGTTTGGTTTCAATCAAGAAGTTAGCGGCGGCTTGCATCAGGGCACGGCTACCAGCAGGGGTTTCCCCTTCAGCACCGGCCACAATGATCAGGTTATCGGCATCGGCTAACATCTCAGCGAGGTCGCTGTGATCTTTCTTGAGGTTTTGCAGCGTTTGCGCGGCGGTCCCCGGCTCATAGCGGATAGACCCAACCGCGAAGTCATCCATGCGGGTGTGGCGCACGTTGGCGACAACCAGCTTGGCACCACGGTCTGCCGCCTGCTTCAAGCGCAGCCGCCAGATCGGGACTTCCTCTTCTAAATCGGTAGCGATAATGAGCACGGCATCACCAGCCCCCAGGTCACCGAGGTTGGTGCCTTTACCAACACCCACCTGCGCGACCAGATCCGCACCGGTGTGGGTATGCGGCCACGCACCCAGGCGATCCCCGCCTGCGCCTTCGACCAGCTTACGCAGTTCCCACAGGTCTTCATTAGACATCTGGCTACCGGCAATCGCGGCGATGTCCCCATCAGCCCCTTCAACAATCATCTTGAAGGCACTCATCGCCTCATCCCACTTGACCGCCCTACGATCCCCGGCTTTGAGCAGCAGCGGCTCCATTAAGCGGTCATCGCTGCCAGTGAAATGATGGCCGAAGCGGGTCTTATCACTAATCCAGATTTCGTTAACAAATTCGTTCTGACGCGGCATCACACGCTTGATCATAGCGCGGCCCCCGAAATCACGGTCCAACCGCATACTCAGGCTGATATTGGAGCCAGCGGCGTCATGCGGGCAGATACTCGGCACTTCATTCAGTTCCCACGGGCGGGCACCAAAGCGGAAATCTGCTGTGGTCAGCGCACCCACCGGGCAAATATCTGTCGTATTGCCGGAGAAGTACGTGTCAAAACCGGGGTCACTGTTGGTGATAATCTGCAAGCGGCGGCCCCGTTCGTGGAAGGCCAGCACATCATCACCGACGATTTCATCCTGGAAGCGTACACAACGCCCACATTGGATGCAGCGTTCTTCGTCCAGATAAATCAGGTCACCTAGCGGGACGTGCTTATCCAGGTGCATCTTATCGCTGAAGGCCATACGGCTGGTTTGTGGGCCATGGGCCATTGTCAGGTTCTGCAACGGGCACTCACCGCCCTTATCGCAGATCGGACAGTCCAGCGGATGACTCGTCAGCAGGAATTCCAGCACGTCATTACGCGCTTCATCGACCACATCGGTCTGGGTGCGCACGTACATGCCATCCGTGACGACCTGCGTGCAGGCCGTTTGTAGCTTGGGGAACCAGCGAACCTTCGGGCTGCCATCGTCATCAAGGACGGCTTCACCCGTTTCGCGGTCCCGCATCACACTCCCCAGTTCGACAAGGCACATACGGCACATGCCGACTGGTTCCATCTTGGGGTGGTAGCAGAACACGGGAATATCGTTATCCGCAAACCACTTGGCGACATCGACTAGGTTCGTCCCAGCCGGCACCTCGTAAGTCACATCATCAATGGTGACGCTTACTAAATTCGTATCAGTCTTAACTAAATTTGCCATATTGCCATTCACGCTCTCAAGCACACGGGTTATCGGGTTGTCACAGGTAGCGCGAAGCCCCCATAGGTGTACGGTCTACATGTTTTGCAGCCGCTCGCAGGCCGACCAGCGCCCGGTCTTGCATGGCTTGTGCCACCACGCCCCAGTCCGCTGTTTCTACCTGCACAGCCGCCAGATCTAATGCCTGCTCAAAATCGGCGTAGGCGGCTTCATAGTCGCCGGTTTTGAGGTAAAGTTCCCCGCGCAGAATGTAATTCGTCGCTGCGTCGGGGTGTTGGTGGATGGCCCGTTCGAGATCTAGCAGACGTTGCGCCAATTTGCCGGACGCCTTCGCTCCACCCGGTAACAGCCAGCGGCGCAATACTGCCCAGAATGACTCTGGACGCGCCGCTGTTACGGCCTCATGGTCGTGCTCATCCACCATCAATAGCGATCAATATGCCTGCCTAGTCGCCAGCGGCGAGGGCGGCATCACCTTCAACATGAGTCTTGAAGTCATCCGGGAAGTGCTGAATCGTCGCCAAAATCGGGTTCGCAGCGAAATCCCCCAGCGCACACAGCGTCGTCCCTTGCATATTGCCCGCCACATCGTTGATCAAATCAACATCGGATGGCTTGCCTTCACCGGCCAGGATGCGGTCCAGAACCTTATCCAGCCAGTAGGTACCCTCCCGGCAGGGTGTGCATTTGCCACAGCTCTCATGCTTGAAGAACTTGGTCATCTTGCTTGCGGCCCAGGTGATGTCTACGGTTTCATCCAGCACCATCACCGAAGCGGACCCCAGAATGGTGCCGACGGTTTGCAGGTCTTCATACGTCAGGGGTGTGTCAAGCACCTCATCAGTCGCCGGGACAATCGGCCCGGAACCGCCAGATGGTAGGATGGCTTTCACCTGCTTACCACCGGGGATGCCACCACCATGCTCAAAGATCAGATCACGGAATGTGACCTTACCCATTTCAAGCTCGTAGTTGCCAGGTTTGTTGACGTGACCACTCAAGCAGAAGATCTTGGTGCCGGTGCTTTTCTCCGTGCCGATCTTCTTATATTCGTCTGCACCTTCACGCATGATGTACGGCACATTCGCCAGGGTTTCCACATTGTTGACGACAGTCGGCTCTTTGTAGAGGCCGCCGCCCTTCTGTGCCGGGAACGGCGGGCGTACACGCGGCTGACCCAGCAACCCTTCCAGGCTGTTGAGCAGTGCGCTTTCCTCACCACAGATGTAAGCCCCTGCACCGAGATGCGTGTAGACCTCGCAATCCCAGCCGGACCCCTGAATATCCTTGCCGATCCAACCCGCTTCACGGGCTTTCTCGATCTCTTTATCCAGTTCGTGGGCAATATCCCAGAACTCGCCACGCAGGTAAATGTAAACGGCAGTCGCCTGGATTGCCCAGGCACAGATCAACGCACCTTCGATCATCTGGTGCGGGTTGTTTTCCATGATCTGGCGGTCTTTGAAGGTCGCGGTCTCGCTCTCATCCGCGTTGACGACCACGTACTTCACCGGCTCACTCTGCGGGATGAAGCTCCACTTCACACCGGTAGGGAAGCCAGCCCCGCCACGCCCACGCAAGTTAGATGCTTTGACTTCGTTAATTACGTCTTTGGGGTCCATGCTCAGGGCCTTTTTAAAGCCCGCATACCCCTGGTTTTTCGCGTAAACGTCGAACTCACGGATGTTCGGCACGTCTTTTTCGCGGTAAATAATGTTCATATATGGGTCTCCATCCAGCACAATGCTGATCTTTTACTTACGCTAAATGCTGTGTTCGTCTTTCATTACAATAAGTCTCATCCATATGGGTGATGCGGGCTAGCTTTCGGTGGCGGCGGTCTCCTCGCGCCACTTATCGAGCAGTTCCTGCATCTTCACTTTGTCCAGGTTTTCCACAAAATGGAAGTTGCACTGCATCATGGGCGCCTTATCACAGGCGGCCAGGCACATCACATGCTCCACGGTGAATATACCGTCCTCAGTGGTGCCGCCTTCTTCCACATTCAGGTGATCTTTCAACCAGGCATGGAATTCATCAGCACCGCGCAGCGCACAAGCCAGGTCCGTGCAGACCTGTAACCAGTATTTGCCTTTGGGCTTTTCCGAGTACATGGTGTAGAACCCGGCGATGGATTTCACCTGAGTTGGGTCCATATCAATGATCTCGGCCACATCGCGGATACCCTCCGGGCTGACCCAACCGTATTCCTCCTGCGCAATATAGAGCAGGGGCATCACGGCGGAGCGTTTATCCGGATATTTTGACAGATGGTGCGCGATGCGATCCGCGTATTTTTCTTCGAGCTTGTTTGGCATTACGTGTCCTTCTAACGTGCCTATGCTACAACGCGCTTAGCGGTCGCAGTCTCCCAGTACGATGTCCACACTCCCGATAACGCCGACCAAATCGGCGATCATATGCCCTTCGGACATGACCGGGATGGCTTGAATATGCATAAATGATGGCGTCTTGAAGCGGACCTTGCGTGGCTTGGTGCCGCCGGTCCCGTGCAAGTAACAGCCGATCTCCCCGCGTGGGCTTTCAATGGCAACAAACACCTCTTCATCCGGTGCGCTGAAGCCTTCCGTCCACAATTTAAAGTGGTGGATGACTGCTTCCATGCTCTGGCCGAGTTCGGTGCGGGGTGGCGGCACAAACTTACGGTTCTCTGAGCGGAAGGGGCCATCAGGCAGGTTATCCACTGCTTGATGGATAATCTTCAGGCTTTCGCGCATCTCTTGAATGCGAATGATGTAGCGATCATAGATGTCACCATGTTCACCGAGCGGCACATTGAATTCATAATTTTCATAACCGCTGTAGGGCATGGCCTTACGGATGTCCCAGTTGACGCCGCTACCGCGCAGGGAAGGCCCACTGACACCCCAGGCCAGGGCTACATCTGGCTCAATCACGCCGACGCCCTGAGTACGGTCCAACCAGAGGGGGTTGGAGGTCAGTAGTTTTTCGTAGTCTTCGATTTTCCCCGGAAAATCCGCGAGGAATTCTTCCAGTGTCGGTAAGAATTCAGGGCGCAGGTCACGCCACACCCCACCCGGACGGAAATAAGACCCCATCATGCGCTGCCCACTGAGCATCTCGAACATATCCAGGATGCGCTCACGCTCACGGAAGCAGTACAGGAATACACTCATGGCACCCATATCAATCGCGTGGGTAGCCAGCCATACCAGATGGCTCTGAATGCGGGTCAGTTCCAGGCAAATCACACGGATGGCTTGGGCGCGAGGTGGTACGTCAAGGTCTACCAGCTTCTCAATCGCTAGATTAAACGCCATGTTGTTGGACATCGGCGCGAGGTAATCCATACGATCCGTCAGTGTGACGCCTTTTTCGTAGGTCTTATCCTCGATGTTCTTTTCGATACCCGTGTGCAGGAAACCCACATCCGGCAAGCAACTGACGATCTCTTCACCGTCAAGTTCCAGTAACAGGCGCAACACACCATGCGTGCTGGGGTGATGCGGCCCCATGTTGAGCAGCATCGTTTCGCCGGTCATCGCTCTGTCGGATACAAGGCCGCGCAGTTCATCTAAACTGCCCTGCCATTCGGACATGTCCGTGGTCGGACCTGTGGTTGGTGCCGTCATATCAGCCATAATCTAATAAATCCCTATCTCAACTCTTGGCGAACGGCTTGTGTTTCATGATTTCATCCACATTGAACGAGAACTGAATGGTCTCGTACCCCAGTGGATAGTCGCGCCGATGTGGGTGGCCGTCCCAGTCCGCAGGCATCAGCAAGCGACGCAGGTCCGGGTGACCGTCAAAGACAATGCCCATCATGTCGTGGGCTTCGCGCTCCAGCCAATTGGCACCCGGCCAAATTTCGGTGACGGTGGGCACAACCGGCTCATCTTCATCAACAAAGGTCTTGACGCGCACACGACGGTTATACAGCATCGAATATAGGTGATAAGACACCCCAAAACGCCCCGGACGATCATAATCCGGGTAATAATCCACCGGGCTGATGTCTGACAAAAAATTGTAGATCAAGCCGGGTGTATCCCGCAGATGACGCAGCACAGGCTGCACATCCTGCGGTTCAATAATGATGGTTAGTTCATCGCGGAAGGTCTTCGTGTCTTTCACCGCATCCGGGAAGGCCCCCTTAAGGGCAACAACTGGATCAAGCGGCTCTGCAATAGTTGTCATTGGTTTACTTACTCCGTTTTAGTTGGCCCAGTCCGCGATGCGCTCACCCTTGATTTTCTCTTGCAGGGTCAGGATGCCGTGCATGAGCTGTTCGGGCCTCGGTGGACACCCCGCGACATAGACATCAACGGGTATAATTTCATCAACGCCTTGCACAACCGCATAGTTGTTATAGACGCCACCGCAGGAGGCGCAATCCCCCATAGAGATCACCCATTTCGGGTCACTCATCTGATCGTAAAGCTGACGCACAACCGGGGCCATCTTGCGCGTAACACGCCCGGCGACGATCATCAAATCTGCCTGGCGTGGGCTAGCGCGATTCAGCTCCATACCAAAGCGGGCCAGGTCATAATTACCGGCCTGTGTACTCATGTATTCGATAGCGCAGCACGCCAAACCGAACAACAGCGGCCAGGTCGCGCCGGTGCGTGCCCAATTGACCGCATCTTCGAGACCCGTCGTTACAACACCTAAATTACCAAGCTTCGGGGTTACTCCCATTCCAATGCACCTTTTTTCCACTCATATATGAGACCAACAGTAAGAATTAATGTAAACAGGCCCATCACTGCAAGGCCATAGAAGCCGAGATCACGGAAAACAACCGCCCACGGCAAGAAGAAAATGACTTCAACGTCAAATAAGATGAATAACACACCCACAAGGTAGAACTTGACCGGCAAGCGGCGTACAGCCGGCCCAATCGGGGACATACCACTCTCATAAGACGCGGTCTTACGGGTAGTAGGGTTGTGTGGGCCGAACAGACGAGAGATATTAAGAATAATAAATGCAATTACTATTGCAAATAGAAGCAACACGCCTGCTGGCGCGAATTGATCTAGTACCATATTCCACCCCTGGTTGTTTGTTCATTTTTGAACAATTAGTTTAGTGTAGGCTAACATGTTTACCATTTACTGTCAAATAAGTGCGGAATTAATAGCCTTTTCTCATCCTGCACTTATTGGGGGTAAGCGTAGCGCATCTTGTGGACTTAGTAAAGGATTTTTCCAGAATTTATCCAAAACGCTTACCAGTCTTTTGTAGTTGCATGGCTTTATCGTGCAATGCGAGAATATCTTCCACCACCAACTCGCGATTTTGCGCATGTTGGAACGAATTGGTTGCGTCCTCATTACCAATGCTGAACATATAGTGGGTGCCCGCTACAACCCGCGTGTTTGCTGCGGGGAACTCCAGCTTGCTTAACAAGTCCATCATCCCCGTTAAACCAACGAGGCGATCACGATGGCCGAGCATCACCCGGAATAGATCCCAATTACGGGCGATCTCAAAGTTTTTCAACTGCCCCATCGCCAGGAACGTCGCCCCGGTGATACCACGCGGGGTATCGTTATACTGTTGGCTATGGATCGTCTTCACGTCATCGCTGGCACCCTGGCACAGGGTATTGATCATCGTTGGCTTAATAAACCGTTCCACAAATTTAAAAGCACCCACCCGCTGTAGGATGCCAATCCCGATGCCGAGTGTGGTATAGAAGCGACGGAAGATCTCATCTTCTAGCAGCAGGGCGGGGGCCAGGGCATAACAGGTAACTTCGCCATATCGCCAAAAAATGGGGTTGATGTAAAACAAAGTCGCCCCACCCATACTATGCCCGACGAGATTAATCACTTTATTGCCGATCTCACCAGGTTGGCGGCGCAACTTCATGAGTTCTATAAATCGCCAAACGGTCTGCATGGCTGCTGGCGGATTGCAATCTTCTAATTCTGGGGTCACATCAGTGAATACAGATTGCCCAAAGCCATTGTGATCAATGGAAATAGAGACCAGACGACGGTTGGCACGGGCGGTCATACCGGGTAGTTCTTCCCAGATGTTCCGGTTACCCGTCCACCCGTGGATGAAGATCACAAACCCCTGCGCTTGCTGCATCATATTGACCAGGTATTCATCCGGGGTTTCGTAGTCCTCCGGCCAGGTAATCGTCCAGGCCAAATCCTCCACACCACTTTCCTCCAGGAAAGTCTGGGCGGCTTCCCCATCCAGAAAGTCCTTAGCCATCAGGTCTTTTACGCTGAAATCCGCACAATAGGTATTGGGAACTTCGCCTACGTAACGGCGAATATAGCCTTGTATCCAGGCGAAATGAGATTGTGATTGCATCATGGCTGGCTCCGTGGATGAGTTCGGATAAATAGATAAACAGATGATGACTTAACTAGGTATATTGTCAGGCAAGCGGGCAGGCTTGGCAAGTCAGATGGCATTAAATGCGGTCACATTCGATGGGTTTTACCGTACAGGGCAAACTAAATCCAGGATGCTTGCAGAACAAAGCTAGCAATACAGGCGAGGTCAGATGTATACTATGATGAGTAAATTGTGAATAAACGCACGTTTTCACCCGCGTTTGATTTTCGGAGGCAACCCTATGGCGACGGACTCACGCAAGTGGTTCTACAGCACACCAGAACCACGACCCTATTATATAGAAGAACGCATCAACCACACACTCTGGAAAAATCGGCTGCAAGGTTTGTATATGACCTGTGTGCAACCCACCGTACCGATTATGATGGAAGGCATCTGGAACGGTATGCCGGTCACCTTTGAGTGGGAACCCGGCCATTATTTTATTCTGCGTACTGGCGAGAAGCGTAAAGAACTCATCGGTGTTATCCGCCAGATGTTATTTAACCTCAAGCCGGTGCTGGAATACGAAGATCCCGAAGGGATGCATGTAGTTGAATGGCATACGGACGGCGGTAAAGAACGCTGGTTGCAGATCCAGGGGAACCCGCAATACCAGGGACTACGTCAAATTGGCCGCAAAAGCCAGAGCTAGCTCTACACCCGTATCACGAAGCGGACCCGATATATCGAGTCCGCTTTTGATTCACATGACATACTCCCCTTAGTGGCATGACGTATTTTGCCGACAATTGCCAAGGCAAAATCCAGCCATACGCACCACACGCCTTATATCCCCATAGATAAATCAAGGGGCTTTACGGCGTATTTCGGTAAGAGTTAGTCGAACCAGCCCATCTAAAAATTATAATTTACATAACAATATCATGGAGAAACAAAATGGACATCGTCACTGTGCGCATGGATGAGGGCTATAAAACAACTGTGCAAGCACGTCACCATACCTGGCATGCAGATCTTGGTGAGGATAAAGGCAGTGAAGACGAAGGCCCCACCCCGGAAGAATTATTAATGGGTGCGCTGGGGTCCTGTATGGCGCAAACGGCCAAACTGTATGCCATGCGTAAGGAGTGGCAAATTGACAGCATCGAGATCAAACTGAGTTTCAAGCGGTTCCGGGGGAGTGATTACCCCGCCTATGAAGGTGACGCCAATTTTGTCCATGAAGTCACCGAGGACATCACCATAAACGGCCCATTGGATGAAGAACAGCATGGCCGCGTCATCGAGATTATGGGTAAGTGCCCGGTCCGCCGCCTGATCGCCAACCCGGTTTTCTTTGTTGAGCATCAGCAACCGGTCACCGAGTAATTTCAATCAGACGTGACGCGCTGTGCCGTAATCGGTTGTTCGCGGCGCACTTCGCTGGTCACAGTGGTACCAATCACTTCAGATAAACTGCGGTGATAGCCAGGGGGCAGCGCACCCAGCGGCCACGGCCTTAAGGTAACCGTACCCGGTTCAATAATGCTGCCTGCTGGCAAATCTTCAACCGCAATGACCACATCAATGGTCTCTTTTTCAATCGGGGCATCTGCGCGAAGTGGCGGGCATGTCCCTGGTAGCGGATCAAAGCCGGTGCCAATTTCCCGATAGGCGATTGTCTCCGGTATGATCGGCTCATGGCAGCCAATATCCACCAGGGCAACCTCATTAATCACCCTATCCGGTTCGGTGATGGGCCTATATGGCAGGGTTTCTAGCGGCCAGCGCACCACCTGCACCGCTTCCGGCGGAATAGGTGCGCCTGCCGGGATTGGCTTAACAGCGATAACCAACATAGCCAGCGGAACGGGTGTATCTGTTTCTTGCTGTGTTGGTTGGGCGGTTAGGGTGTGTGTCGGTTGTGGTGTTGATGTCCACACACGCGTCGGTGGCCTTTGTGTGGGTGGAAGTAGTACTACTTCGCTCGGTGTCGGCAGTACAGTGGGCACAGCAGCAATCGGAATGACCTCTACACCATCATCCCCGCAAGCAGTGATAAGCCAACTCAGGCCAATCATGACTATGCATGCTAGGCATCTCATATAGGCTCCCCAAAATCGTAGACGTTACACCTTCGTTATATCTCGGATATGCATAACGCGCAACGCGACTGGGACTAATCACCCAGCCTGACGACAGACCAGGCCGGGACGCATCACGTTTATGTTAGCGGTGAAAATGCTTATCCACCATTCACGCGACAACAATCACCCGAACACATCTCTTAGCGCGGGGTACAATCGCTGATATGTGCGATACCCTTCGGCATAAACATGCTGATTGGGGCCGGGTTCAACCGAATCACCCACAGTTACCATTGTGTTACAGGCAGCCTGTACATCGGGGAAGGTGCCGATACCTACCGCTGCCGTAATCGCCGCACCAAATGCCCCGGCTTCCGGCGTATTCACGTTCAGTAGAGGTGCCCCCAGAACATCGGCTATGATCTGCTGCCAGATAGGGGATTTTGCCCCACCACCACTGATTCGCACCGTGTATGTCGCTGGCAAACCTGCCTCAGCGATCAGGGTAAAGCTGTCTTTCAGCCCGTAGGCCACACCTTCTAAAACGGCTCGTGTCATGTGTGCCTGTGTATGGCGGGCCGTTAAACCGATGAACGCACCGCGTGCGTCCGGGTCGGCATGAGGGGTGCGTTCACCTGCAAGATAGGGCAAAAAGTACAAGCCATCACTACCGGCTGGCACCTGTTCTACTGCCGCCAGCAGATCATCAAAGTCTGCATCCGGCGCGAGTGTATCCCGGTACCATTGCAAACTCCCTGCCGCACTGAGCATCACCCCCATGAAATGCCACATGCCCGGCACCGCATGGCAAAACGCATGTAGACGACCCTCCGGTTCATACGCGTAATCAGCCAGAGGTGCGAACACCACCCCAGACGTACCCACAGTAACGCCAATAGCATCCGGAGACACACAGCCCATGCCGATTGCACCTGCTGCTTGATCACCACCCCCACCGCTGACAGGCGTCCCAGCGGTGAGGCCGGTTAGGGTAGCGGCTTCACTGCTGATTACACCCGTCACCTGCGGACCTTCATGTACTGGCGGCAACCAAGCGCGGGGAATTTCCAGCGCAGCCAGCACATCCTCAGACCAATCACGGGTTTTGACGTTCAGCAGAGAGGTACCAGCGGCACCTGCCATATCAGTTGCATAGGCACCCGTGAGCTTATACCGGATGTAATCTTTAGGCAGTAGAATCTGTGCACACCGCGCATAAACATCTGGCTCATTATCCCGCACCCACACTATTTTGGGCGCGGTAAAACCAGTTAAGGCCCGGTTGCCTGTCAACTCAAGCAACCGTTCAAAACCGATTTTCTCCGTCATCCAATCACACTGTGCCTGCGTGCGCTGGTCATTCCAAAGGATAGCGGGGCGTAGCACCTCACCATCTGCATCCAACATCACCAACCCATGCATTTGACCAGTCAAACCAATACCATTGATGGCCTCACCTGTTAAACCGGCTTCTTTCAGTGCGGATTGCACTGCTATGACCACCCCATCCCACCAATCCACCGGATTTTGCTCACTCCATAACGGCTGTGGTTGGCTAATCGGCTGAGGGCTGCTACCAATTGCCAAAACCCGCCCGGTTTCATCAATGATGATCGCTTTTGCGCTTGTCGTGCTTATATCAATGCCCATGAAATTCGGCATGGTTAACGCACACCCAGTAACAACTCAACCAACAATTGATCCAACCGTTCATAGGGCAAAGCGCGTGCGCCCATCGTCGCCCGGTCAAAGGTCGTCTGCTTCAATTCGGCGGCAGCGGCAGGGCTGTAACCCGCCTGCGCATAGGCATAAGTGCCGTCATCTGCATGGATTTCCGCCAATAACGCCTGAATTTCTTGATCATCGTTGAACTGCTGGGCTTTTTCTTTGAGGATGAGATAGGTGCGCATACACCCCCGCGCAAAGGCTTTTACATCGTCATAGTCGCTGGTGCGGTAGGCATGGGCGTCAAAATGACGTGGGTTATCGTATCGCACATCTTCCAGAAACTTGACCAGGAAAAAGGCTTGCTTGAGCATCACACTACCAAAGCGGAAGTCCTGATCGTAACGGCCAAACATCTGATCATTCAGGTCGATATGAAATAATTTACCCGCTTCCCAGGCCTGGGCAACGGCATGGGTAAAGTTTAACCCGGCCATGTGCTCATGCGCGACTTCCGGGTTCACACCGACCATCTCTGAATGATCTAATGTTTCGATAAACGCCAGTAAACTGCCCACTGTCGGCGCGAAGATGTCTCCACGCGGTTCGTTTGGCTTGGGTTCCAATGCAAAACGTAGATCATACCCCTGATCTTTGACGTAGTGCGTCAAGAAATTGAAGGCATAGCGATAGCGTTTTATGCTCTCTACTGGATCTTTAGTGACATCTGTTTCAACGCCTTCGCGCCCACCCCAGAACACATACGTACTCGCACCAAGTTCCACACCGAGATCAATAGCCTGCATGGTCTTTTTAAGTGCGTAGGCTCGCACAGCAGGGTCATTAGCAGTAAACGCCCCATCCTTGAACGTTGGATCACTAAAGAGATTGGTAGTCGCCATCGGGACCACAAGCCCGGTATCAGCCAAAGCTTGCTTGAACGCCCTGACAATGTGATCACGTTCGGCTGGTGTAGCATCAATGGGCACCAGGTCATTATCATGGAAGTTGACACCCCACGCGCCCACCTCCGCCAACAAATGCACTAACTCAACTGGGGATAGTTTCTCACGTGTCGGCTCACCAAACGGGTCACGCCCTGGGTTGCCAACCGTCCACAAGCCGAAGCTAAATTTATGTGCTGGTTGGGGATCATAACTGGTCATAAAAACTCCTCTTTTGGTAAAAAAAACACGTCAATAATCTGCCGGGCTAAGGCTATAAAATGCAGCATATGCATAACAACATAAGGCTTGCAAGATAATCCAGGCTCAGGACGGACCCTACTCTGCGTCTGTCGAAGCCAGTGATAAGTCCAGCATCTCCGTGGTTTGGAAACCAACTGCCGCATAAAAGGCCCGCGCTTGATCGTTAGCACGTTCGGTATTGATCAATAGACGGCTCAAGTTGCCTTCACGCGCCCGGCGCAGCACCGCTTCCAGCAATTCCGCACCCACCCCGCGCCGCTGATAAGTAGGCAGTACAGCCATATCATTGATTAACCCCATACCTTCCGTGAGACCACGCACCACCGAAAGAGCCACACAGCCGATTAACATCGCCGGGGCTTGCGTTGTCTCCCCGACAAAGACCTCTACCTGGGGATTTTCCTGCATACGGATCACCGCCGCATGCCATTGCGCCCGGTCCAAGTCACGATTAGCTGGGATCATCGCCAGCAAACCGATCACTTCCCCGATGTCGTCCTGTGTTATAGGGCGGATGCGAAACGCCGCCTTTGGTTTTTCGGCATCGGTATTGGGCAGTACAGCCCGGTGATAGCGTTCTAACCATTCGGCCATAATCTCACGGTGGGTACGGAAGGGTAAAAGCGGCATCTCAGCGGGTTGAAACACCTTGACCGCTGCCGCATCATCCCCGGCGCGGAGTTCGCCGCTGACGGGCTGCATCCGGTAAAAGATCATAATCCCACTGACGGGCGGCCCCTCCGGGAAGGAATTAACCCCCATCATCTCCATAATCTTAACTTTGAGGCCGGTTTCCTCCTCGGCCTCGCGGATGGCGGCCTCTTCTGCGCTTTCGTCGGCTTCCACGAAGCCACTGGGCAGGGTCCAATCGCCTTTGTGGGGTGCGTTACCCCGTTGGATGAGTACCACGCCACCATCCATTTCAATCAGTAAACCCACCCCCGGCACCGGGTTATGATAGTGGATATAACCGCAGTTATCACAAGCAGGGCGCAACCTGCCGCCTTCCTCACGTTCACTGAGTGTATGCCCGCATATTGGACAGTATGTTGGTGATGCCGTCATGAATACCCGTATCGTTGTTGATGGTCACAATCCGCATTGTAACAGATTTGCCGAAAGGGTGAATCACAATGAGACACCATTTGGCGTCC
>JGI12109J20283_10205765_pt1 | contig 18910 bp, 18 predicted proteins | sample ElkSlonscriptome_12_FD_20283 | JGI IMG/M metagenome (IMG submission 20283)
TCTTCGATTTAAAGCAAATCTCGGAGCCTCACCCAAAACTTCCGGGTTGGGCTTGAAACGCTACTTACCTCAACGCTCCAAGCTCCCACACAAACTACCTAACTGGTTTTTAATGAACTTGTCATCTTCAAGAGGACGATGATTGTAGCACCTGATTTGTTACTGTCAACAGTTCTTTTCAAACGTTGACTTTCAGGGCTGCTTGCCGACTCTTCGATGACCGTCTGAACGGCCCGGGAGACCAGCAGATCCGGTCCTCTTGTGACCGAGACCGAGCATATTACCAGCAAGAATTTTAAATGCAAGCCCCTGTATCGGGATTCTTAACAAAATCTTCCCGACCCGGGTCAGGTCCGCCTTCCGCGCCAGCGGTTTGGCCAGCGCGGCTCTCCCGGACAGTTCACCAGCCAGCTATCCCTGCCCTGAGCACGCATCGCATACACCATGCCCTCCTCTCCCCATGGTCTACATTGTTAATCACAACCCCGGATCAACCGACAGAACCTCTCCACTGGAGCGCCACCATGTCCGATTCCACGCCTCTCGCCAGGACACCCCTGCACGCCCTGCATCAGGAGTTCGGCGCGCGCATGGTGCCCTTCGCCGGCTACGAGATGCCGGTGCAATACCCCGCCGGCATCATGGCCGAGCATCGCCATACCCGGGAACAGGCGGGCCTTTTCGATGTGTCCCACATGGGCCAGATGCGGATTACTGGTCCCGATGCGGCCGCGGCCCTGGAGCGTCTGGTGCCGAGTAACGTGGTGGGCCTCAAGCCCCACCGCCAGCGCTATGCGCTGTTCACCAACGAACAGGGCGGCATCCTCGACGACCTGATGATCGCCAACGACGGCGATCACCTGTTTCTGGTGATCAACGCCGCCTGCAAGGCCAGGGACATCGCGCATCTGCGTCAGGGTCTGCCGGACTGTGAGGTCACCGAACTCACCGACCGGGCCCTCCTTGCCTTGCAAGGGCCCGCCGCCGTCAAGGTCATGGCAAGACTTTCTCCCGAGGCCGCCGGCCTCGCCTTCATGGCCACCGCAACACTGCCGGTGGCGGGTATCCCCTGCCACCTCAGCCGCTCCGGCTACACCGGCGAGGACGGTTTCGAGCTCTCGGTGCCGGCCGACGCCGCCGAGACGCTGGCCCGGCGCCTGCTGGCCGAGCCGGAAGTCGCGCCCATCGGCCTCGGCGCCCGGGACTCCCTGCGCCTGGAGGCGGGACTGTGCCTCTACGGCCACGATCTGGACACCACCACCACCCCGGTGGAGGCGGCTCTGACCTGGGCGATCCCGAAGATCCGCCGCGCCGACGGCGCCCGGGCCGGGGGTTTTCCGGGCGCCGTGGTGATTCTCCGACAGCTCATGGAGGGGCCGATGCGGCTGCGGGTGGGCCTGCTGCCCGGGGGACGCGCCCCGGTGCGCGAGGGCGCGGAACTGGTGGACGCCGACGAACAGCCGGCGGGCCAGGTCACCAGCGGCGGTTTCGGTCCCACCGCCGGGCGGCCGGTGGCCATGGGTTATGTGTCCAGCCCCCACGCCCAGCCCGGCACCGTGCTCCAGGCCCGGGTACGAGGAAAGCTCTTGCCGGTCACGGTGGCGGAACTACCCTTCGTGATCCAACGTTATTACCGGGGCTGAACCCGCCCCCGGCGCACGGGTTCTACTGAGCTTGGGGGACGAATTCGTTTCGCCCCACCCATTTCTATCCATCCAATCACGAGAACACCATGAAAAAGCTCCTCATCGCCACGCTATGCAGCCTGCTGCTCGGTCCCCTCGCGGTGGCCGAGACCCTCCAGATCGGCGCCAACATCGGTAACGTCCCCTGGGAGTTCGAGGACGCCCAGGGCGATTACGTGGGCTTCGAGGTGGATCTGGTCACCGAGATCGCCGAGCGCCTCGGCCACGAGGTGGAGATCGTCAACATTCCCTTCCAGGGCCTGTTCTCCGCCGTGCAATCGGGCCGCATCGACGCCGCCATCTCCTCCATCACCATCACCGAGGAGCGCCTGGCGTCGGTGGCGTTTGCCCAGCCCTACTACGACTCCGACCAGTCGCTGACCGCCCGCGCCGGCGGCGAGGTGAGCGGCCTGGAGGATCTGGAGGGCAAGACCGTGGGTGTAGACACCGGCTCCACCGGCGATATGTGGACCACCGAACACCAGGAGCAGTACGGCATCGGCGAGATCCGCCGCTACGAGGGCCTGCAACCGGCCATGCTGGATCTGACCGCCGGGCGACTGGATGCCTATATCTCCGATATTCCGGCGCTCCTCTACTACACCAAGGACAAGCCCGACCTGGAGGTGGTGGCGCGGATTCCCACCGGCGAGAAGTATTCCATCATGTTCGCCAAGGATTCCGAACTGGCGGCCCGGTTCGACGAGGTGATCACCGAACTCAAGAACGAGGGCTACATCGCCGAACTCCACGAGGAATGGTTCGGCAGCACCCCGGAGGAGGACACCAGCACGGTGCAGGTGGCCGAGATGCCGCAGACCCGGTAGCCGATCCATCCGCGCCCTGCCCACCGGGCGGGCGCGGGAACTTTCCATGGATATCTTCGATACCTTCCTCAATGTCCGGGTCCTGGTGGAGACCTTTCCGCTCCTCCTGAAGGGCCTGCGGATCACCCTGTTGCTGGGACTGGTGAGCATCGTGCTGGGCCTTGTCGGCGGTCTGGTGGTGGCCCTGGCGCGACTCTATGGCCCCGTGCTTCTGCGCACCCTGGCGGTGGCCTACATCGACACCCTCCGGGCGCTGCCGCTGCTGGTGCTGCTGGTGGTGATCTACTACGCGCTGCCCTTCGTGGGGCTGCGCCTGTCGCCGTTCGCCTCGGCCACGGCGGCCCTGTCGCTGGTCTCATGTGCCTACGCGGCGGAGATCTTCCGGGCCGGGATAGAGGCCATTCCCCGGGGCCAGTTCGACGCCGCCCGGGCGTTGGGGCTCGGTCCCTGGCCCACCATGCAGCTGGTGATCCTGCCCCAGGCCATCCGCATCGTGGTGCCACCGCTCACCAACAACTCCATCAACGTGGTGAAGGACACCGCACTGGCCTCGGTGGTGGCCATGCCAGACCTTTTGAAGCAGGCCACCCAGGCCCAGGCGCTGTCCGCCAATCCCTCGCCGCTGATCGGCGCGGCGCTCATCTATCTGGTGTTGCTTTTGCCCCTGGTCCGCATGGTCTCGGTGCTGGAGCGGCGCTTCAACCGGGGACGGAGTTGATATGACCTCCATCTTGCAGCCCCTGCCGCTCACCGTGGCGGCGTTCGCACCCTATGGCCAGGTGCTGGCCGCCTGGGGTACCGGCAAATCCGCCAACAACGGCAATGCCCAACGCTTCGAGGGGCTGGCGGAACTGGAACACCACGGCAGCGCCCGGCAACCGGTGCTGGATCTCTACCGGGTACGGCCCCGGTTGCTGCCGCTCAGCATCGACTGCTTGGAGTGCCACCCGCTGAGCAGCCAGGCGTTCATTCCCATCGGGGTGAGTTGCTATCTGGTGGTGGTGGCGCTGCCCGATGATGACGGCGAACCCGATCCCACCACCCTGCAAGCCTTCAAGGTGGATTTCCATCAGGGCATCAACTACCGGCCCGGAATCTGGCACTACCCCATCACCGCGCTGGGCGGCGGCGGCGATTTCGCCATGTTCATGTGGCAGGCGCCCGCCGACGAGGATTGCCGCATCGCCACCCTTTCCCAACCTATCATCGTCGCCGAGGGCGACGAGCAGCCACAGGATTGATCATGGCCCTGGATCTCGATTTCGTACGCGCCCGGTTCCCCGCCCTCCACGGCGACTGGGTGTTCATGGACAACGCCGGAGGCTCCCAGACCCTGCAAGGCGTGGTGGATAAAATCGGCGAGTTTCTGCTCACCAGCGATGTGCAGACGGGGGCGAGCTACGCGGTCTCGCAACTGGCGTCGAGTCGGGTCTGGCAGGCGCGGGAGGTGCAGCAACGGCTGATCGACGCCGAGCGCGCCGAGCAGATCGTCATGGGATCCAACGCCTCCACCCTGTTCCGGTTTCTGTCGCTGGCCATGGCGGAGCAGTTCCAACCGGGCGACGAGATCATCCTCACCAACGTGGATCACGAGGTGAACATCAGCCCGTGGCTGGATCTGGCGGAAAGCCGGGGCCTGAACATCAAGTGGTGGCAATTTCGCCCCGAGACTCTGGAACTGGAACTGGACGATCTGGACGCGCTCCTCACCGAGAAGACCCGACTGGTGTGCGTGACCCTGACCTCCAATGTGCTGGGCACCATCAATCCAGTGGCCGACATCGCCCGGCGGGTCCACGATGCCGGGGCGCTGCTGTGCGTGGACGCGGTGGCCTACGCCCCCCACCGGGCCATGGAAGTGCGCGACTGGGACGTGGATTTCTGCATCTGGAGCGCCTACAAGGTTTACGGGCCGCATCATGCCTTCCTGTACGGCAAGTACGGCGAGCTCCAGAAACTCGGCAATCTCTACCACCGATTCGTCGGTGACAAACTCCCCAACAAGCTGGAACCCGGCAACCCCAACTATGAACTGGCCTACGGCTGCATCGCCGTGGGTGATTATCTGGAGGAACTGGCGGATCTGTGCGGCGCCGCCGGCTTCAAGCGCCCGGTGGACAGCGCCTTCGGCGTCATCGCCGAGCACGAGGAGGCGCTGTCGGCGCGGCTGCTGGATTACCTCAAGGGTCGGAACAACGTGCGGATCATCGGCCGGGAGACCGCCGATCGGATGGAACGGGTACCCACCATCAGCTTCGTGGTGGACGGCAGGGATTCCGAGAGCGTGGTCCGCAAGGTGGACCAGCACCACATCGGCATCCGCTTCGGGGATTTCTACGCCTGCCGGCTGATCCAGGATCTGGGGCTTGCCAAGCAAAAGGGCGTGGTGCGGGTCTCCATGGTCCACTACAACACGCTGGAGGAGGTGGATCGGCTGATCCGGGCGCTGGACGAGGCGATCTAGCCCCCGTCCTCACGCCCCGCCAGATCCGCCAGGATCGGACAATCCGGCCGGGCATCGCCATGGCAATGCTCGGCCAGATGACGCAGCGTCTGCACCATGGCCTGAAGGTCGGCGATCTTCGCCTCCAGCTCCCGCACATGCCCCAGCGCCAGCGCCTTCACATCGGCGCTGGCCCGCTCGCGGTTCTCCCACAGGGCCAGCAACTCGCCCATCTGCTCCACCGAGAAGCCCAGATCCCGGCTGCGGCGGATGAACCGCAGCCGGTGCACGTCGCGCTCGGTGTAGTAGCGGTAGCCCGCCGGACTGCGCCGGGGCGAGGGAATCAGCGCGATGCTCTCGTAGTAGCGGATCATCTTGGCCGACACCTTCGAGGCCCGAGCCGCATCGCCGATGGTCATAGGCTCGTTCATGCCTGGGCCGCTGGCTGGAAATCGTTCGACGCCGACGCCCCGGTGGCCTTTCCTGTGGGCTCCAGTAACGGGCGGAAGCGCCGCAACCTGAGGGCGTTACTCACCACGAACACGCTGGACAGCGCCATGGCGCCAGCGGCGAACACCGGCGACAGCAGGATGCCGTAAAACGGATACAGCGCCCCGGCGGCCAGCGGGATCAGGCTCGCGTTGTAGGCAAACGCCCAGAACAGGTTCTGCTTGATATTGCGAAGCGTCGCCCGGGATAAAGCTATGGCGTTCACCACCCCCCGCAGGTCGCCCGACATCAGCACCACCCCGGCGCTCTCGATGGCCACATCGGTGCCGGTGCCGATGGCAAGGCCGATATCGGCCTCGGCCAGCGCCGGGGCATCGTTGATGCCGTCGCCCACGAAGGCGATGCGCCGCCCCTCGCCCCGCAGCCGCTTCAGCGCCTCCACCTTGCCATCCGGCAGCACCTCGGCCACCACCTCGTCGATGCCCAGTTGCCGGGCAATGGCCTCGGCGGTGGCGCGGTTGTCGCCGGTGATCATGGCCACCTTCAGGCCAAGCTCATGGAGACCCCTGAGCGCTTCCGGCGTGGAGGGCTTGACCGGGTCGGCCACCGCCAGCAGCGCCACCACCTCGCCGTCGATGGCGGCGTACAGGGGCGTCTTGGCCGCCTCGCCGAGATCGCGGGCCTCCCCGGCGAAGCGATCCACCGACAGATCCAGTTGCGCCATGTAGCGATCGGCGCCCACCGCCACCCGCCGTCCGGCCACGCGGGCCACCACGCCGAAGCCGGGGGTGGCCTCGAATTCGGCCATGGCGGGCAGTTCCAGCTCCCGCTCCCGGGCCGCATGGACGATGGCTTCCGCCAGCGGATGCTCGGAGTGGGTCTCCACCGAAGCGATCAGCGCCAGCAGTTCGTCGCGGTCCCAGCCCTCGGCGGGCAGCAGATCGGTGAGTTCGGGCCGGCCCCGGGTGAGGGTGCCGGTCTTGTCCAGCGCCACCAGATCCACATCCCGGAGACTCTGCAAGGCCTCGCCCTTGCGAAACAGCACGCCGATCTCGGCCGCCCGGCCGGTGCCCACCATGATGGAGGTGGGCGTGGCCAGCCCCATGGCACAGGGGCAGGCGATGATCAGCACCGCCACCGCATTCACCAGCGCCAGCGTCAGTGCGGGCTCGGGACCGAACCACAGCCACACCCCGAAGGTGATCAGCGCCAGGCTCATCACCGCCGGCACGAACCAGGCCGTGACCCTGTCCACCAGCGCCTGGATGGGGAGCTTGGAGCCCTGGGCCGCCTCCACCATGCGGATGATCTGGGCCAGCACCGTGTCGGCGCCCACCCGGGTGGCGCGAAACAGCAGGCTCCCGTTCTTGTTGATGGTGCCGCCCACCACTTCACTGCCCGGGTCCTTGCGCACCGGCACCGGCTCGCCGGTGATCATGGATTCGTCAACAAAGGAGCCGCCCTCGCTGACCTCGCCGTCCACCGGGATCTTCTCGCCGGGGCGCACCAGCACCAGATCGCCATTGCGCACCTCGTCCAGCGGTATCTCCAGCGTGTCGCCGTCCCGCTGCACCCGGGCGGTGCGGGCCTGAAGGCCCATGAGATGACGGATGGCCTCGGAGGTGCGGCCCTTGCTTTTCGCCTCCATGTAACGGCCCAACAGGATCAGGGTGACGATCACCGCCGCCGCCTCGTAATAGACGTTCACCGTGCCCGCGGGCAGCCACCGGGGCGCGAAGGTGGCCACCAGCGAGTAGCCGTAAGCCGCACTGGTGCCCAGCGCCACCAGCGAGTTCATATCCGGTCCGCCCCGCAGCAGCGCCGGAAAGCCCTTCCTGAAAAACCGCAGACCGGGACCGAACAGCACCAGCGTGGTCAACACGAAGGACAGATAGAACACGTTGTCGCGGCCGATGTTCATCTGCACCCAGTGGTGCATGGCGGGCACCATGTGCGAGCCCATCTCCAGCACGAACACCGGCAGGGTCAGCAATCCCGCGAACAGGAACGAGCGGCGCAGATCCCGGATCTCCCGGGCGCGGGCCTCGCGCTCGCGGTCGGTGGAATCCTCGCCCCGGCCGAGGCGCCGGGCCTCATAACCGGCGTCGTTCACCGCCGCCTCCAGATCCGCCACATCCACCGCGCCGTCCAGGATCTTCACCGTGGCCCGTTTGGTGGCAAGATTCACGCTGGCCTCCTGGACCCCGGGCCGGGCCTTCAGCACCCGCTCCACGCGACCCACGCAGGAGGCGCAACTCATGCCGTCGATGGCCAGTTCCACGGTGTCGGTGGCCACATCAAAGCCGGCATCGTGCACCGCCGCCACCACGGCGGCCGGATCGGCGTCCGCGTCGAGCGTCACCTCAGCCCGCTCGGTGGCGAGATTCACCGCCGCGCCACCGACCCCGGGCACCGCCCTGATGACGCGCTCCACCCGGCCCACGCAGGAGGCGCAACTCATGCCCTTTATCCGCAAACGCAGGATGTCACTGCTGGAAGATAGGGAAGCCATGGTCCTGCTCCTCGGTTCAGGTTTGATGGCCCTAGGGTAAAGCTTCCCATGATGGGAAGGTCAAGGCTTAAGGGATACTTGACCTTCCCATCATTGTAAGCTTTAGAGTACGGTCATCGCCCGATATTCCATTTCATGAAGGAGAACAGAACATGCAACGTTATCGTGTACCGGATATGAGTTGTGGCCACTGTGTGCAGGCCATCACCAAGGCGGTGAAAAGCGTCGACCCGGCGGCGAAGGTGGATACCGATCTGAAGAATCACGAGGTATCGGTGGACAGCATGGCCGATCCGGAACTGGTGGTCCGGGCGCTGCAACAGGCAGGGTACGCCAGTGAATCGTTTCCCGCCTGAGGCGGGAATGGGTGGGAACCCTGTCCGGAGCGATGGTTCCTAAGCCAGGGATCCCACTCAAATGCGCGAGAACAACATGATCGATCTCTATACCTGGACCACCCCCAACGGCCGCAAGGTTTCCATCGCCCTGGAGGAACTGGGCCTCGACTACGCTACCCACGCGATTGATATTACAAAAGACGAGCAGTTCGCCCCGGACTTCCTGGCCATCAGCCCCAACAACAAGATCCCCGCCATCGTCGACCACGACAGCGGTATGCAGATGATGGAGTCCGGGGCGATCCTGCTGTATCTGGCGGAGAAAACCGGCAAGCTCATGCCCACGGACCCGAAAGCCCGCTGGGCGGCGATGGAATGGCTCATGTGGCAGATGGGCGGCATCGGCCCCATGTTGGGCCAGACCCATCATTTCCTGAAGTTCAATCCCGGTAAGGCGCCCTACGCCGAGGAGCGCTATCACAAGGAGGCCAGGCGCCTCTACGGGGTGCTGGATAAGCGACTGGCGGAGCGGGAATACCTGGCGGGGGATTATTCCATGGCAGATATCGCCACCTGGCCGTGGATCTCCCGTTTCGAGTGGCAGCAGATCGAGATAGGCGAGTTTCCCAACGTCAAACGCTGGTATACCGCCATAGCCAAACGCCCGGCGGTGCAGAAGGGCTATCACGTACCCAAATTCACCCAGGACATTCCCATGCCCTGAGCGAGGGACCTCATCGACGGATCTAGAATATAAGGCCCAGGAACCAGCCCAGGATGGTGATTCCCAGCCAGACGAGGAAGGCGATGAAAGCCAGCAGCGCCACCGACACGCCGAGCACGAACCAACGGTCCGAGCGGGCGGTGGTGGTGGGTTCCTTGAGATTTTTCTCCAGCAGGTCGACGTTGCGCTGGTTGGCCTTCCAGGCGAAGTCGAACAGGTCGCCAAGAATCGGCACCATGCCGACAACACTCTCCAGCGCCACGTTATAGGCCATGCGCAGAATCGTGGTCCTGGGCACTCCCAGCGCCGAGGCCTGGGCGAGAATATAGGTGGAGAGCACCGCGCCGATGGTGTCTCCCACCCCCGGAATCAGCCCGATCAGGCCGTCCAGACCGATGCGGTAGCCGATGCCCGGGATGGGAATGGAGCTGTCCAGCAACCATGCCAGGCGGCGGAGACGTTCCTCCACCTCCCGGTGATCGGCGCGGCGATCCAGGTGTATACGCTGTGCGGTTCTAGCCATGGAGATCCTCGTGAAATTCATGAGCCGACAGGCGGCGGTTACCTGCTTGCTATGCAATGCTCGTGCCAGCTTCCATCGGGCCGTGTTCCGGTCCGCAAAATCCCATTGCCTCGTGTAATTACCGCCAGTGCGACATGGTTTTTTGTAAATCTGACAGAGCGCTGGGGTAGCGCTGGGGTTGTTTTCCCCGAGATTCAGGGTGTTCCATCCCGTCATGGATATTGCACGACACCATATTGAGGTACGAAGTCTAAATTTTAAATATCAACACGATGGCCGGATTTGACCACAGTGCCGGTGTCACCTCGGTGCCCCGGCGGCAACGTTCCGAGCTATCTCATCAGCACGGAGGATCCCCAGCATGAGCGCAACAAAATCCACCGGCGAACGCATCCACGATGACGTCCGCCAGAGTCGCCAGCGGGTCAACGATGCCCTGGATGCCCTGCAGAACCGCCTGTCCCCGGGGGAAATTCTCGATAACACCCTGAAATTTCTGGACGAGGACGCCCCCGCCCCCCTATCCACCCTGGGACGACTGGTGCGCCGCTACCCGATCCCGGCGGCCATGGCTGGCGCGGGTCTGTGGTGGTTGCTGAACGAGCAACTGGGCGGCGGTAAAGACCGCGAGGACCGGCGCCACATCAAGGACCGGTTTCGCGAGCAACTGGAGCAGGCCGGCGAGGCCACCCGTAAGGCCACCGAACAGACCGGCGAGCGGGCCGAGCGCTCGGCACGGTTTGCCGGGCGTTCTTTGGAGGACGCCATCGACGAACTCAGCCAGGCCAGTCGCGCCGAACTGGAGGCCGCGCGCGAGCGTAGCGCCGAACTGGGCCGGGAGATTCAGGCACGGCTCTCCGAGGGCACCGATGAACTTCGCCACCGGGGCCGCCGTCAGGCCAAACGCCTGCAACGGGAGGTGGAGAGCCTTGCCCGCAAGCGCCCGGTGGCGCTGGGCGCCGCCGGGGTGGCGGTGGGCGTGCTGATCGGCGCGCTGGCGGTGAGCCAGTTGAGCGGCGACGACGACGATGACGGCTGGTCCGACCACGATTGACGGCCCGGCTCGCGGTATGGCCCCGGCGAGCTGAAAGATCCACAGCCACCCTCGCAAGGACATCGACACCGTGCCGGAACCGGGCATGGCGGTGTCCATGGAGCCCATGATCCGCATCTCCGAGGGCGAACTCGGCGCTGGCGGCTACCGGGAACATGATATCCTGCTGGTCACCGGGGACGGTGCCGAGAATCTCACCGGCTTTCCCTTCGGTCCGGCCTACAACATCGTGCGCCACTAGGAAATCCGGCCCGGGCACCAAACCCCGCCCCATCACCGGGGTCTACAGCATCGTCATCGAACCATTCTAAATCCCGCCGGGCGACGGACCGAGATCCCGTCGCCCTTCAGGTGTCGTGGAGAAACCCATGTCCCAACAGCCCATCTCCCTCGCGGAACTCGACAACCGCGACGACTTCATCCAGCGCCACATCGGTCCGAGTCCCGACGAGCGCGAGGCCATGCTCGCCGCCCTCGGGGTGGATTCCCTGGACGCCCTCACCCAGCGGGTGGTGCCCGATTCCCTGCGCAGCCGTGAAACCCTGGCCCTGGGCTCGCCCCGCCCCGAGGCCGAGGTGCTCCAGTTGCTGCGCGGGCTGGCCGACCGGAACCAGGTGTATCGCTCGTTCATCGGCATGGGCTACCACAACACCCATACCCCGGGGGTGATTCTGCGCAATATCCTGGAGAATCCGGGCTGGTACACCGCCTATACGCCCTACCAACCCGAGATCTCCCAGGGCCGGCTGGAGGCGCTCATCAACTTCCAGACCGTGGTCACCGACCTCACGGGCCTTGAGATCGCCAACGCCTCGCTGCTGGACGAGGCCACCGCCGCCGCCGAGGCCATGACCCTGTGCCGGCGCCAGAGCAAGGCGAAGAGCCACACGTTCTTCGTGGATCGGGGCGTACACCCCCAGACCATGGCGGTGCTGCGCACCCGCGCCGAGCCGCTGGGAATCGAGGTGCGGGTGGGCGACTGGCGGGAACTGGACGCCATCGACGCCTTCGGGGTGCTGGTGCAGTATCCGGACAGCCATGGCGCCGTCCACGATTACAGCGATCTGGCCCGGCGCGCCAGGGACGCTGGCGCCATGGTGGTGGCGGCCACCGATCTGCTGGCGCTGACGCTGCTCACGCCCCCCGGCGAGTGGGGCGCGGACGTGGCGGTGGGCTCCAGCCAGCGCTTCGGCGTGCCGCTGGGCTACGGCGGTCCCCACGCGGCCTTCTTCGCCACCCGCGACGCCTTCAAGCGGGCCATCCCCGGGCGTCTGGTGGGGGTGTCGGTGGACACCCGCGGCGAGACCGCCTACCGGCTGGCGCTCCAAACCCGCGAACAGCACATCCGCCGGGAGAAGGCCACCAGCAATATCTGCACGGCCCAGGTGCTGCTGGCGGTGATGGCCGGTATGTATGCGGTCTACCACGGCCCCGAGGGGCTACGGCGCATCGCCCGGCGTACCCATCGCTATACCGCGATCCTCGCCGGGGGGCTGCGGGAACTGGGCTTCGAGGTGGCGCCCGCGAGCTTCTTCGACACCCTCACGGTGACGAGTGGCCAGCGCATCCATGAGATTCTCCAGCGGGCGGCGGCGGCACGCATCAATCTTCGCCGGATCGACGACACCCATCTTGGCATCAGCCTGGACGAGACCGTCGGCCGCGAGGATGTGGAAGCCCTCTGGCGGGTGTTCGGCGACGACGGCGGTCGGCGGGTGGCGGAACTGGAAACGCCGGTGGCGGACGCCCTGCCGGAGAACCTCCAGCGCCGCTCGGATTTCCTCACCCATCCCACCTTTCATCGTTACCGCTCCGAGACCGAGATGCTGCGCTACCTGCGGGGCCTGATGGACAGGGATCTGGCGCTGGACCGGGCGATGATTCCGCTGGGTTCCTGCACCATGAAGCTGAACGCCACCACCGAGATGATCCCGGTGACCTGGCCGGAGTTCGGCCAACTCCACCCCTTCGCCCCCGCCGAGCAGGCCCAGGGCTACCGGCAGATGATCGACGATCTGGAGCAGTGGCTTGCCACCTGCACCGGCTTTGCGGCGGTGAGCCTGCAACCCAACTCCGGGGCCCAGGGCGAGTACGCGGGGCTGCTGGCCATCCGCGCCTACCACCGGCACCGGGGCGAGGGGCACCGCAACGTCTGCCTGATCCCCGGCTCGGCCCACGGTACCAACCCAGCCTCGGCCATGATGGCGGGGATGCAGGTGGTGGTAGTGGGCTGCGACGACCACGGTAACGTGGATGTGGCCGACCTGCGCGCCAGGGCCGACAAACACGCCGATAAACTCGCCGCGCTGATGGTCACCTACCCCTCCACCCACGGGGTGTTCGAGGAAGCCATCCGCGAGATCTGCGAGATCGTCCACGGTCACGGCGGCCAGGTCTACATGGACGGCGCCAACATGAACGCGCTGGTGGGGGTCTGCCGGCCGGCAAATTTCGGCGCCGATGTCTGCCACCTGAACCTGCACAAGACCTTCTGCATTCCCCACGGCGGCGGCGGCCCCGGGGTCGGCCCCATCGCCGTGGCCGCCCACCTGGCGCCCCATCTGCCGGCGGTGCATGGCGAGACCGAGGACGACACCACCCGCATGGGCGCGGTGGCCGCCGCGCCCTTCGGCAGCGCCGGAATCCTGCCCATCACCTGGGCCTACATCGCCCTGATGGGGGCCGAGGGTCTGACCCGCGCCACCCAGGCGGCGATTCTCAACGCCAACTACATCGCCCACCGGCTGAAGGATCATTACCGGATCCTCTACACCGGCCCCAACGGCATGGTGGCCCACGAGTGCATCGTGGATCTGCGACCCCTCAAGGACAGCGCCGGGATCAGCGTGGACGACGTGGCAAAACGCCTGATCGACTTCGGCTTCCACGCCCCCACCATGTCCTGGCCGGTGGCCGGCACGCTGATGATCGAGCCCACCGAGAGCGAGTCGAAAGAAGAGCTGGATCGCTTCTGCGAGGCCATGATCGCCATCCGCGAGGAGATCCGCGCGGTGGAGGAGGGGCGGCTGGACGCCCAGGACAATCCCCTAAGGAATGCCCCCCACACGGTGGCCGATCTCACCGCCGAGCGCTGGAATCATGCCTACAGCCGCGAACAGGCGGCCTATCCGGTGGTGAGCCTGCGCCATACCAAGTACTGGTCGCCGGTGGGGCGGGTGGATAACGTCTACGGGGACCGCAACCTGGCCTGCGCCTGCCCGCCGCTGGCGGCCTACGAGGAGGAAGCGGGCGAGGCGGATTGATCGAAACCGTAGGGTGGGTGAGACGCCAAAGGCGGCGAAACCCACCATCCGGGAACAGCGCCGGCATGGCTGGCGGTTTCCACCGGGCCTGGTGATTACTCCGGGCTTTGGTGGCACCATCCTGAATGGTGGGTTTCGGCCCCGATGGGGCCTCACCCACCCTACAATCATTGGTAGCCACCCGAGATAAATACCTGGAGGAATCTCCATGACCGCATCCCTGGTCCTCACCATCCTCGGCGACGACCGCCCCGGACTGGTGGACAGCCTCGCCGGCGTGATCAGCGCCCACGGCGCCAACTGGGCCGAGAGCCGGATGTCGCGGCTGGCCGGCAAGTTCGCCGGCATCCTGCGAATCACCGTGGACGACCGGCGGGTCAACGACCTTACCCGGGAACTGGAGGCCCTCAACGCCGCCGGCCTGCGGGTGGTGGTGGAGCCGGCCGGCGAGCCGGCCACCATGCCCGCCTACACCGCCCTCCATCTGGAACTGGTGGGTCAGGATCACCCCGGCATCGTCCACGACATCTCCCATGCGTTGGCCAGCCTCGATATCAACGTGGCGGAGTTCTCCTCCGGCGTGGAGAGCGCCTCCATGGCGGGTGGGGATCTGTTTCGCGCCGAGGCCCGGCTGATGGTGCCGGGTACGGTCTCCCAGGAGCAGTTGCGCTCCCTGCTGGAGAATCTGGCCGACGAACTGATGGTGGATATCGCCCTGGATCCGGAACCGGGATCGTAATCAGAGCGATTCCCATTGCCAGATGAAAATCATTATTTCTCAATAAGTTATTTGACATCTCCGGTGAACTCCCGGGTGCATCCTGGTACCAATACCTAATCATTGCACTCGGGGATTTCCCAGGAGGCTGTCATGCCGGTGAATGTCTACACCGTGGCGCTGATGGCGCTCGGTACCGCCATCGCCACGGGCCTCGGCGCCCTGCCCTTGCTGGCCGCCCCGGCTCTGTCCCGCCACCGGGTGGCGCTGGCCAATGCGCTGGCCACCGGGTTGATGCTGGCGGCGAGCCTGCTGCTCCTGCAAGAGGGCATGCTCCACGACCGCTGGCTGCTGGGCGCGGGACTACTGCTGGGCGTGGTGTTCGTGGCGGTCTCGGGAAAGCTGCTGGACGGCCATGAGGATCTCTACATCGGCAGCCTGCGGGGCCGGGCCGCCGGCAAGGCGTTGCTGGTGATCGGGGTGATGACCGTGCACTCGGCCTCCGAGGGTATTGGCGTCGGCGTCTCCTACGGCGGCGGCGATCAACTGGGGCTGTTTATCACCGCCGCCATCGCCGCCCATAACATTCCCGAGGGACTGGCCATCGCGCTGGTGATGGTGCCGCGGGGCAGTTCGGTGGCACAGGCGTTCCGGTGGAGCGTGTTCTCCAGCCTGCCCCAGCCCCTGCTGGCGGTGCCGGCGTTTCTGGCGGTGGCCACCTTCGAGCCGCTGCTGCCGCTGGGACTCGGCTTTGCCGCCGGGGCGATGATCTGGATGGCGCTCAGCGAGTTGTTGCCGGAGGCACTGGGCCATGCCTCCCGGCAAGAGGTGGCCGGGGTGGTGGCCCTGTCCATGGGCGGGGTGGTGCTGTTCAAGGTGTTCCTGACCGCCTGAACGCTGGTGCTTACGGCAACTGCGGATTAGTATGGCTGACTAATTACATGACCCCCTCAAGGAGATGCAGGCCATGGAATTTCCGATTGCCGGGCGCTTGATCCGCTATACCCTGCCGGGGCTGTTACTGCTGCTGACCAGCGTGGGTATGGCATCGGAGGTACTGCGCTACGAGGACGCCGACGGCGTGGTCCATTACGTGGACAGCATCGGCCGCATTCCACCGGCCTACCGGGATCAGGTGGAGACCATGGAAACCGAGGGCCGGCTGAGCGGCTCCGAACCCAGCCGGGAGCCCATCGCGCAGCCCAGCTCCAACCTGGAGAGCCTCGGCCAGAACTCGGTGGTGACGCCGGTGCACATCCAGAACAACCAGGTGCTGGTACCGGTGACCGTGGGCTACGGCGAGCGCACCGCCACCGTCATCCTGCTGCTGGACACCGGCGCCTCCGCCACCATGCTGGACCGGGACGTGGCCCGGCAACTGGGGGTGCGCAACACCCAGACCGTGCAGGGCCGGGTGGCGGATGGTCGCACCGTGCGGGCCGAGCGCGGGGTGCTGGATTTTCTCCAGGTGGGCCCCTTGCAAGTGCGCGATCTCGACGCCGCCTTCATGGACCGGCGCGGCCACAGTCCCACCTATGACGGGCTGCTGGGCATGAACTTCCTGCGCCACTTCCAGTACCGCATCGACTTCGGCGCCAACGCCATCCATTGGTCCCCGCCCTGAGCCTGAACTTGATAGGCGCGCCATCGGTCCCCATGTAGGATTACTGGACTTCACACAGATTAACGAGCAACGACCATGGCCGAATCCCCCTATATTCACGACGTCACCCAGGACACTTTCGAGTCGCTGGTGATCATCGCCTCCCAGCAGGCGCCGGTGCTGATAGATTTCTGGGCGCCGTGGTGCCAGCCCTGCCAGGCGCTGGGTCCGATCCTGGAAAAGCTCGCCAACGAGTACGCCGGGCGCTTCACGGTGGCCAAGATCAACACCGATCAGGAGCAGTTCCTGGCCTCGCAGTTGGGTGTGCGGGGTCTGCCCACCTGTCTGCTGGTGAAGAACGGCCAGCCGGTGGACCAGTTCGTGGGGATGCAGCCGGAGCCGGAAATCCGCGCCATACTGGATCGCCACGTGGCGCCGGTGGCCGAGGAGCCGGCCGAGCCCGAGGCGCCGCCGCCGCCCTCGGTGGAAGCACTGCGCGAGGCGGTGGCCGCCAATCCGGAGGATCATGCCGCCAAGATCGAGTTGGCCGGGGCGCTGGCGGAACTGGGCGAGACCGCCGAGGCCCGGCAACTGCTCCAGGATATCCCTGCCAACGAGCAGGAGACCGACCCCGCCAGGATCGCCATGGCCCGGGTGCAGTTCGCCGAGGGACTGGCGGAGGCGCCAGCGATGACCGAATTGAAAACCACCGTGGCCAACAATCCCGATGATCTGAAGGCGCGTTATCAACTGGGCGTGCATGAACTATTCAGTGGTCGCACGGAGGCGGCGCTGGAGCAGTTCCTGGAGATCATGAAGCGGGATCACGGCTTCGAGGACCGGCTGGGCCAGCGTAGCCTCATCGACGCCTTCCGGCTGGTGGACGACCCGCCGCTGGTGAGCCGTTACCGCAAGCAGATGTCGCGTTTGCTGTTCTGAGGCCACCGGCCGCAAAACGAATCAGGGAAGCAGGTACAGCCCCTGAGCCCAGTCCAGGGGCAGAAACACCAGTATCCCGAGTCCTACCAAACCCATCCCGGCGCCCAGCGCCAGCCCCCGACCGAGGGGCTGCATGGGCCATTCCCGCGCCTCGTCCTCGCCCACCGTCATGGGTCCGATCACCCGCAGGTAGTAGTAAAGGGAAGCCACCGAGTTGGCCAGCGCCAGCACCGTGAGCCAGGTGTAGCCGGCCTCGACAGTGGCGGTGAACAGCAGGAACTTGGCCATGAACCCGGCCAGCGGCGGCAACCCCATGAACGACAGCAGGCTCACCGCCATGACCAGGGCCAGCCCCGGCCGGTGGCCCATCAACCCCCTGAGATCCTCGATGTCGCGCCCACCGCTGGCGGCCAGCACCGCGAACGCGCCCAGATTACCCAGCACATAGGCGGCGAAGAACACCAGCAAGCCGGGTAGCGCGAGGCTCGACGCCGGCAACGCCACCACCCCCATCAGCAGATATCCCGACTGGGAGATGCTGGAATAACCCAGCAGCCGGCGCAGATCCCGCTGCGGGAAGGCCGCCAGATTCCCCCAACTCATGGTCACCGCCGCCACCGCCGCCACCACCGGCGTCCAGTCCAGCGCGGCGGGCAACGCCGCCAGCAACCGGGCCAGGGCCAGGATCGCCACCACTTTGGGCAGGGTGGCCAGGAACGCCGCCACCGGCACCGTGGTGCCCTGGTAGGTGTCCGGCACCCAGAAGTGCCCCGGCACATAGCCGCCCTTGAAGCCGAGTCCGCCCACCACCAGTGCCACGGTGAGCGCCAGCGCCAACCGATTGTCGGGATTCATTGCCCCCAGATCGCCCAGCAGGGTGCTGCCCGACAGCCCATAGAGCAAAATCAGGCCGTAGATCAGCCCGATATTGGCCAGCGCACCGATGAGGTAATACTTCAGCACCGCCTCCAGCGCCAGTTGATCGGTACGCCGGTAGGCCACCAGCGGATAGCTCCCCACCGAGATCAGCAGCACCCCGAGGAGAATCTCCATCACATCCGCCGCCCCGGCCAGCAGCGCCCCGCCCAGCGTGGCAAACAGCAAAAGCGTATAGAACTCCGCCTCCCGGGCGTCACCGCGAAATACCGGCATGGCCAGCCACGCCGTGCCGGCCGAGCCCAGCAGAACGATGAGTAGCGTCCACAGCGCCGGGGTATCGGCGGCGAAGCTCCTGGAGAAGGCCATCTGCGGCGCCCGGCTGGCCAGTTGCCAGAACACCGCCCCGGCTGCCAGTCCCATCACCCCCAGCGCCAGCCAGGCGTTCAGGGTCTGGCGCTCCCGGGGCAGGAAGATCCCGATCACCAGGGTCGCCACCGCACCCACCAGCAGGATCAGGATGGGAATGATCAGGTCCAGGCGCATGTCCATGAACTTACGGGGCCAGTCCCTGGAGAAGGTCCCGGGCGCCGCCATCGATGACCGTGAGCACCCAGCCCGGCAGCAGGCCGATGATCACCACCAGCGCCAGCAGCGGCCACAGCGCCGCCCCCTCGTACCAGCGGATATCGTCCATGCCCGCCCAGCGCTCCGGCATCTCACCCAGAAACACCCGCTGCATGGTCCAGAGCATCAGCCCGGCGGTGATCACCACGCCCAGCAGCGCGATCGCCGCCGCCCAGGGCTGGATACCGAAGGTGCCGACGAAGATCTGGAACTCGGCCACGAAACCCGACAGCCCCGGCAGGCCAAGCGACGCGAACGCCGCCAGGAAGAACGCCCCGGCGAATCGCGGGGTGCAACGGGCGAGCCCCCCAAAGCCGTCGATCTCGAA
>JGI12109J20283_10126307_pt1 | contig 18852 bp, 18 predicted proteins | sample ElkSlonscriptome_12_FD_20283 | JGI IMG/M metagenome (IMG submission 20283)
CGCCGCCGCCGCAGGAAGCCCCGGCGGACCCGGCATGGCGGGACGACCTCACCATCGATCCGGTGCGGCTGTTCCGCTACTCGGCGCTGACGTTCAACGGCCACCGCATCCATTACGACCGCCGCTATGCCATGGACGTGGAAAAGTACCCCGGCCTGGTGGTGCACGGCCCGTTGCAGGCCATGCTGCTGATGGAGTCGGCGCGCCGGCACGTGCCTTCGGGCAGGGTCGCGTCCTACTCCTTCAGGGGAGTGCGCCCCCTGTTCGATTTCGATACCGTGGCGCTTCACGGCTATGGCCGGGACGACGGCGGCCACGACCTGATGACCGTGAACGGCGACGGCCTGATCGGCATGAAGGCCACCGTTCACTGGGCCGAGGCGTGACGCCAGATCCGGTCTGACGCCCACGCCGTATACACACACCCGCGTTCAAGCGGGGCGGACACAAAGGGAGGAGGACCGACGTGGCGAAGCTCCTGCAAGGGCTCCGGGTGGTCGAGGGCACGTCGTTCGTGGCGGCGCCCCTGGCCGGCATGACGCTGGCGCAGATGGGCGCCGAGGTGATCCGCTTCGACCGCCTGCAAGGCGGCCTGGACCACTACCGCTGGCCGGTGACCGAGGACAACCGGTCCATGTTCTGGGCCGGCCTCAACAAGGGCAAGCGTTCCATCGCCGTCGACATGACCACCGACCAGGGCAAGGAGATCGTCACCAACCTGATCTGCGCGCCCGGGCCGGGCAACGGCATCTTCCTGACCAACCTGCGCGTGCGCGGCTGGATGGACTACGACTCGCTGAAAAAGCACCGTGAAGACCTGATCATGATCTCCATCCTGGGGGCACGCGGCGGCGGCCCGCAGGTGGACTACACCGTCAACCCCGCCGTCGGCTTCCCGCACGCCACCGGTCCCGAGGGATCGAGCGAGCCGATCGCCCACGTGCTGCCGGCCTGGGACTGCATCACCGGACAGAAGGCCGCCCTGGGCCTGCTGGCGGCCGAACGGCACCGGCGCCTCACCGGTGAGGGCCAACTTGTCGAACTGGCGCTGAAGGACGTGGCCCTGGCCATGCTCGGCAACCTGGGCATCCTGGGCGAGGTCATGGTCAACAACGTCGACCGGCCCAAGTATGGCAACGCGCTGTACGGCGCCTACGGCCAGGATTTCCTCACCGGCGACGGCCGGCGCATCATGCTGGTGGCGCTGACCGACCGCCAGTGGCGCGGCTTGGGCAAGGTCACCGGGCTGGCGGACGACTTCAAGGCGCTGGGCGATCGGCTGGGCGCCGACCTGAACCAGGAAGGCCAGCGCTTCATCCACCGCCACGCCATCACCGAAATCCTGAAACCCTGGTTCGCCGCCCGCCGCGTCGAGGACTTCGCCGACCTGTTCAACCAGAACAGCGTCACCTGGTCCGAGTTCCGCAGCTTCAAGCAGGCGGTCGAGAACGACCCGGACCTGTCCACCGCGCACCCCATGTTCGAGATGCTCGATCAGCCCGGCATCGGCGAGTACCTGGTGCCCGGCACGCCGTTCGAGTTCAGCGCGGCCGAACGCGAGCCGCCGGTGCGGGCCTCGCATCTGGGCGAACACAGCGAGGAGATCCTGTCGGACATCCTGGGCCTCGACGATCACCAGGTCTCGAAGCTGTTCGACGACCGCATCGTCGGCGGCCCCCGGCGGGGGTGAGTCGGTTCGGGTGGGCGGTGCGATTCACCCATCCCTGCGGACCGTATAGGCCGCCTGACCCCCTCCCAGCCTCCCCCATAAATGGGGCTATCGTATTCGCACGTCTTTCCGCCGAAGCGGCGGCTCTTCGCTCGCGCGGAGATGTGACTCGTCATTGCGAACCCTCGTCGCAAGACGAGGGTGAAGCAATCCAGAGCGGAGAACACCAGTATTCGCCCTGGATTACTTCGTCGCTGCGCTCCTCGTAATGACGAAGTAGAGAAATTTTGTGTGAATATGATAGCCGTTTACGGGGAGGGTTGGGGTGGGGTTCAGGCGGAAAGCCCTGCCGCCTAATGATCCGAGCAGACAAAGCCCGTCCGCGCGGCCCTGTCCGAACCAGATTGCGGCCGCCGGACCCTGCCGCGACCTCACGATAGCCTTGCGCCTGCCCTAATCGTGCCCCGAGTCTCGACGACCGTGAGGGTCGCGACGGGATCGGCCTGTCCGCAACCGATCCGACCAACCGATCCGATGACGCGTCGCCGACGTCGAACCGCGAGGCCCCGCCATGGAGATGCATCAGGTCCGCTATTTCCTCGCCCTGGCCGAATCGTTGAACTTCACGCGCGCGGCCGAGGTGTGCAACGTCTCGCAGCCCTCGCTGACCAAGGCCATCCGCAAGCTGGAGGAGGAACTGGGCGGGCAGTTGTTCCGGCGCGAGCGCACGCAGACCCACCTGACCGACCTGGGCCATTTGATGAAACCGCACCTGGAGGCGGTCATGGCCGCCAGCTCGGCGGCCCGGTTCGAGGCCCAGTGCTTCCGCTCGCTGGAAAAGGCGCCGCTGAACCTCGGCGTCATGTGCACCATCGGGCCGCGTCGCCTGATCGGCTTCTTCCAGCGCCTGGAAGAGGAGATCCCGACCCTCGAGGTCAGTCTGCGCGAAGGCCCCGGCGACTGGATCATGGACCTGATGATGCAGGGCGAACTCGATCTGGCCCTGTTGGCCTTGCCCACCTTCCCCGAGCGCCTGGACGCCCGCGGGCTGTTTTCCGAACGCTACGTCATCGCCTTTCGCAAGGGCCACCGCTTCGAGGCCATGAACGCCGTCTCGCTGTCCGACCTGGACGGCGAGGACTACCTGAACCGCTCGAACTGCGAGTTCGGCGAGTACGCCACCAAACTGCACCCGGACCTGCCGGAGCCGGACGTGCGCGTGCGCTACGAAAGCGAACGCGAGGACTGGATCCAGGCCATGATCCTGGCCGGCATGGGCTGCGCGGTGATGCCGGAATTCCTGCCCATCATGCCGGGGATTCTGACGCGCGAGTTGGTGGCGCCGTCGATCAGTCGCGAGATCAGCCTGGTGACCGTGGCCGGGCGGCGGTTCTCGCCGGCGGTGCGCGCCCTGATCTCGCTGGCCGACCGGTTTGATTGGACATGCGAGGCGGCCTGACGCAGAGTGCTCGGCCCCAATCGCGACCTGCCCCATCCCGCCGTCATGCGTGTCGACCTGTTTGATTTCCACTTGCCGCCGGAGTGCATCGCCGACCGGCCGGTGCAGCCGCGCGATGCCGCCCGCCTGTTGCATGTCGCCGCCGACGGGGCGCTGACGGATCGGGGCGTGCGTGAGCTGCCGGCTCTGCTCGATCCGGGCGACGTGCTGGTGCTGAACGACACGCGGGTCATCCCGGCGCGGCTGTTCGCGCGCGTCGGCGCCGGCAGGGTCGAGGTGATGCTGCACCGGCGCGTGGAGGCGGACACCTGGTGGGCCTTCGCCCGTCCGGCCCGCAAGCTGAAACCCGGCACGCCGCTCGACTTCGGCGACGATTTCCACGGCGCGTGCATCGAGAAGGGCGACGGTGGCGAGGTGCTGGTGCGCTTTGACCGCGCCGGCGCGGACCTGACGGCGGCGCTGGAGGCGCACGGGCACGTGCCCCTGCCCCCCTACATCAAGCGCCCGGACGACGCCCGCGACCGGACCGACTATCAGACGGTCTACGCCCGCACCGACGGCGCCGTGGCCGCGCCCACCGCCGGGCTGCACCTGACCGACGCCCTGTTCGCCGCCCTGGACGCGCGCGGTGTGCGGCGGGTGACGGTGACGCTGCACGTGGGCGCCGGCACCTTCCTGCCGGTCAAGGCGGACGACACCGACGACCACCGGATGCATGTGGAGGACGGCACCGTCTCCGCCGAGGCGGCCGAGACCATCACCACCGCCCGCGCCACCGGCGGCCGGGTGGTGGCCGTGGGCACCACGGCGCTGCGCGTGCTGGAAAGCGCGGCCGCGCCGGACGGCACACTGCAAGCCTTCTCCGGCGGCACCGATCTTTTCATCACCCCTGGGTACCGGTTCAAGGCGGTCGACCGGCTGATGACCAACCTCCACCTGCCGAAAAGCACGCTGTTCATGTTGGTCTCGGCCTTCAGCGGCCTGGAGACCATGCGCGCCGCCTATGCCCATGCGGTGGCGCGGGGGTACCGGTTCTACAGCTACGGCGATGCCTGCCTGCTCGACCGCCCGACGTCTGATTGAACACGATGGCGCCGGCACCTATGTGCCCTGACGACCCCGACGCCTCCCGCCACCATCCACCCTCCCCCCGGAGACGCCGCATGATCCGCATTCCCCAACGCCACCTGATCGCCATCGAGGCGGTGTTGGACATCGCCCACCATGGCGGAGCGGCACCGGTGCGTGGGGCGGAAATCGCCGACCGCCTGGGGGTGCCGCGCCGCTCGCTGGAGCACCGGCTGCAAGCCTTGGTCCGGGCCGGCATCCTGCTGGCCCAGCGCGGGCCGCGCGGCGGCTACCGGCTGGCGCGGGAACGCCGCCGCATCGCGGTGGGCGAGATCGTGCGCGCGCTGGAGGGCGACGACGACGACCCCGCCGAGGTGGCGACCCCGGCGCCGACGTCGGACCTGGGCCGAGCGGTCATCGCCCCCATGGCCGAGGCGGCGGAACGCGTGCTGCACCGGCACCTGGACACGCTGACCATCGAGACCCTGTGCCAGCAGGCCCGCGAACGCGGCGTGCGCTCCGCCCACGCCGAACCGTCCGACTTCACGATCTAGGGCAAATCCCGAGCGATCCGGAACGGATCGCGATCAGATGATCTCCCCGCCGCCGAAGTCGCCGAAGTCCCCGAAATCCCCGAAGTCGCCGCTGTCGTCCGCCCCCGCGCCCGGGTCGCTCTCGGCCGCGAAGGCCTCGTCGCCGCCGAACATCGAGGCGATGGCGCTCCCCAGCAGCACGCCGCCGGTCACGCCGAGCGCGGTCTGCGCCGCGCCGGCCAGGAAACTGCCGCGTTGCGCCCCCCGGAACGGCGAGTCACCAACACCGCCACGGGCGCGCCGCTTGTCCGGAACGACACCGCCCAGAAACCCGGACAGGAACCCGCCGTCGGCGGCCGGCGCCGGCTTGCGTTCCAGGTCGTCGATCCGCGCCTTGGCCTCCTTCAGCGCCTGTTCCTGCACCAGGATGGTCTGGGCCATGGTGTAGGCCGCGTCCGGCTGTCGCTGCATATGCTCGGCGATGCGCCGCGCGGCGTCCTGATCCCGCGCCGGCGCCTGCGCGTCCGCCTCGCGCAGCCGGGCGAACAGGTCGTCGATCATCTCGCGTTCGGTCTCGTTCATGCGGCGCTCCTGCGATCCGTTCGGCCAATGGTGCCGGTTTGTTCCTCGCCCAAGAACGTGGGGATGGCACGGCCGCTGTGCCAGACGGCGTCCCTGGCGGAGACGGCGCAAAAAAGTCCTTGGCGGCGCACGCCACGCTTGGCACTAGAACAAACATCGAACGGGGACACGTGCGTCCTCGCTCCGACGTTGTTCCCGCCAGCCAGGGAGACCGCCCCATGGGAGGCCTGTTCTCGCCACCGTCCCCGCCCAAGCCGCAGATCATTCGGGTCCCCGAACCGGCGCCGGCGCCGCCCCCGCCGCCGCCGCCGCCCCTGCCGGTGGAACCGGAGCCGGAACCGGTTCCGGAACCGCCGCCTCCCCCCGAACCGGACCCGCTGCCCGAGACCCCGCCGGCCGAAGACGAGCAGGCCACCAACACCGCCCAGGAGGCGGCGCGCCAGAAACGCGAGGACCAGGAACGGTCCGCCCGGGGGTGGCGATCCACCGTCAGGACGTCCTACCGGGGCGTGTTGTCTCCGGCCCTCTACCCCGGCGCCACCGGCATGAAGACGCTGTTGGGAGACTAAGCCGATGGATGGATCCACCCCGCCGGCGGCAGCCGATGACGACGCCGTCGCCACGCTGCTGCGGCGTTACCGCGCCGCGTTGGGCCGGCGCCGGCACTGGGAAGGCCCGTGGCGCGAGTGCTACGAGTATGCCCTGCCGTACCGGGAATCGGCCCTCGGCGACAGCCCGCCCGGCACGCCGCGCGGCGACCGGCTGTTCGACGGCACGGCCCCCGACGCGGTGGACCAGCTGGCGGCCAGCATGTTGGCGCAGCTCACCCCGCCCTGGTCGCGCTGGTTCGACCTGGCCGCCGGCGCCGACCTGTCGGAGGACGAACGCGCCCGCGTCGCGCCGACGCTGGAGCACGCGGCCGAGGTGCTGCGCGCCCAGTTCGCGGCCTCGAACTTCGCCGTCGAGGTGCATCAGGCCTATCTTGACCTGGTGACCCTGGGCACCGCCTGTCTGGCGTTCGAGGAGGCCCCGCCGGGCGAGCCCAGCGCCTTTCGTTTCGCCGCCGTGCCAATGGCCGACGTGGCCCTGGACGAGGGACCGAGCGGACGCCTGGACACCGTGTTCCGGCGTGTGCGGCTGTCCCTGCCGGCGCTGCGGGCGCGCTATCCGGGCGCCGTGCTGCCGCCGGACCTGGAGCAGCGGGCCGCCCGCGAGCCCGACCTTGTCCTGGTCGTGCTGGAATGCGTAGTCCCGGACGCGCGCGGCTACGCCTACACCGCGCTGCTGGCCGGCACGGGCGACGGCGCGGCGCTCGGCGACGGGCCGGCCGACGGCACGCTCGATGTCCTGGCCACCGGCCGCTTCGGCGTCTCGCCGTTTCTCTGCTTCCGCTGGCTGAAGGCCCCGGGGGAGGTGTACGGCCGCTCGCCGGTGATGAAGGCCCTGCCGGACATCAAGACCGCCAACAAGGTGGTGGAACTGGTGCTCAAGAACGCCTCCATCGCGGTGACCGGCATCTGGCAGGCCGACGATGACGGTGTATTGAACCCGGCCACCGTGCGGCTGGTGCCCGGGGCGATCATCCCCAAGGCGGTGGGGTCATCCGGGCTGACGCCGCTGCGGGCGGCCGGGGATTTCGATGTGTCCCAGCTTGTGTTGGACGACCTGCGGCGGCGCATCCGTCATGCCCTGCTGGCCGACAAGCTGGGCCAGCCGGACAGCCCCGGCATGACCGCCACCGAGGTGGTGCACCGGGCCGCCGAGATGGCCCGCGTCCTGGGCGCCTCGTACGGGCGGTTGCAGTCGGAGCTGCTGGCGCCCCTTGTGCGGCGCGGGCTGGCCATCCTGCGCCGGCGCGGCGAGATCCCGCCGATCCGCCTCGACGGGCGGCTGGTGGACCTGTCGCACGCCTCGCCGCTGGCCCAGCAGCAGCGCATGACCGACGCCCAGACCACGCTGACCTGGATCGATGCCGTGCGTGGACTGGGAGACGGCGGCGCGCGGGTGATCGACGCCGAGGGCGCGGCCCGCTGGCTGGCCCGCACGCTGGGGGTGCCGGACGCCGCGTTGCGGCCGGTGGCGCCGCCCGGCCCCCCCGCTTCCGCCGGCGGAGGTCCGCCCGATGTCCGCCGCTGATCCGTGGCCGTGGGGCGATCCGGGACCAGCCGCCCCGGATCCGTCCGGCGAGGACCGGGCCGCCCTGGCCCGCGCCTGTGCCCGCCTGTTCACCCATGACGACGGCCGGCGTCTGCTGCGGCATTTGCGGGCGCTGACGGTCGAACGCCACCTGGGGCCGGAGGCCAGCGACGCCGCCCTGCGCCACCTGGAAGGCCAACGCGCCCTGGTCGCCCACCTCGACCGACTGATCGCCGAGGGGCGGGGAAGTTCGTCCCCGTAGCCTTGGCCCGCGCGATTTCGACACCCGCGCGTGGTCGCGACTGAGAATGGACCCCACCCCAACCCTCCCCGTGCCTGGGGAGACCGGCCGGGACCCGCCGGGGTGCCGGCCCGGTTTCACCGCCCGCCTGTTCCCACCACAGGAGACCCACCATGGACTTTCCGTTTCCGCCCGGCGCGGCCGGCGCGGCGCGTTCCGCCATGCCCGCTCGCCCCGCCGCGCCGGCTCCTGCCGGCCCGCCCAACGCCGGCGCCGCCGACCGCTTCGTCGATCCGGCCACCGGGCAAGTGAACGTGCCGGCCCTGCTGGCCGCCTACGAGGATCTCGCACGGCGTCTGGCCACCATGATCGCCATTCCCGGGCCGGACGCCGATGATCAGACCATGGTCCGGTTCCGCCGCGCCCTGGGCATTCCCGACACGCCGGATGCCTACCGCATCACGGTGCGCCACCCCCGTTTGGCGGTGGATCCGGAGGTCAACCGACGCCTGCACGCCGCCGGGTTCACGCCCTCTCAGGCGCAGCTCGTCTATGACCTGGCGGTCGAACGCGTCATGCCGGTGATCGAGGCCATGGGCGCCGGCCACCGCGCCGAAAACGATTTGGCCGCGCTGGTCGAGCACTTCGGCGGCGAGGAGCGGTGGGCCGAGATCAGCCGCCAGCTCTCGGCCTGGGGCAAGGCCAACCTGCCGCGCGACGTTTACCTGGCGCTGGCTTCGACGCGCGAGGGCGTCATGGCGCTGTTCCGCATGATGGGCGACGGCGAGCCGGGCCTGGCCGCCGGCGGCGCGGCGCCTGCCGGCGGCGCCCCCGGCGAGGAGGACCTGAAGGCGCTGATGCGCGACCCCCGTTACTGGAAGCACCGCGACCCGACCGTCGTGCGCCGCGTCGCCGAGGGCTTCCGCCGGCTTTACCCAACCGGCGGCTGATCACGCCCCCGCACAAACCAGAACACGCACCAGCGACGACTGCGATCACCGCGAGTCGTTGATTTTGATGCCATGGCCGGCCCGCTCCCCCACCCGACCACCCACGGAAGCATACTAGGGGTGGTCGGGTGGGGGAGCGGGCCGGTGCGAGGCGGATGAGCGTCGCTCATCCGCCACTGGAAAAAGGAATCCCGCCGATGTCGATCACCATCGACCAGTCGTTCATCAAGCATTTCCAGGCCGACGTCCATCTCGCCTATCAGCAGATGGGCTCCAAGCTGCGCAACACCGTGCGCGTCAAGGACAACATCAAGGGCGCCTCCACCGTCTTCCAGAAGGTCGGCAAGGGGGTCGCCTCGACCAAGGCGCGCCACGGCATGGTGCCGGTCATGAACCTGGACCACACCCCGGTCGAATGCGACCTGGAGGACTATTACGCCGGTGACTGGGTGGACCGGCTGGACGAACTGAAGACCAACATTGACGAGCGCCAGGTGCTGGTGAACGCCGGCGCCTACGCGCTCGGCCGCAAGACCGACGAACTCATCATCACCCAGCTCGACACCTCGACCAACTACGCGCTCGACGGCACGACGGTCCTGACGCTCACCAAGATCATGGAGGCGTTCGGCATGTTGGGCGCCGCCGACGTGCCCGACGACGGCGAGCGCTACGCCGTGGTCGGCTGGCAGCAGTGGTCGGAGCTGATGCAGATCGACGAGTTCTCCAACGCCGACTACGTGGGCGCCGAGGACCTGCCGTGGCGTGGCACCCAGGCCAAGAAGTGGCTGGGGACGCTGTGGTTCCCGCATTCCGGCCTGACGCTCGATGGCACCGTGCGCTCGTGCTACTGGTACCACAAGACCGCCATCGGCCATGCCATCGGCGCCGACGTGCAGAGCGACATCACGTGGCACGGCGACCGGGCGGCGCACTTCGTCAACAACATGATGAGCCAGGGCGCCAAGCTGATCGACGCCAGCGGCGTGGTGTCCATGCGCTGCAAAGAGACCTGATCGGGCTCTCTCGGCGCCTTTCCAGTCCGTGGTCCATAGGGCGGATTTGCCCCGCGCGGCGGGGCAATCCGCCGGTTCGTCGGGCGGCAGCGCGGCGCACGGCCCGCCGCTTGGCGGCGGCCGAGTGCGCCCTACGACCCGCGTTCACCCGTTTCCACAAGGAGTCACCATCATGGCCTTCGCGCCCCAGGACCTGTCCGTGCTGTGCTACAGCAACGGCTTCACGCTCTGGCACTACACCACCGCCGACGACGCGGTGACCGGCGCCAACTACTTCGATCCCGCCTCGCCCTATGTGCGCGTCGGCGACATCATCGTCTGCAACTATGACACCGACGGCACCCCGGCGGCGGCGTTCTACCGCGTCTCGGCCAACACGGGCGGAGCGGTGACGGTGGCGGGGGTGTAGATTGGGCCGCGAGCCCTCGATGATTGACATCTCCGTTTCGCCGCAAGGCGCTAGATCCCCTCTTCAGGATATGAGACTCTGGGCCGGGTTCCAGGAACAGCCCGCACGGCACGGTATCCGAAGGAGGCGTTGGGATGGGATTACCGGTCTCGCACGGCGCCCAGCCCAACGCCGACGACGGCGGAGACGGCGATATGACAGACCTGACACGGCGAGTCACCGTACTCGAGGAGACCGTTGCCCGGATGGAGCCGCTGCTCATCCGCATTGACGAGCGGCTGAACCATGTCGCCACTAAAAGCGACCTGGAGGCGATGCGGGGGTCCCTGAGAGCGGAGTTCGAGAAGGGGCAAGCCGACACCCGTGTCCAGATGGAAGCGTTGCGCGCGGAGACGAGCCAGAGAATCGAGTCTCTGCGCGCCGACACGACCCAGCAGATCGAATCCCTGCGCGCCGACACGACCCAGCAGATCGAAACGCTCCGGGCCGACACGACCCAGCAGATCGAATCCCTGCGGGCCGACATGACCCAGCAGATCGAAACGCTCCGGGCCGACACGACCCAGCAGATCGAATCCCTGCGCGCCGACACGGCCCAGCAGATCGAAACGCTCCGGGGTGAGTTGCGCGCCGGACTGGCCGAAAAACCCGGCCGCTTCTTCATGGTCGGCACCGTGATGACCGTGTTCGCATTGTGCGCCGCCATCGTCGCCGCCACGGTCGCGGGCCTGCAGTACATTCAGCCGGTGTCCTGATCCGCTGAGTGTTTCGATTCCCTGCAATCCCCTTCGCTCATGGGCGCAACTCAGCCATGTGATCGCCATTGAGATGTGGACACCCAGGTATCACGGTGATAGATTCCCACTTGAAGCCTAGGTATCATGGTGTTACATGGAGGTCATGGATGGAGGCAAACAGGGAGGATGATGACGGCCCTTTAAGGGATAAGGTTGCATCCTGCGACCATGACTCGGGCGAGCAAACACCGTCTCGCGGTGTGCCGTGGTCGAACAGTGTCGCGACCGAAAAGATCCGGGCCTACGCAAAGGATCCTTGGCTGAAGCTCTCTTACAAAAGACACGCCCAGGAGCAGTTGCGGGAACGCGGAATCATGATGGGCGATGTGCTCCATGTCCTGAAAATGGGTTTCGTTCTGACGCCTCCGCGACCGTCAACCGACCCTGAGCTGTTCAAGTACAGAGTGGAATCGAAATCACCCAACTCCAATGGCCGCACCATTGGCGTTGTTGTGATACCGAACGTTTGCCGGCCATCCATGAAGATTGTAACCGTGATGTGGGTCGATGAGGATTTGATCGGCCGCCGGTAGCACTGAGGAGTTGAGAACATGACAAGGCCAGAGGACGCAGTGTACCACTACACTGAAAGTGGCCTGGACAACGTGTGGATTGACGGCATCGAACTCGTCACGGATGACGACGGAGATGAGGTGCTGTCGATCGAGAACATCAACGGCCTGCACAAGGCCATCGCCCTCGGCATCGTCGGTTGTCACGGGGCGATGGACGGCAAGGAACTGCGTTTCCTGCGCACTGAAATGGGGCTGACCCAGGCTGAACTCGGCAAGGTTCTTCAGAAGGAAGCGCTAACGGTCGGGCGGTGGGAACGTGGCGAGAGGCCCATCGACCCAAACGCCGATACCATCATCCGGCTGGTTGCCATGGAGCGGCTCGGACTGTCGCTGGATGTGCCTACGGAGGTCCTATCGCAATACAGCATCCCGGCGGCCACCCCCAAGGCGATCAACATCGACGGCCACGATCCGTCTGACTACAAACTCAAGCCCGCAGCCTGATCCGCGCGACACCCTCGAAAACCACCCCTGACCGACCCCCGCCCCTTCCGGGCGGGGGTTTTTTATTGCCGGGAGGTTTCCCCATGCCGCTGTCCGCCGTGGCCATCTGTTCGCGCGCGCTCATCAAGTTGGGCGCGCGGCCCATCACCAGCCTGGACGAGGGCACGGCCGAGGCCGAGGTCGCCCAGGCGCTCTATGACCATACGCGCGATACCCTGCTGTCGGCCCATCCGTGGTCCTTCGCCACCGCCCAGGTCTCCCTCGCCCGCCTGTCCGGCGGGCCGGTGGCGGACTTCAAGCACGCCTATCAACTGCCGGCCGACCACCTGCGCACGCTGTCGGCCGGCGGCGACGGGCGCGGGTCCGGCCTGGTCTATCGCCAGGCCGAGGACCGTCTGTGGACCGACGCCACGGCCGTGGCGCTGACCTACATTTTCCGCCCCGACGAAAGCGCCTTCCCGCCGTTCTTCGCCGAGGCCCTGTCGGCCCGCCTGGCCGCCGCGTTCTGCCTGCCGCTGACCGAAAGCACCAGCCGGGGCGAGTTGTTGCACCGGCTCGCCGACGACGCTTTCCGCGCCGCCCGCCTGCTCGACAGCCAGCAGGACACGCCGCCGGCCCTGACCCACTTCCCACTGGTGGAGGCGCGCGGATGACCCGCGTCAACACGACACAGACGAACTTCACGGCCGGCGAACTGTCGCCCGACCTGTACGGCCGCTCGGACCTGCGCGCCTATGTCAACGGCGCCGCCACACTGCGCAATGTCTTCCTGCGCCCGACCGGGGGTGTGTCGCGCCGTGACGGCCTGCGCCATATCGCCAGCCTGCCCGGCCGGGCGCGCCTGATCGCCTTCGAATTCAACACAGAGCAGAGCTACCTGCTGGTATTCACCGACCAGCGCATGGACGTCTACCTGGACGGCGCCTACGCCTTTCACTGCGTGGCGCCGTGGGAGGAGTGGCACCTGCCGCAACTGTCCTGGGCACAGATGGCCGACACGCTGCTGGTGGTTCATCCGGAAACGGCGCCGCGCCGCATCACCCGCGCCTCCCACACCAGTTGGACCATCAGCGTGTGGGACTACCCAAACGACGGCCACCGTTACTACGAGCCGTACTACCGCTTCGCCCATCCGCTCATCAGCCTGACGCCGTCGGACGTGGTGGGAAGCGTCACCCTCACCGCGTCGTCCGCCGTGTTCAGCGCCAACCACGTGGGCACGCGGCTGCTGGTGCGCGGCAAGCCGGTGTCGATCAGCGGGTACACGTCGGGCACCCAGGTCTCCGCCACCATCCACGAGGAGATCGAGAACGCCTACGCCACCCGCGACTGGGTCGAGCAGGCCCTGTCACCCGCCCATGGCTACGCCCGCAGCGTCACCTTCCACAAGAACCGGCTGGTGATCGGCGGCTCGCGCGACGTGCCGCACCACATCTGGATGTCGCAGGTGGGCGACCTGTTCAACTTCGACACCGGCGAGGGCCTGGACGACGAGGCCATTTCGTTCGACCTGCTGTCGGACCAGCTCAATGCGATCCGCGCGGTGTTCTCGGCCAGCGAGCTGCAGGTTTTCACCTCGGGCGCGGAATGGGTCGTCAGCGGTGATCCGCTCACGCCGGCCACCGTGGCCGCGATCCGCCAGACGCGCATCGGCACCCTGGGGCCACACTGCGTGCCGCCGCGCCGGGTGGATGGGGCGACGCTGTTCGTCGGCGCCACCGGCCGCGATCTGCGCGAGTACCTGTTCACCGACATGGAGCAGGCCTATCAGGCCGCCGACCTGGCCCTGCTGGCGCGGCACCTGATCCAGGATCCGGTGGACATGGACTACGACCCGGTCCGCCGGCTGCTGCATGTGGTGATGGCCGACGGCACGCTGGCGACCATGACCAACTACCGCGCCGAACGCATCACCGCCTGGACGCTGCACGAGACGGATGGAGAGATCCATGCCGTGGCCGAGGTCGGTGGCGATGTCTTCGTGGCGGTCGAGCGCCAGAACGGCGTCGGCCTGGAGAAGTTCGACGCCGACACGCCGTTGGACGCCGCCCTGCCGGGCTCCGACACCACCCCGCGCCAGACCTGGAGCGGCCTGTCGCACCTGAACGGCCGCACGGTACGCGTCCTGGCCGACGGCGCCGACGCCGGCACGGCCGTGGTCGCCAGCGGTTCGGTGACCCTGGACGCGCCGGCGAGCGCCGTCGTGATCGGCTTGCCGTTCACCCATGAGATCGCGCCGCTGCCCCCGGCCATCTCCGGCGGACGCGGCGGCGGACCGGGCACGCTGATCCGCCTGATCCGCGCCACCTTCCGCCTGCGTGACACCGCCGCGCTGTGGCTGGACACCGGCGACGGCGCCCGCGCCCAGTCGTTCCAGTCCCTTGGCGGACACGCCGTGTTCGACCAGCCGCCAACGCCGGTGTCGGGCGACCTGTCGATCCGCGCCCTCGGCTGGCAGCGCGATCCCATGGCGCCGCTGTGGCGGGTCGTCCAGGACGCGCCGCTGCCGTGCACCATCCTCAGCGTCACCACTGAAGTGAAGGTCACAGACTAAAGCGCCTTCACCTTCGGTGAAATCGGTTCCAGCCCACTCCCCCACCCGGCCACCCAACGACAGTATGCTTAGGGTGGCCGGGTGGGGGAGTGGGCTGGCGCGACACTCAAACTGAGAAGACTCACATGGCTCAATTCGCGACCATCTTCGTGCCGTTCGCGCTCCAGGCGGCCAACACGGCCTGGCAGCAATACCAGCAACACGAACTGTACCAGGCCGAGCAGCAGCAGCGGGCCGTGGCCAACCAGGCCCACGCCGAGGCCGCCCGCGCGCAGGCCGAGGCCAGCGCGGCGTCCACCGCCGAACGCGCGGAAAGCCTCAATCGTTCAACCTGGGAGGCCTACGACCGTGATGCCGCGTCCATCGCTCGCGACTCCGACGCCGCGATCGACGCCCTGAACCGGGACTTCGCCCGAACCGAACTGGACCGCGCCGACGCCCTGCGCCGGACCGGCGCCAGCCAGCGCGCGCACTTCGCCGGGGCGGGGCTGGACGCCGCCTCCGGGTCGGCGGCCGCCGTACTCGCCGGCCTGGGACAGCGCGAGGCGGACCAGACCCGCCGCGACCACGCTGACCTGGGCGCGGAAACCACGCGCCGACGCCAGGCGGCCCACGACCGCATCACCGCCGGCTGGGAGGCCACCGCCGACGCCGTGGCCGATCGCACGCACCGGGCCAACCTCGACATCTGGGACCGGCAAGTGGCGCTCAATTCCCGCCTGCACGAGATGGGGGTTGAACAGGCGCTGGACGACCGGCGCGACCTACTCGACCTCACGCTCAGCAACCAGCGCGCCGCCCTCGGCATCGTCAGCTCGGGCATCCAGGCCGGCACCGACTACGCCCTGACAGACGGCTGGTGACGGGATCGGCTTTCGTCCGTCGTCCCATACGCACTCCGGTTGAGTCATTTGCGCCCGGCTGATCGGCACGCCGTGTCATCGTTGGACGCTGGCCGGCCTCCGCCCCCTGGCAATTGTCCGATTCACACGAGTCCCTTCGGTTCTTCAGCAAACACTTCTTCCCAATACAGAGCATCGTCATTGCGAGGAGCGCAGCGACGAAGCAATCCAGGGCGAACGTCGTGAACAACCGCTCTGGATTGCTTCGCCCTCGTCTGGCGACGAGGGCTCGCAATGACGGATCATGACACCGAGTGGGCGCCCAACGCCTCACCCGGCGCGAAGAGAAGATGAGTCTGCATATGAAACTGCCCGGAGGGATGGAGGCGGGACGCGCCATCCGAACCCGAGTCCGCCGTCTGGACCCCGCGCCAGACGGCCCCAAGCCGAGCACCAATCCCTCTTACCAGGGAGCCCACCCGCATGACCGCGCACATCCAGATCGGCGACATCCGGCCTCGCATCCAGTATGTGGGGACCGGGTTCCAGACCGTGTTTCCGTATCCCTTCCCGATCTTCGCTCAGGACGACCTGCGGGTGTACCTGGACGACACACGGGTCACGTCGGGCTTCTCGGTCGACGGCGAGGGCACGTCGGACGGCGGCACCGTGACCTTCGTCGAGGCCCCGGCGGCGGGCACGCGTGTCACCCTGCTGCGCCACCTGGATATCGCCCGGGTGACGGACTTCCAGGCCGGCGGGCCGCTGCGCGCGGCCACGCTGAACGACGCCCTGGACCACCTGACGGCGGTCGACCAGCAGCTTGACGACGCGGTGCGGCGCGCGGTTCGGCTCGCGCCGGGCGCGGCGGAGGACGCCGACCTGACGCTTCCGTCCCCCGCTCCAGGGGCCTTGCTCGGCTGGAACGAGGCCGGCACCGCCTTGACCAACGACCCGCTCAACGCCCCCGGCCTGACTGAGGCCATCGCCACGGTGGTGGACGCCGCCGGAGCCGGGGCCGTGGTCCTCGCCAACGCCGCAGTGGCCGAGTCCTGGGCAGATGACGCCGCCCTGTCCGCCTGGATGACAACGCTCAACGGCAGCGGCGGCGGCGGCGGTGTCGGCCCGGGAGACGACATCACCGTCGCCAGCCTGACGACGTCCGGAAACGCGACCATCGGCGGCGACCTGGTGGTCGGCGGTAGCACCATGACCGTCTGGGGGCGCTCGATCATCGCGTCCGCCGACGCCGCCGCCGGTCGGAGCGCGCTCGGCCTGGGCACGGCCGCGACGTCGCAGGCGAGTGATTTCGCCACGGCGGCGCAGGGTGTGCTGGCGGACAGCGCCGTGCAGCCCGGCGACATCGGCACCCTGGCGCCGCAGAACGCCGACAGCGTGGCCATTACCGGCGGCGCCGTCTCCGGTGCCACCATCAACGGCCTGACGCTGCCCTCCACCAACGGCACCAGCGGCCATGTGCTGACGAGCGACGGCGCCGGTGGGGTCGACTGGGTGGCGCCGGCCTCGGGAGGTGCCATCGTCGCAACCGACATCACCGACAGCACGGCGACCGGCCGATCCGTCCTGACCGGAAACGCGGCGGCGGGGCGGACTGCTTTGGGCCTGGGCAGCGCGGCCGAGTCCGACACTGGCGATTTCGAGACATCCGGCGCCGTCGCGACCCACCAGGGCAGCTACGACCACGCCAACATTCCGTCGGCAGACGCGGCCGCCGCCATCCAGGGCGCCAACAGCCCGGGCGCAGGGAACGTGTTCGCCACCATGGCCGATGTTGGCGCGGCCGGTGGCGGCACCGTGACCAGCGTCGGAATCAACGGCAGCGACGGCATCCAGGTGGACAGCGGCTCGCCCGTCACCACCAGCGGAACGATTGCCTTGGGCATCGACGCCGGCACATTGCGCGCACACCTGAACATCGAGAACGGCGCCACGGCCGATCAGACGGCACAGGAGATCGCCGCCGCCATCGACGCCGACCCGACCGCCGAGGCCACGCTTCAGGGGGCGCTCGGTCTCGGCACCCTGGCGCCGCAAAACGCCGACAGTGTGGCCATCACCGGCGGCTCTGTGGCGGGCGCCACCATCAACGGCCTGACGCTGCCCTCCACCAACGGCGCCAGCGGCCATGTGCTGACGAGCGACGGCACCGGTGGGGTCGACTGGGTGGCGCCGGCCTCGGGCGGCGCCATCGTCGCGACCGACATCACCGACAGCACGGCGACGGGCCGCGCGGTCCTCACGAGCGACGCCGCCGCCGGGCGAGCGGCCCTGGGCCTGGGTTCGGCCGCGACGTCGCAAGCGGGCGACTTCGCCACCGCGTTGCAGGGGCAGACGGCCGACACGGCCATCCAGCCCGGCGACAACGCCACCCTTGCGCTGATCGACTACACCCTGGGGCGCTTCAAGGTGACCGCCGCCAGCGTCGGCGCCGCGCATACCGTGGACCTAACCGACGGCGAGCTGCAGCCGCTGACCCTGGGCGGTGACACCGCGATCACGTTGCCCGATCCGCCGGCCGGGCGCGGGTATTCGGTCACCCTCAAGCTGATCCAGGACGCCACCGGCGGCCGTGCGCCCACGTTCGAGCAGGCCGACACGACGGCGGCCCGGTGGGTGGGCGGCTCGGCGCCCGCATGGCAGACGGCGACCGGTGCCTTTGACCTGGTGGTGTTGACCCACGACGGCACCGACCTGATCGCCGCGCACATCGGAGGGGTAAGCTGATGCTGGGACAAGCGGCCCTGCGGGGCGTGCCTGTGTTTGCGCCACCTCCGGCTGGAGGGACAACATACCTGTTCCAATCCGGCGCGGTTCAGGCGGCGGCATCGTTCAGTCGAGCCTCGACGGCTACGTTGAAAGCGGCGAATGGTACTTTTTCCTCGTTTTCTGTTGATGCCCCCCGGATCGACAATAGTGACCACATCCTCATTATGCCGGCGGCCACAGAACACCAAGCATACAGCACAGACCCAACGCAATATAGTTCTCAACAGAGTGGTGTTGTAACATCCGAGGGATCGACCGGCGTATTGATCCCTGGATCAGGGGCCTCCGCGCGCGTTGCTTCGAGTGGGAGCGCTACGTCAGGCGCCAAATTGTCGGATAAATCCGGCATCCAAGCAGACGAGGTCTGGATTCAAACCGTTTTTTATGAAGCCGGAACATCCGGGGAGCTCCGATATCACGCAAGCAGTTTTGCTGTGCTTGGAGATATAGGATCGTCACTAGGGTTTAGTAACTGGGGAGGCACATTTTCGGTCTCGTTTACAGATGAAATTTGGTCGGGAGCAATTAGAAGACTAGATATACAAGCGACCGCGTTAACGAATACGTCACTGAGCGCATTTCTCGGACCCAACAGCACAACAGCCGGCGAAGACATCATTATCCACGGGGCGTCCTTACGACGCCAGCAGGCCAACATGGACCTGGAGTGTATCGAGACGGCCGGTTCTGCCGTCACCCGCGCGGCGGATGTCCTGACCCACACCCCGCCCGCCGCCCAAGACATCAAGCTGATCGGCACGGCGGCCGATGGCACCGTGTACACGGCCGG
>JGI12109J20283_10750926_pt1 | contig 18840 bp, 10 predicted proteins | sample ElkSlonscriptome_12_FD_20283 | JGI IMG/M metagenome (IMG submission 20283)
CAATGCCCGGGTGGTGGAATTGGTAGACACGCAGGACTTAAAATCCTGTGGCCATTGCGGCCGTGCCGGTTCGACCCCGGCTCCGGGTACAAAAAGCCTTGATTAATTCAAGGCTTTTTGTATTTTAAATTGGTTGTATTGCGGATTTTTTTTTGCTCTTGACCAAGCCAAATTAAAAAGCTTACATTCAAACCAGGTTCAAGGCATCATCACGACGATGGGATCATCCTTCTTTGATGGATTTGTAGTTGTCGTCATAGACCCTTTCAATTAATAGTCTCTTCGGGTCAATTGCCGCTTTGGCTGGCAATTGATCTACCTCAAACCTTAGGTTTTGACTGCCGCTTTTAAGCATAACCCTTTGGATGAGAATAGGATTTTCGGCTTCCGCATCACTGAATAGTCCGATATCGACCCAATCTGCCAATTTGGTTTCAGTTTCATTGCCCAGGGTGTCGGCATACATCTTCCGATTGATCAGCTTCAGTTCAACCTGATAAAGATCTTCTGCCAGTTTCTCATAGGTAGCTTCCTCCAACCTGAAATCGTAAAGCGTGATCTTCTTGAACCAGTCTTCGATTAGATAGTCCAAGGAATCCGGTACTTCTTTTTCAAGGTGCTTTATGAAATCCAGAGAGGTAGGGTAAGGAGGAGGTTGATAGCGGTACTCCTCTAAAAAATTCCGCAGTGCCCGATTAACCTTTTCTTCTCCAATATAAGCTTGCAAGCCATAAAGGATCACACTGCCTTTTCCATAATGGATGTAAGATTGATTTTCTACCTGATAGAGGGGAAGCTCTTTTTCCCTTTCAGTGGCTCGTCCCCTGAGGTATCGGTTGAAATCATACTTCAGGAATTCCTTCATCTGGAAATCGTCCTTTTTTTGTTTCATGACCATCAATGAGGAATATTCCGAAAAGCTTTCGGTGAGCATGGTGCCTCCTTGCATGCTGGCACCTATCTCTTGATGTGCCCACCATTGATGGGCCATTTCATGGGCGATAACGGCATTAATGACGTTGTTCTTGGTGGTGTCTTCCAGATCAATGATAAAACCGAATGCTTCTGAATAGGGCATGGTGCCTGGAAAGGCTTGGGCAAAAGTGGCGTAGCGTGGAAACTCGATTATTCGGGCTTGCTGATGGGTATACGGCCCAAAGTTTTTGGTATAATATTCCAAAGAAGCCTGAATGGCATCAAGCATCATTTCAACATTATCATCATGCTTGCGATCATAATACACTTCTAAAGAAATGCCACGCCAATCCCTTGTGGCCACTTCATAGTCAGCAGATACGAAGGAACAAAAGAGCTGGGAGGGCTGGCTAATCTTGTAGTGATAATGATTTCTGCCGTCTTCTTGCCATGTTTTAAGCAATTCTCCGGGAGCAACAGCCATCTGGCCGTCAGATGTGGAGATATACGTCTCAATGTTCACCCAGTCAGAGCGTCCTTCACTCAAGTAATTCACTCCACGAAGCTCCATGTTTGATGAATCCAGTTGAGGTGTACGTTCTCTTGGGGGTAGGCCGTACTTTTTACGATCATTCTTATCACTCAATTCGGCATTGGAATAATAACCTAAGGTGGGCATGATCGCTCCACTGTTGAGAAAAGTTCCGTTCCTTACGATACTGGTATTTCCTCTTCCGTTCTCGAAGCCAGACCGTTGATACTTGCTGCTGATCTCAATATCGATAAACTCACCGCTATCAAGTGGCTCAGCTAGTTCGTAAATCCGATAACCTAAAGTGTCGTCGTCGAGTACCAAAGAGGCTTTGGGAATGTCAATTTCAATGTCCCAAGCTTGATCAAGATTGTAATGAATCGAGTCTATGGGAACTCCCTGATCATTGATCAACCTCATTTCAGCTCTGGCGATCACATCCCTTTCTTCCGGAAAAATATCTACGTGATAAGTCACCTCGGTGATCTTCGGTAAAGGCCGATGTTGATATTTCTTATACTTCTTTTCGTAACTAACCGATATGGCTTCCAATTCATCGCTGCTCTTAAATGGGTTTAAAATGAACGTGTTATAGTATACGAATGAAGCGGTGGCTACCCATAACGCAAGGATGGTAAAAAAGGCAAACTTCATGGGCTTGTTGAAATTAAGGGAAGCCACTTTTAGTCTACTTTTAAAACTACCTCCGCTTGACCTTACCCAAAAAAGTGCAGTAATAATCAAGATGATAAAAGCGAATAAAAGCCAGTAGATGTTAAACCAGACGCTGCCCAACAACCCCGGACCAAAGCCGTTCATATCGGAGTATCGGGTACTCGGTCCGCCTCCCAGATCAACCATATTGCTTTGCACGTCGAGTACCAAGAGCAATATGTCCCAAATAAAAACCAGCAAGATGGAAAAGAAATAGCCCTGGTAACGTTGGTTTACCACTACTTGTATGAAGATGAAGAAGATGCTATAAAAGATAAATCCAGGTAATAAATCAACGACATAGGTGCTTAGATAGAGGAGGGGTTCTATTCTTGTGAAGCCCAAGATCAATTGGTAAAGTATACCGATCAGGCTAAAAAAGAAGTAGATGAGTGAGATCACTCCCAACAGGGTGGCCACTTTGGCAAGCAAGGAGGCCAGTGAAGGATGTGGGCTCGCATTGACCACTTCATGAATTTTACTTAAACGGTCTCTCCAAACCAGTTCTCCGCTAAAGAACACCAGAATGATCAACAAGAACAGGTTGGAAGAGCCAGTGATCATATCCACAACGATGTAGGTAAATGGATAGGATTGCAAGCCATAATATTCGTAGCCACCCACCATTTCTACCACCAATAAGATGAAGGCAAAGAGAAAGATCACTCTAAAAACCATACTCTTCACGATGTTCAAAAAGCTGATCTTAAAGAAGCTCTTGAATTGGGTCCAAGCCAAACCACTGCCAAAAGTCCCTTGGACGGCCATTGCACTATCATCGCTGATCGGCATGTCCGCGTCACTCGGGTGGGTCTCGGCTTTGATGGCTTTTTTCTTCTTTTGACTTTTTATTTGAAAAGAAAAAGTGGCGTAGCTGATCAGTAACACGATCAATCCCACCCCTATCCAAAGTAGCCTGTTCCACAATAAGATGCCGCTGAAAGAAGGGGATAAAGTGTTTTTTTCAATTGGTGTGAAGTATCTGGAGTACACCTCGTAGGCACTTAAACCGAAACTATCGAGCAATCCTCCCAATGTCTCATTATCGATATCTGAAAGCAAGGTGCCCGATACCGCATAGGCAATGATCAGACCTAATGCGCCTACAAAAGAGACCACAGTACTCTTAAATTTTGTGGCTAGGCTGTAGACGATCACCCCGCCAAAGAACATGTTAGGCAGAATGTAAAGGAGATAGTTGTTTATAAAGGTTTGGGCATAGAATGGTCCGATCCGATCTGCATCGATCCAACCGGCGAGGGGGCCGATGATCGCGCCCAGCACTACACCCAAAAAAATACCCAATAGTGGAATAGTGGCCAATAGCAAGGCGCCAAAGAATCTTCCAAAGAAGAGTGAATGCCTTTTTATTGGAGTAGTGTAGAGGATCTCATGGAACTGATTGTTGTGGTCTCTTAATGCGGCATTATTGAAAAAAGCTACGGCGAAAAGTATTCCGATCAAAGAAAAAGTGCTCACAAACTGGGTGATCACATGGGGAGCGTTCTTGTAAATGTTGCCGATGGCACCCCCGATCACCACATTGTCAGACACCACTGCCATAAACGACATCAAGGCAATGAGGAAAGTGAAAATGTAGACCATTGGAGCTTTCAGGGCCGACTTGATCTCCAGGAAAAAGAATTCTTTTAACATGCGCCTGAGTTTTATTGAGCCACCTCGGTTTCCCGACCAGTTTTAGTAAAGAACACATCTTCAAGATTCGGCGTCACCGATTTGAAACCGTTTGAAGGGTTTTCCGCTTGAAAGATGTGAATGATGGGTTTGCCAGCCACCATCTTATCTGATATCACCTGATATTCTTCTTGATAGCGGGGCAGGTCTTCTCGTTCAATTTGCTTTTCCCAGACTTTACCATTGATCTCCTTGATCGCATCTTCCGGTGATCCGTGATAGACAATTTGGCCATGGTTCATCACAGCGAAGCGAGCACACAATTCCTTGACGTCATCAACGATATGCGTAGATAAGAGAATGATCACCTCTTGGCCCACATCGGCAAGAAGATTGTGAAAACGGTTGCGTTCTCCGGGATCAAGTCCTGCAGTAGGTTCGTCAACAATGATCAATTTGGGCGTACCGATCAGAGCTTGCGCAATGCCGATCCGTTGTTTCATGCCACCGGAAAATCCTTTTACGCTTTTGTTGCGCTTATGGTAGAGGTTGACCTTGTGAAGTAAATGACCGACCAGTTCTTTTCTTTCCCTCGAATTACTGATACCTTTTAGTATCGCCAGGTGGTCGAGCAGCTGTTCTGCAGTAATCTTGCTGTAGACACCAAACTCTTGAGGTAAGTAGCCTAGGTTCTTTCGAAGGGCTTCAGATTCTTTTAAGATGTTGATTTCATCCAGGAAAGCCGAACCTGAATCGGCTTCTTGTAAACAAGCCAAGGTGCGCATAAGCGACGACTTTCCGGCACCATTTGGACCGAGCAGTCCGAACATGCCACTTTCAATTTCGAGGGTTACGTTGTCTAAGGCCTTAACCCCATTTGGATACGTTTTAGAAAGTGATTCAATTTTCAGTGTAGGCATCTTGCTATTGCTTAGTCAATTATTCGCGACCAAAATAGAAAGATCTATTAAGCGTACAAAACTTAAAGTGGTTAAACGGTCAATTAGCTACCCTAGAGAGCAATATTATAGCTAAAAGGGACTGTGAAAATTGCGAAAATGCCTTTCGCTGCCGCCTAATAGTAGCTTATTTACCGTGACAGTGTTTGAATTTTTTTCCACTACCGCAAGGACAAGGCTCATTTCTGCCCACCTTCTTTTCAACCCTTACAGGTTCAACCTTTGGTTTGGGCTGCTGCACTGCCGTATCGCCGCCAGCTTGATTGCCACTACCCTGGCTAAAGCTAGGGACTTCAGTGCGGCTGGTTTTGATGGCTGGATTCTCTCGAGAGGGTTGGTCAGCTTCCCTTACCTTTTGCTGAGGGTCTTGCTGAGGCAGCCCGGCTCTGATCAAAAAGGAAATGATTTCCTTATTGGTGCGATCGATCATCTGTTTGAAGAGTTCAAATGCTTCGAACTTATAGATCAGTAAAGGATCTTTTTGCTCATATACTGCTCCCTGAACCGATTGCTTCAAATCGTCCATCTCTCGAAGATGTTCCTTCCAGGCATTGTCGATCATGGCCAGGATCACATTCTTTTCAAAGTACCCTACCAGATTACTTGCTTGCTTTTGATAGGCTTCTTCTAAAGGAGTCACCACTTGAATGGTCTTTTTACCATCTGTAAACGGCACTACAATGTTCTCAAATTGGGTTTTCTCATCCTCATACACGTTCTTGATCACCGGCCAAGCCATTTGGGCAACCATATCCGACTTCTGTTTGTAGTGCTTGGCGCTATCCTTAAAAACTTTTTCTGTCAGTTCATCAGGATTGGACTTTAAGAATTCTTCTTCGTCGACATTAGGCTCGATGGCCAGGTTTCTGATCAATTCAAATTTGAAGTTTTCGAAGTCGCGGATCTCTAGACCTTCTTGCACTATCGAAGTGGCCGCATCAAACATCATGTTGTTGATGTCTACGTTCAAGCGCTCGCCAAATAGAGCGTGTTTACGGCGTTTGTAGATCACTTCCCTCTGGGAGTTCATCACGTCATCATATTCGAGCAATCGCTTTCGAATACCAAAGTTGTTCTCTTCTACTTTTTTCTGGGCTCTTTCGATCGATTTAGTGATCATCGAATGCTGGATCACCTCTCCTTCTTCAAGTCCCATTCGGTCCATAAGGCTTGCAATACGGCCAGAACCGAATAGTCTCATCAAATTATCCTCTAGGGATACGTAGAATTGAGAACTTCCCGGGTCTCCCTGCCTACCGGAGCGACCCCTTAGCTGTCGGTCAACTCGTCTTGACTCATGACGCTCGGTACCAATAATGGCCAGACCGCCGGCATCCTTTACCTCTTTAGATAGCTTGATGTCTGTTCCCCTTCCGGCCATGTTGGTGGCGATGGTTACGGCACTCGGTTTACCTGCTTCAGCTACAATGTCAGCTTCTTTTTGGTGAAGTTTTGCATTCAAGACGTTATGCTTGATGTGCTTCATTTTAAGCATGCGACCGAGCAGTTCAGAGATCTCCACTGAGGTAGTACCCACCAATACAGGCCTTCCTGCCTTAGTAAGTTCTTCCACCTCGTCGATCACTGCATTGTACTTCTCTCGGGTGGTTTTATACACTAGATCTTGACGGTCGTCTCGAGCTATTGGCCGATTGGTTGGAATAACCACCACATCCAGTTCGTAGATGTCCCAAAATTCACCTGCTTCGGTTTCCGCGGTACCGGTCATTCCCGAAAGCTTGTGAAACATTCTAAAGTAATTCTGTAGAGTCACGGTGGCGTATGTCTGGGTGGCAGCCTCAACCTTGACATTCTCTTTAGATTCGATTGCCTGATGCAGTCCATCCGAATACCTTCGGCCTTCCATGATCCGGCCCGTCTGCTCATCTACAATCTTCACCTTATTGTCCATTACCACATATTCGGTGTCTTTCTCAAATAAGGTGTATGCTTTTAGGAGTTGATTTACGGTATGGATCCTTTCGGCTTTTACGGTATAGTCCTGAATTACTTGATCTTTTTTAGCAATTTTCTCTTGATCATCCAAAGGTGAATCGTCAATCGTGCTAAGCTCCATATTGATGTCGGGCATGACAAAGAAATCCTTGTCCTGATCTTCCCCTGAAACCAATTCGATTCCTTTCTCGGTGAGCTCAATGGAGTTGGTTTTTTCATCGATCACAAAGTAAAGCTCATCATCCACCTTGTGCATTTCTTTGCCTTGATCTTGCATGTAGAAATTCTCGGTCTTCTGCAATTGGGCTTTGATTCCCGGCTCCGATAAGAATTTGATCAAGGCCTTGTTCTTCGGAAGTCCTCTAAAACTTCTCAACAAGGCCATGCCGCCATCTTCGTTCAATTTCTTTTGTTCCTTGTTTCCCTCTGCTTCTGAGGTGAGCTTTTTCTTTGCGTCTGCAATCAAGGTGTTGACCAACTTTCGTTGCGCACTCACAAGCCTTTCTATCAGCGGCTTGAGCTCATTGAATTCATGTTTATCTCCTTTTGGAGTAGGGCCTGAAATGATCAAAGGGGTTCGGGCATCGTCGATCAATACCGAATCCACCTCATCAATGATGGCATAGTGGTGCTTCCGTTGTACTAGGTCTTCCGGAGTCCTCGCCATGTTGTCGCGCAAATAATCGAAACCAAATTCATTGTTGGTGCCGTAAGTGATATCTGCCTGATAGGCTTTTCTTCGTTCCGGGGAGTTAGGTTCATGGTTGTCAATGCAGTCAACCGTGAGACCGTGAAATTCGAATATCGGTCCCATCCATTCCGCATCCCGTCGTGCAAGGTAGTCGTTGACGGTTACCAGGTGAACTCCTCTGCCTGCCAAGGCATTCAGGTAAACCGGTAGGGTGGCTACCAGGGTTTTCCCTTCACCGGTGGCCATTTCAGCAATCTTACCGGAATGCAGGGTGATCCCACCGATCAGCTGCACGTCGTAATGCACCATATCCCATTTGATCTCAGCTCCGGCAGCATTCCACTCGTTGAACCAAAGGGCTTGATCACCTTTGATTTCTACGCTATCCCTGCTGGCGGCAATATCTTGATCCATCGCTGTAGCGGTAACTTCTACTTGCTGGTTTTCAGAAAATCGACGAGCGGTCTCTTTAACTACTGCAAAGGCTTCCGGCAGGATCTCTTCAAGCACCTCCTCGATTTTATCATCCATTGCCTCTACAATGGCATCGATCTCTTCATAGGTGCTTTCCTTCTCATCGATATTTTCGTTCGCTTCTGCTGCTTGCTTTAATTCGTCAACTCGTTTTTGATCAGCTGAAATATGATCTTGGATCTTGCGCTTGAACTCAGTGGTCTTGGCTCGAAGCTCGTCGTTGGAAATTTGAGCAAGGGTAGGGTAGATCTCTTTGATCTTATCTACCATAGGCATCACTGATTTCAGGTCTCGGTCGGCTTTGCTACCTAGGATCTTCTTAAAAGTTTTGCTAATCGAATCGAACATATTCTTCTCCTTTTTCCGCTAAAAATGGCTCACAAAGTTACTGATTTTAAGGAGGCTAAAATGCCGGGAAATACCGCAAAAAAAAAGCCCCGAACTAGTCGAGGCTCCATAAGGTATATCATGAATCAATATTCATCTTCATTGAAGAAGAAATCTTCTTTGGTCGGGTAATCAGGCCAAATGTCTTCGATGGTTTCATAAGACTCTCCCTCATCCTCAATTTCCTGCAGATTTTCCACTACTTCCAAAGGTGCACCTGCGCGGATCGCATAATCGATCAACTCATCCTTGGTGGCAGGCCAAGGTGCATCTTCTAAATATGAGGCAAGTTCTAAGGTCCAGTACATGTTAAATCAAGGTTTCGATTTCACGCAAAAGTAGCTTTTTTGACTACACGAATCGCGTAAACTATTATTTTCTTAAAAAGCGTTAAGTAATTTAAAATGAGATTATTAAGATTTTTTTGGTTGCCAGGGAATTTCATTGGCATTCAGATCTTGGGTAAACTTTCGCGATAAAACGAAGAGATAATCTGAAAGCCTATTGAGGTATCGAATGATCAATTCATCAATGCGGTGTACCTCAGAGAGATGCACACTGAGCCGCTCTGCTCTTCTGCATACGCAACGGGCAATGTGCGTGGAAGAAATCAGTTGATGCCCCCCTGGAAGCACAAAATTCCGCATTTCAGGCAGCTGTTCTTCCATTTTGTCGATCTCAGCCTCGAGGAAAGTTACGTCGCTCTCGAACAACTCCGGTAGTTTCATTTTGCTGTCCTCTTTTTCCAGAGCAAGATGAGATCCCAAAGTAAAAAGCCGGTCCTGTACCTTGAGCAAGATATCGTTCACAGCCGAGTCTGGGTTCAGATCCCTTACCATTCCAATATGGGAGTTGAGTTCATCTACGGTTCCATAGGCTTCGATTCTCAAATGATGCTTAGGCACTCTGTTTCCTCCTAATAATGAGGTGGTGCCGCTATCTCCTTTCTTTGTATATATTTTCATAGTGGATGTTCTACTGCCTAAGCAAATGAACTAATGGATTTGTTCAACTCATCGTTAGCCACCTCACCATCTTTTAATCGAATGATTCGATGAGCGTGTTGTGCAATATCTTCCTCGTGGGTAACTAAGATGATGGTATTCCCATCTTTATGGATTTGATCAAAAAGGGCCATGATCTCATAGGAAGTTTTGGAGTCGAGGTTTCCTGTAGGTTCATCTGCGAGAATAATTGATGGCTTGTTCACCATTGCCCGTGCTACGGCAACCCGCTGTCTCTGCCCACCCGATAACTCATTGGGTTTGTGCTTCATGCGGTCTCCCAGGCCTACTTGCTCAAGTACTTCAGTGGCTCTGGCATCCCGTTCTTGCTTGGAATAGCCTGCATAGATCAACGGAAGAGCAACATTGTTCAATGCGGTGGCCCTTGGCAAAAGATTAAAGGTTTGAAAGACGAAACCGATCTCTTTATTTCTGATCTCTGCCAATTCATCATCAGTAAGCGCACTGACCAGCTGCTTATTCAACAAATAGTCGCCTGAGGTAGGGGTATCCAAACAGCCTAAGATGTTCATAAGGGTAGACTTTCCTGAGCCTGAAGGGCCCATTAGAGCTACGTATTCGTTCCTGTTGATCTGAAGGCTGATCTCCTTCAGCACTTTGATCGTTTGCTTTCCCAAGCGAAAGTTCCGAACTAACTTATCAATCTTTATGATGGCTTCTGCGCTCATGGTTGCTCAAATTTAAGGCTTTATGCGCGATTAAGATTCGCCGAATGGTAAATGGAAAGGGCTTGTTTGGTCAGACTTTCATCAAAGAATAAGAGCCCGATCTGATAAAGATCAATGCTGCATTGAACCTTTGGGTGGTTCTTCAATTCGTTCCAGGCCCGTTGCATACCCGCCGACCAATGAATATCGTCCAATACGAAAACGCTCTTTTCGTGTGTAAAACTCAGGCAGCTCTGAAAGTATGCGATGGTGGCTTGATAGTGGTGATTGCCGTCGAAATAGACCAGATCAACTTTGCCCAATTCTTCTAGTGAATCAGTAAGGGAGTGCTCGATTTGGTCATTCACGACTTTCACATTGTGGATCTTCAATTTTTTCAGATTGATCTCCGCAATCTTGCTCACCTCACTAGCTCCTTCGATGCTGATGATCTTGGCTTGCGGCCTGGCTTTGGCTAGATAGGCCGTAGTAATTCCCAGGGAAGTACCCAATTCAAGAATATGATCGGCTTTGCAATGCAAGGCCAAACGATGAATCAATTGCGCAAATGCTTTGCGTTGGGAGGCGTTCTTGCAAATTCGACTGATGCTTCTTTGGTTGGCTCGCTTTTTTCCCGCACCAAAATCCTCCACCTTGATTTTTTTCCGGGTCAGCAATAATTTGGAACGAATGGCTTCGATCTCTTCATATGCATAGTAGGAGGCATTGCTTCTAAGCACTTCATTGGTCAATTGAAAAGCAAAGGGCGAGTGGATCCCATGAAGATGAAATGATCGCATTGAGTAAGCCAAGAAAGAGAAGAGTCTAAACAGCATTTTCGTCGGTTGAACTGGAGCCATCTCCTTGCTCTGACGCTTTCTCCCATGCGGAGAATCGTTCGATCTCTTTTTCGAAGCGATTGATCACGAAGGTGATGATGGTGATGTCGTCGACCAAGCCTAATCCGGGAATAAAGTCAGGAATCACATCAAAAGGATTCACAAAATAGACGATGGCAGCGATGATGCTAATCCCGGTTTTGAGCTCTAGCTTATGTTCTCCGTTTACCCAGGCTTTGAGCATCCTAAAGAAGATCTGCACTTCCGTCCAAACCTCCTTAAGTCTGTTTTTATAACTCCCTGCTTTATCGCTCGCTTTATCAATTAGCTGCTGTAAAGCATTGCGATCTTTCGATAACTTTTCTGCTTTTTGATACGCTTTTTTAAAGCCTTTGGGTTCCTGGTTATCCGGTTGATTCATCTTACCAAATCACTGCTTTAGCCGAGTCGGTCTGAACCATTGGATCACCAGCCTCACATCCAAATGCCTCAGCAAATTCGTTCATATTTGAAAGCGGACCAATTACCCGATAGTTCCCCGGAGAATGAGGATCGGTAGCCACTCTTTTTCTGAGTTCTTTATCGGTCATGTTCATGTGCCACACCTGGGCCCATCCTAAGAAAAATCGTTGCTTGTAATCAAAGCCGTCGATGTCTGCAGGCGCATCGTCTTCAACTTCTTTCAGCAGAGCATAATAAGCCAGGGTAGTGCCGCCAAGGTCAGCGATATTTTCCCCTAAGGTGAGTTGGCCATTCACGAAAAGGCTGTCGAGTGGCTCGTAGCCATTGAACTGCTCCACTACCAAATTGGCTCGTTGTTCGAAGCGCTCGCGATCTTCTTCAGTCCACCAGTTTATTAAGTTCCCTTTCGCATCGTATTTACTGCCTTGATCGTCAAATCCGTGGGTAAATTCATGCCCGATCACGGCACCAATCCCGCCGTAATTGATTGCGTGATCGGCTTCATAACTGTAAAACGGGGGTTGCAAGATCCCCGCAGGAAATACGATCTCATTCTTAGAGGAAGAATAATAGGCATTGACCGTTTGGGGAGACATGAACCATTCCTCTTTATCGACCGGCTTGCCCAATTTGCTCATGCCATAAGCAAAGTTGAATTGCTTGGCATTGATGAGGTTTTGCACTAAATTCTTCGAATTGATCTGCAATTCTTGATAGCTTCTCCACTTGTCGGGATACCCAATTTTTTTGTTGAACGAGGCTAGCTTTTCAAGGGCTTTCTCCTTCGTCTCTTCGCTCATCCATTTAAGGGCGAAGATCCGCTCCTTGAACACTGCGCGTAAGTTCTCTACCATTTGGCCCACTTCTGCTTTGGCTTCTTCTGGAAAATGTCTTTCTACGAAGGCTCTTCCCAGTAACTCCCCCGCATTGCCATTCACCATGGCCAATGCGCGTTTCCATCTTGGTTTGATCTCCTTCCGTCCACTTAGTGTTTTACCGTAAAAATCGAAATTGGCCGCCACAAAATCCTCACTTAGGCTGGAGGCATAGGTGTCGATCAATCTCCATTTCAAATAGTTTTTCCATTGATCAAGGGGAATAGAATCGATGGCATGATCGACGGCCTTTAAGAAATTTGGTTGAGAAACGATCACTTCATCGACCTCACTTAATCCAACTGCCTCAAAGTAGGTGGCCCAATTCACGTATTGACTGATCTCGTCAAGTTCTCTGTAGCTGAATTTATTGTAGGTCTTGTCAGGGTCACGGCGATCTAGTCGGCTCATGGATTTGGAAGCCAAGTATCTTTCAATGCCATAAATTTCTTTAACCAATTGTTCCGCATTGGTCATATCGGCCAGGGTAAGGATTTTGGTCATGTGTTCTTTGTAGGCGTCCTGAATTTCGACCGACTTCTCATCTTTTTTCAAATAGTAATCTCGATCTGGCAGTCCTAATCCACTTTGATACAAATGAGTGATGTACTGCTCACTATTTTTGTCGTCTTGGCCAATGTAGACCCCAAATAAGGAGTTCACGCCAATTGCTTTATGCTCGGCAAGTAAAGTAATCATGTCTGCCTGGGAATTGAGGGCATCGATCTTTTCCAATTCGTCTGTCAATGGTTTTATGCCCAGCTCATTACTTAAGTTGGAGTCTAGGGCAGTGGAATAAAGGTCACCCAGTTTTTGTTCCATACTTCCCTCTGCATATTCACCCGTGGAAAACTCATTCAAGATGTGACGCAGTTTGAGATTGTTGGAGTCGTTCACCACATTAAAACTACTCCATCGGCTTTCGGTAGAAGGAATGGGATTGTTTTTCAACCAACCACCTACGGCATATTGATAAAAGTTTTCACAAGGGCTAACCGTGGTGTCGAGATTTTGCAGACTGAAAGCCTCATAGGTTTTTTCTTGGTCTATTTCAGTACCGGATTTGTGCTCTTCACTTCCACAGGCAAAAAGTGCAAGGGTAAGTAGGCTGAACAAGGTTTTCTTCATGAGGAATATGATTAAATTTTAATCAAACTTAAAAGAAATTGTAGGAATTGTACTGATTATTTGACCAATGGCAAAAAAAAAGGGGCGAAATACATTTCGCCCCTTTTTTCGCAGTAGACTGCAGTAGGTTAATTTTTGATCAGCTTTTCATGGATCATTTGATCTCCATCGATGATGCTGATGAAATAAACTCCATTCGCACGATCGCTAAAGTCAAGAGTTTCACTAAAGCCGGTATTGCTATTCAATCTTTCTTCAAAGATGATCTTACCGGTCAGGTCTCTGATCAAAAGCCTTGCATTGTTCGTGTTCAATCTGTTGGCTACTATTGTCACCACATCGTTAGTTGGATTAGGATAAATGCTCAATTGAGCGTTTTCTCCTTCCAATTCAGTAATAGATACTAACTGACAAGACGTAGTATCAATGTCGCTGAATCGCTGCGGGAACACTTGGTATCCGCTGGTAAACGGACTAGAGAATTTGAATTGTCCACCAATACCGATGATCGAGCAAATGGTGTCTCCGGCAACCCAAGGGTTGATGTTCAGACTATCATTTACGTCGGTGTCTCCATCCACTCTAATTGTAATGGTATCGGTTCCGTTGGTGGCGTCCATGTTATATGAACCACTTCCTGAACCATCCAGTAATCTCAGACCTGTCAATTCGATCAGATTAGATTCAGTAGTTTCATCCAGATTGGTCACCAAACGCGGAGCAGGCAAGAAAGCGTTGGTTTTGATCACCATAATGGAATCCACCGCCACTTGTTGCAAGCCTCTGAATTGATCTACTTCTCCGATCAACATTAAGGAGTCTCCTTCATTTACGGTATATCCGCTAAGATCAACTGGTGAGAAAACCGAGATTCCCTCTTGGAAACCACTTGCCATATCAATGATGGTAAAGATGTATCCATTGTTACCGTCAAGATCAACTCCTGCAACCGTTCCTGAAGTTCTTACTCGAACGTTCAATGAATCAGCCACACCATTAGGATCTACAGTATTAATAGTTCCTACCGGGTAGTAAGGTGCAGGTGGGGTTACCACCGGCGCTACTTCATAAATAAAGCTATCCAAATAGGCTTCAAAAATACCCGGACCATGCGCAATGGCGATGTATTCAGCAGACCCTATTAAAGAAGTATTGCTTAAATCAACAGTGACTTGTCCGAAGTTGGTTTGATTACCCACGTCAGATGCATCGATTGTATCCAAGATCACAAATGTCCCGGTATTGGTGGGGTCTGTCATTACACCCACATAAAGTGAAACATCAGATGCAGTAGTGGATTCAAATGCAACTTGCATTCTAAGTTGATTCAAACCAGAGCTTAGATCAGAAAATGCAGGTGAAACTAGAACGGATGTATCTGCTGGCCATTCGCCATCGTTGAATTCTACAATGTGTGGCGCAGAAGGAATCGTTGTTCCTGTGTGATCTGTTGAGGTAGTGATCTCAATGTCGTTGGCACCGGGTCCAATTGCTTCCCAACAACCTACGTTAGCTAAGTTGAAGTCTGCCGTAACCACACTGGAAGCATCAAATGTTTCCAAATAAGGCGCGGTCAGTAAAGTGGCCGGACAGTCAGTAAAGAAGACTTGCGTTAAAGACCATGCAGAAGTGTCTCCAGGTCCACAGATCGCTCTAACGTACCAATCATAAGATGTTAGTGGAGTAAGGCCACTAATGCTTATCGTATCGTTCGTGACAACTAAGCGCGTACCTGCAGTACTTCCTTGAGTAAACCCACTAACTCCATATTCAACTTCCCACTCGGTAGCACTTCCATTCTCTGTCCATCCTAGGTCGGCTGCTACGTCAGTAATGTTGAAGCTCGACTCGTTGCCGGTGGTTAAGCAGGCGGGTGGGGCGTACTCATCGGCACCCATATCTACCACTGTAGAAGGAGCTAATGGTCTGGTATCCCCGTCAATGTCAGTAGTAATTCCTACAGAATTGTCTCCGAGGTCGTTCATTGCAGTCGACTGCGCATGTAGATCTCCGGTAGGGGCAAAATACACTGGATCTTCCTCTATCGAATTTATATTCAAAGTAGGAAGTGCCGTTTGCCAGGCCAATAGATCCGCATAAACAGCTGTGGTTGGGCCAAACCTGGCTAAATCCGGACTGTTTGAGAAATAACTGTTATAATCCAAGTCGATCGCTACACTATCCAGCAAGTAGAAAGCAGCTGAAGTTTCGCCGAAGAATACGTTGTTTCTAACCTCGAAACCGGCAATGTCATTCAAATAGATACCGTAATCTTCGCCATAAGTCGAGTTATGGAAAAATTCAACTTCTTCTGTATCGTCTAAGAAAACCGCATCGTCGCCTCCAATGAAAAAGTTATTAATTACCGTAGACTTCGTGGTAACCGGATTATCAAAATTTAAATCATCCGCGTCGAATGCATTGTCACGTCCAATAAGAATGTTCCCAACCACGTCAAAGTTTTCGCAGTGATCCAAATAGAGGGCATCCGAATTTACATTATTAAGGCTATCCACATAATTGCCTTCTACCAAGACGCCATCGTAACCCTGAATGTTTATTCCATAATCCTCTCCGAAAAGTGTGGTATTGTTGATTACGCTTAGACCAATATTTCTTGGATTTAGGCCATCATCTCCATGAATACTAATTCCCCAATTGCCGCCAGTCACTGAATTATTACTAATGATAATGTCGTAGGCGTTTTCTCCATCGGTTAATTCTGAAGCTTCTGATCCTGAAGCCATGATACCAGCTACATCGTCTGTAGTTGCAATAGGCATGATCACTTCATTACTATCAATAGTGATGTGATGTGCACTATCAAGCATATGGATACCCCAATTGTCAGTACCTGCTTTGGTGCTGCTGACGGTAAGATTCTTTATCGTCAACCAAGATGATCCCTGTAAAGTAATTACCGAGTTTCTCAACGATCCGTCGTGGGTGATTTCAGTAGTGCTCGCTGAACCTCCATCAATCACTATTGTGTTTGTGGCGCTCGCACCGGCAATCGTGCCTAATGACATTTGATTGTTGTATGTTCCGCTGGCTACGTTAACTGTGACTGCAGCAGAAACACCAAAACCATTAATGGCCGTAGCAAAATCACTAAACGACAAGAAATTTGTAGTTGAAGCTGCTTGTGCAGAATCTATAGTGTAAATACCTGCAAGTGGCTGTCCAACAATGAAAGTATGAGGAACACTCACCCAAGCACTGGTATCATTTGGGCCACAAATAGATCGAACATAATAATCATAGGTGGTATAAGGGGTTAATCCGCTTAAAGTAAATGGGTTAGCAGTCACAAATTGACGATTACCGTTACCAAAAGTGAACCCTTTGGTGTCGTACTCAATTTCCCATTGGGTAGCCGAACCTACTTCGTTCCAATCAAGGTCTGCAGATGTAAGCGTGATGTTATTAGCTGTTAAACTAGTTGGTTCTGGGCAAGACGGTGCTTCTACCACTGCAAAATCATCTAAACTAATGTCTCCCCATTGGGCACCATTCCAATCTGCCGTGAATCGAATTAAAATGGTATCCGTGAATGCCGATAGATCTACGATTCTTTCAAGAAATGGATCGGCCTGGCTGGTTTGTTGCTCACCGAGCAAGCTGTCCACTCTAGTGAAGGTACTTCCGTCCCACACATCCACGTAAAGATCTGCCATCACTCCATTTGCGGCGCCATACATATGGTAGAAATATTCTAAACGAGGTACGGTTAGTGCAGTAAGATCGATTAATGGCGTTTCTAGATAGGCTTGATTTCCGGCTGTACCACTGGAAGATTCAAAGTAGAAATAGTTGGTTCCACTGTTGGCAGCTGAAGGTCCTGTTCCCGTTGAAGGGGTAGAGCCAGAACCATCGATATTCCAATCATTGGTCGTGTTGTTTGCAGTAGCAATCCAACACAAGGAAGTGCTCAAACTGGTAGTTGCGCTATGGGCCTCTACGTCATCGGTCCAAGGCGCGGTAGCGGGAGCACATCTGGTAGTAAATGATCCAACTAACGACCAAGCGGAAGTGTCAGCAGGGCCACAGATTGATCTTACATACCAATCATAATCAGTATCGTTGGTCAAACCACTGATCGTAAATGGGTTGCTATTACTTACTACCAAGTTTCCGTTCCCTTGCGTAAAACCTGCAGTATCATACTCGATTTGCCATTGGGTGGATGTACCATTCTCAGTCCAACTTAAAATTGCATAGCTGTCTCCGGCAAAGTCGGTATTCAAAGCCGTAGGATCGGGACATAAAGGGGCCTGTCTAACTGAAAACTCATCTAAGGTCACTCCTCTACCCCAGTCTCCCCATGCTTCAAACATGATGGAGTAGTTTGCACTAGGGTTTGGCAATGCAATGACCACCTGAGACCAAGATAAAACCGGGCCTGAGAAGGAGGTAAGCAAAGTCCAGCTACCGGTTGATGAGGTGCGATAATACACACCTAAGGTATCTTGATCACCAAACCAGTCTACTTGCGAATGGTAAAATTCCAATTGAGGGTTAGTCAGGGAGGTCAGGTCAAAAGAAGGAGAAATCAATTGCGAAGATTCTCCATTGTAATTACCGGAATAGTAGTAAGCGTTATTGCTTCCTGCAAAGGCACTAACAGACGCATTTTCATTTCCGTTATTGGCAATCCAGGAAGTCGTTCCGGAAAGAATGTTTTCGCTCCAGCATGCGGGAGGCACTCCGCTCTCGAAACCTTCTTGATATGGGAAGGTAGTAATTGCTGGGCAAGCAGTAGTAAAACTATTTACTGCTGACCATGCAGAAGTATCACCCGGTCCACAGATCGATCTTACGTACCAATCGTAGGAAGAGGCTGCGGTAAGACCCGTTAGGGAATAGGGATTTGCTGTTGTTACCACGGTGCTTCCACTGCCTTGCGTAAAACCTGCGGAGTCGTATTCAATTTGCCAGTTGGTGGCAGTACCATTTTCCGTCCAAGCTAGGTTTGCACTTGTCGTACTTAGCGCAGAGGTGTTTAGAGCTGTAGGAAAAGGGCAAGTAGGCGGAGCGCCAACAATAATGTTGTCAATTCCTACTCCGTAGCCCCAAGTGGCGGCGTCATTATATTTTATGGAAACTGCCACCTTGTCAAATCCTGCGCCAGTATAGGCAGAGAGATCAATAATTTGGTTGGTCCAAACTCCAACCTTTGTTAAGGTGTCAATTGGAGTGAATGTCGCTCCACTATCGGTACTAATCTCGATCTCAACAAAATCTGAGCCTGCTGTTCCCGTGTAATAATCAAATTCAATTCTGACCGCAGTTAGTGCGGTAAAATCAAATACCGGAGTGATTAATCGATCCGCTGATTTGTCGCAATTACATGCATCATCATTTGTGTAAGCAAAAATGCTATTGGTTGGGATAGTAAAAGAGAAAGAAGATGCTGTTGCTGCATCATCAGTAGACCAAATTCCATCGGTCGAGAGGCCGGATTCATCCCAATCTGTGGGTAGGTCTGTACTTGGAATTATCGTTCCTTGAAAGTCTTCCGTATACGGAAAGGTGCTAATTTGCGCCGCCAAGGCAAGCGGAAGCATAAGCGTTAGTAGAAAGTATAATCTTTTCATCTTG
>JGI12109J20283_10175431_pt1 | contig 18807 bp, 13 predicted proteins | sample ElkSlonscriptome_12_FD_20283 | JGI IMG/M metagenome (IMG submission 20283)
ATTGCATTTGATTCGAATGGATTCATGATTCTTGAATTTCTCACGATTCGCACCGCACGAATCCGCCGCATGAATTCACCGCATGAGACGTAATCGCGCTCAAGAGCACGCCCGCGCAACCCCCAACACAGGCGGTCGACCGGCGGCAGCGCGTAGCCTCAAACAAGTGCTTGACCACGGCCAGTCGCTGGATTTAGCGCTGGAGCAACAACTCCAGCATATTGATCATGGTCCAGATCGAGCGCTCACCCGCCGCTTGGCCTATGCCGTCTTGCGCGATTGGCCGGCAGTGCAGAGTCTGATAGCGATGCTGGTTCAGCGCCCGCCGGACCGGCGTGATCGTTTGGTGTTGTTTATCATCGCGGTCGCCTTGGCCGAGCTGCGCGAAGCACGAGAGCCTGCTCATGCCATTGTCCATTCAGCCGTTGAATCGTCTCGGATTTTGGGTCTGGCCCGCCTCAGCAAGCTGGTCAACGCGGTGCTGCGGCGCTACCTGCGAGAGCAGGCTGACCTGACAGAAGCGCTGGGCGATGACTCGGTCATTCGCACTGGTCACCCCGGCTGGCTGATTCGAGCCATTGGGCAAGACTGGCCGGGGCAGCAGTTAGAAATTCTGGCCAATAACAATCTGCCGCCCCCGCTGTGGCTGCGGGTTAATCGACGCTACTGGACGCGCGAGCAGGCCCAGGCGGCGCTTCAAGCGGCTGGGTTTGATGCGCGCATTCCCGATCTGCCGCTGCCGGACGCGCTGGTGCTCAAACGGCGCGCAAAAATCAGTGAACTGCCGGGATTCAGTGAAGGAGGTTTATCAATTCAAGATGGCGCGGCGCAGCTGACTTTCGATTATCTTGCGCTTGAGGACGGCCTGCGTGTTCTGGACGCCTGCAGCGCGCCGGGCGGAAAAGCGGCTCATATCCTGGAGCGTGTGGATGTCGATCTGCTGGCGCTTGATATTGACCGCGAGCGTCTGAAAAGCGTGGCTGAGACCTGGTCGAGATTGGGTCTTGAGGCGAGGCTCGCGCAGGCCGATGCCGCCGATGTGGCCGGGCAGCATGACTGGTGGGATGGACGGCCATTCGACCGAATTTTGATTGATGCGCCGTGTTCAGCGACAGGCGTAATTCGTCGTCATCCCGATATTCGCTGGCTGCGCAAGCCGTCTGATGTCGAGCAGCTGGTGAACACTCAGAAAGCCCTGCTCAACGCACTGTGGCCGTTGCTGGCCCCGGGCGGTATCCTTGTTTATTCGACCTGCTCCATACTGGCGTCTGAAAACCAGCGCCAAGCCCATGCCTTCATTAAGTCGCGAGAGCATTGTGAACCGATCGATCACGCCGAACTGCCGGGACGACAACAGACCTACGGTCGCCAGATTTTGCCCGGCGATGATGATCTTGATGGCTTCTATCACCTTGCTTTGCGTCGGTTGCCAAACTGATACCGAGCAGGCCAGCGGCTTCGATTTGATCGATCCCAATCCGATCTGGTACGACCAGGAGCTTCATATCAATACCGCGCTTATGTGGCGACCGGGCCAGGACGTGGTTGAGGCGCTACATCATGGCGTGGTTGTGCCGCTGGAGCTGTCGGTCAGAATCAGTCGCCATCACGGCCTGCTGGCTTTTGAGGATCGTACCCATCATCATCGATTTGAGATTCGCTATCTGCCGCTGCTGCGCGACTACGAAGTTTGGGATGTTCGCGCCAACGAACGTACGCTGTATCCGCGGCTCTCAATCCTGACCGCTGCGTTGGCCGAGCGCCGCCAGTACAGCACCGGGTTGATTCAAAGCGAGGTCGATGAACGGCGCTGGCAAGTCCAGTTGCGCGCTCACCTTGACCGCTCACGACTGCCCTCACCCATGCGTCTCCCGGCCTGGTTTGACCATCGCTGGCGCTCGCATGGGCCATGGCATAGCTGGATTTTTCCGGTTGAAGGGACCTGAGCCCGATGTCTGACGCGCCAATGTCTAACGCGCCGATGTCTAATCAGCAGGGTTGGCGACGACGTTGGCGACGAGTTCTGCGTGCGCTGCCGTTACTGGCTGTTTTGGCGGTTTTGCTCAGCGCGCTGTATCTCGTTTCCAGCGTCGAGCAGGAATCAACCCAGCTCGGTCGCATGGCGCTCGGCGTATTCGTGATCACCGCTGTTGCTTTGGCGGCGTTGGTGGTAGTGATCATTGGTCGCCTGGTTCGGCTGATTCAACGTCTGCGACGGGCTGAACCCGGCGCACGATTGACCGCGCGTCTGGTCGCGGTATTTATTGCCCTGGCCCTGCCGCCGGTTGTCGTTCTTTATCTATTTGCCCTTGAGTTCCTGAACGAAACGGTCGAAGGCTGGCTGGATGTGCAGGTCGAATCTGCGCTTTCTGATTCAATCGAACTGGGTCAACTGTTTATAGACCTGCGCACGCGCGAAGTCAGCGATCAACTACAGGCGCTTGCAGACCAGTTGGATCCTGACGATGAAGCGGCGGTGTTCGATGCCTTCGTCGAGCGTGTCAGTACCACGGGCCCGGTTGAGCTTAGCGTGCTTGATGGCTCTGGCCGTGCGTTGGTGTTCGTCCATATTGATCCAAGCCAGTTCACCGCTGATCTGCCTAGCAGCTTTGCGTTGAGCCAGGCTCTGGATGGCGGCCAGTACGCTGCCGCTGAGCGACGCGGCGAGCAAATTGAAATCCGCGCCATTGTTGGCCTGGACGGTATTGGATTCGGTGCTGGCCAGTATTTGCTGCAGGGCATGTATCCGCTGCCGGATGATTTTGGCGGCTTGGCCGAAGGCATTGAGCAGGCTTACTACCGCTATCTGAACGTGTCTTTTCTGCGCCAACGTTTGCAGCAAAGCCTGGTCCTGATCCTGACGTTGGTGCTGATGCTCACCGCGCTATTGGCCATTTTGATGGCCTTCAATGCCGCGCGTCGTCTGTCGCAGCCGATTCGCGATTTGGCGACAGCCACGAGTGAAGTTGCTGCCGGTCGCTTTCCGGAGCAGTTGCCGGTCAGCAGTCGCGATGAACTTGGCTTTCTGGTCCAATCATTCAATGTGATGACCCGGGAGCTTTCTGCCAGTCGTCAGGCGCTGGAAGCTCAGCGTCGGTATCTGGAAATAGTGCTAGGTCGGCTATCTGCCGGCGTGCTGGCAATCGATGGTCAGGGCCGCTTGAGTGCGTTTAATGATTCGGCCGGCCAAATTCTTGGGCTGGCCGGTCGTGAGCAGCAATCAGTGGAACGAGTTCGCGCCGAGCGACCGGATCTGGCCGGTCTGCTCGATATCCTGATCGAGCGTAATGCGGCACCTAGCGGCGATTGGCGTCAGGAAATCCAGCTCGGCCTGCCGGATCGTCCGCTGGTGCTGGTCTGTCGCGGCTCTGATCTACCGCGGGAAATTGGCGGTCAGGTTGTGGTCTTTGACGATGTCACGGTGCTTGACCAGGCTCAGCGCGAAGCGGCCTGGGCTGAAGTCGCCCGGCGCCTGGCGCATGAAGTCAAAAATCCGCTAACCCCAATCCAGCTCGCCGCCGAGCGACTGAAATACAAATTGGACCCCGTGCTTGATGAACCCGATCAGGCTCTGTTGGAGCGCGCGACAACCACCATTCGAGCTCAGGTCGACACCCTGAAGCGTTTGGTTGATGTTTTCGGTGATTATGCCCAGCCGGTGCGGATCAAGTTTGAGGCCGTGGACCTGGCAGCCCTGATGCAAGAAGTTGCTGATCTTTACGCCAGCGGCGATCAGCCGGTCCGCTTTGCGCTGAAGGTGGCTGAAAACACTCCGCCGGTGCGCGGGGACCAATCCAGCCTGCGCCGCGTGCTGCTGAATTTGGTGCGCAATGCCCAAGAGGCGCATCCTGAAGGACAACCTCAGCTTTCGATTTCGCTGCGGCCAGAGCAACACGGGCCTAATCAGGGTGTCAGTTGGCGGGTTGCAGACGATGGCCCCGGTTTTGATCCAGCAGTCGCGGAGCGAATTTTCGAGCCTTACGTGACAACCAAGCAGCGCGGCACCGGCCTGGGGTTGGCGATTGTGCGTCGGATTATCGAAGAGCATGGCGGTCAGATTGAGCTGGGAGAATCAGGTGCTGGACTTGAAAATGGCGGCGGGGCTGAAATTCGAATCTGGCTGGCGGTCGCTGATTCAGGCTCAGATCTAGACTCCAAATCCAATGCAAACGCTCATTCGCGACCATAAGACACCAATCCAAAGCGGCAGACGCCGTTACAATAGAGACATGTCCAGCGCTCGCATCCTTATCGTCGACGACGAACCTGATATTCGCGAACTCATCGGTGAAATCCTTGCCGACGAAGGCCATGAAATTATCACAGCGGCTGACGCTGCCGAGGCGCGCGAATTGCGCGGCCAACAATCGCCTGATCTGGTGCTCCTTGACGTGTGGATGCCCGATACCGATGGCATCAGCCTGCTGCGCGAATGGCGCGAGTCTGACGCCCTGGACTGCCCGGTGGTGATGATTTCTGGCCACGGTTCGGTTGAAGCTGCGGTCGAGGCTACTCACTTGGGCGCGTTTGATTTCATTGAAAAGCCGGTATCCATGGCCAAGCTGTTGGTCACCGTCAGCAACGCGCTGGAGGCCGGCCGCCTCAAGCGGGAAAATGCCGGCTTGCGCAGTCAGCAAGCGCCGACGGTAATGGAACCGCTCGGCAGATCATTGCCAGTTCAGCAGCTCAAACGCCGGCTTGAGCGCATTGCCGCACACGACGCGCCGGTGCTCATCCAGGGCGAGCCAGGTGTTGGCAAAGCGATGGCAGCGCGCTGGATTCATGCGCATTCGCGCCGCGCCGCGCTGCCCTTTGTGGTGGTGCCAGCGCGAACGCAGGGCGAGGACTGGAGTACCATCCTGCTCGGTGCCGATCGCCAGGGTGGTTTGTTGGAAAAGGCGCGCGGCGGCGTTCTTTTCGTCGAAGATGTGGCTCGCCTTGACGCCAAAGCGCAGAGTGATTTGTTGGGTGAGATGGAGCGCGGTCGCTTAATCACCGGAGACGGAGCTGATGCTGCCAACAGCGTGCGTTTGATTGCCGGTACCCACACCGGGCTTGAGGCGCTGGTGCAGGCCGCCAAATTCGACGAGCAGCTGTATTTCCACCTGAATGTTGTACCGCTGGAAATTCCGCCGCTGCGCGAGCGACAGGAAGATGTGCCCGATCTGATTCGGTTTTACGCCGAATACTTTCCGAACCGCGACGCTGTACCGTATCGCCATTTTTCCGTGGCCGCTCAGAATCGCCTGCGCCAGCATAAATGGCCGGGCAACCTGCTCGAGCTGAAAAACGTGGTCCAGCGCCTGTTGATTCTCGGCGGTGGTGACGAGGTCAGCGTGGCCGAAGTTGAAGAGGCATTGTCAAAAACCGTCAGCAGCCCGAATGCCGGCGGCGAAGGCGAGCTTCCGAGCTTGTTTCATCAGCCGTTGCGTGAGGCGCGCGAAGAGTTCGAACGTCAGTATTTGACTTTCAAGCTGAAATCCGTCGACGGCAGCGTTGGAAAACTGGCTGAGGTGGTTGAGATGGAGCGCACTCATCTGTATCGAAAACTACGCCAGCTCGGCATCGACCCGAAACAGCTTTGAGCAAAAGCTTTGAGTGCTAACCACTTTGAATGCTCTCCATCAGGGTCGAACAATCGGCTTGAGGTAAATTAACGCGATGCAGATCATCATCCTTGGTGCAGGGCAAGTTGGAACCGGAATGGCGCACAGTTTATCGCGCGACGAAAACGATATTACGGTGGTCGATCTTGATCCCAAGAGCCTGCGATTGCTTCAGGAAAAGCTCGATATTCGCACTGTACTTGGTCACGCGGCTCATCCGCAGACATTGATCCGGGCCGGCATCGAAGACGCGGATTTATTGATCGCGCTGACCAATTCTGACGAGACCAATATGGTGGCCTGCCAGGTTGCCTATTCCTTGTTCAGCACCCCGACCAAGGTCGCCCGAATTCGCGCCGCTGACTATCTGGACCACCCGGAGCTGTTTACGCGCGAGCACGCGCCGATTGATGTCTTGATCAGCCCCGAACAGCTGGTCACTGAACACCTGCAGCGCTTGATTGAATATCCCGGTGCCCTCAAAGTGCTGGATTTTGCCGACGGTCGCGCCCAGCTTGTGGCCACTCGCGCCTACCACGACGGGCCGCTGGTCGGACGTCAGCTCAAGGCGCTTGAAGACCTGCTGCCTGAGGGTGTTGAGACGCGTGTTGCGGCCATCTTCCGCAATGATGAAGCCATTATTCCCGATGGCGATACCCAGGTTGACGTCGATGACATCGTTTTTTTCCTGGCTGCCAAGCGCAATATTTCCGCGGTGATGTCAGAGCTGCGCCGTCTTAGCGACCCGGTTCACCGTATTTTGCTGGCCGGCGGCGGCGCGATTGGTGCCAGCCTGGCGCGACGATTGGAGCGCGATCATCACATCAAGATTATCGAGCGCGATCCGCAGCGGGCCGAGCAAATCGCGGAAGATCTCGACACCACCATCGTGCTGGTTGGTGACGTCGCTGACGAAGATTTGCTGCACGAGGAAGGCATCAGTGAAACCGATGTTTACTGTGCAGTGACCAATGACGACGAGGTCAATATTCTCTCTTCAATGCTGGCCAAGCGGATGGGCGCGGATAAAGTGATCACGCTGATCAATCGCCCGGCCTACGTTGATCTGGTCGAATCTGATCGAATTGATGTCGCGGTCAGCCCGCAGCAAGTCACCATTGGCGCACTGCTGACCCATATTCGAAAAGGTCATATGGTGCGCGTGCATTCCTTGCGCGGCGGCGCGGCTGAGGCGATTGAGGCGGTCGCACACGGCGTGCCCGGCCAGTCGCGCGTGGTCGGCAAGCGCATTGAAGAAATTGATTTGCCCGAGCACACCAGCATCGGCGGCATCGTGCGCGGCGAAGAAGTCATCATTGCCCATCATGACGTGGTGATCGAAAACGATGATCACGTCATTTTGTTCGTCGCTGATCAAAAACAGATTAAACGCGTTGAGCGCCTGTTCTCGGTAGACGCTGTGTTCGTATGATCTGCTGCTGATGCGCTATTACCTCTACGCACCGGTCCAGCGTATCGTCGGCGTACTGCTGATGTTCACCTCGCTGGCCTTCGTGCCGCCGCTGCTGTTTTCGATTTTTGGCCAAGACGGCGCTGCACTGGCATTCTTGTTCAGCATGATTGGGGTTGCTGCAGTCGGGCTGATGGTGTTCTGGCCGGTGCGGCGCGCAACAAGTGACTTGCGCATTAGCGACGGCTTTTTGGTCGTAGTCGCCTGTTGGGGCGTGGTCTGTCTGGCCGGTGCTGTACCCTTTGTGGTGGTGCTTGATGCCAGTCTGGCCGATGCGGTGTTTGAATCAACCTCAGGCATTACCACGACCGGGGCGACCGTGTTTTCCGGCCTGGACACCATGCCGATCTCGATCCTCTGGTATCGCCAGCAGCTGCAGTGGATGGGAGGCCTGGGCATTATTGTCCTGGCGGTGGCTATTTTGCCGATGCTCAAAGTCGGCGGCATGGAAGTCTACAAAGCCGAAACCACGGGACCGGTCAAAGAATCACGCTTGACCCCTCGCATTGCTGAAACGGCCAAGGCGCTATGGCTGATTTATATTGCCTTGACCGTGATCTGCGCGGCCGCTTTCTGGGCCGCTGGAATGAGCTTGTTCGAGGCCGTCACCCACAGTTTCTCAACGATCGCGACCGCTGGCTTCTCAACCCATGACGCCTCCATTGGTCATTTCGACAGCGCCCTGATCGACTGGCTGGTGGTGTTCTTTCTGTTTATCGCCAGCCTGAATTTCGGCCTGCACTACATGGCCCTGCGGCGGGCCACCGGCCAGGTCTATTTACGCGACCCCGAGCTCAAAGTCTTCGCCGTTGTGATGCTGCTGGTTTCGCTGTTGATTACCGTTTTGCTATGGCAGCAGGACGTCTACCCCAGCTTCTGGGCCTCCCTACGATATGCCGTTTTCCAGGCCGTGTCCTACACCACGACGACCGGTTTTGCCACGGCAGATGTCTACCTCTGGCCCGGCACGCTGCCGCTGCTGATGATTCTGATCAGCGGCCTGGGCGGTTGCGCCGGCTCGACCACCGGCGGGTTCAAAATTATCCGCGTCTATCTACTCACCAAGCAGGGCCTGCGCGAACTGCAACGACTGGTCCATCCGCGCGCCATCGTGCCGCTGAAGTTCGGTGGTCGCACGCTCAACCAGGAAGTTGCCAACGCCGTCTGGGGCTTCGTCTCGCTCTACATCCTGTGCATTGTCATATTGACGTTGATTGTCTCTGGCATTGAACAAGATTTAGTTACCGCCGTATCGGTCGTGTTCTCGGCCATGAACAACCTCGGCCCAGCCCTGGGTGAAGCCGGCAGCAACTGGGGACCCTTACACGATGCGACAAAATGGCTGATGAGCTTCGCCATGCTGCTGGGAAGGCTGGAGATTTTCACCATTCTGGTGCTGCTGACGCCAGCCTATTGGAGGCATTGAGGGGGGGGAGACGGGAGACGGAAACCGCATTAGAATGTACGGTTAGCAATTTTTCCGTCTCCCGTTTAACCGTTTAACCAGCCCACCCCATGAACCCCGAAACCATCGAACGCTTAATCGCCCAAGGCCAGGACCGTTACGAAGCGCGGTTGGCCGCGGGCCAAGCGCGGTTGAAGCGTGGGGATATTGCGCAGGCGATTGCGCATCTGTCCAAAGCGACCGAGCTGGCTCCGGATAAAACCATGGCCTGGCAGGTGCTGGGGGAGGCGTATCGCAGGCGCGGGCAGCTGGATCAGGCGCGAGCAGCGTTTGAGCAGGGTATTGAGGTGGCGCGTGGAAACGGCGACAGCCAAGCAGAGAAGGTCATGGCGGTGTGGCTTAAGCGACTCAGAAAACTGCCTGGCCTGCCCGATCCTCAATCGGTATTCGCTGAGAATCGGCTGCTGGCCTTGCCGACCGAAACGGTCTACGGCCTGGCCGCACCCATTGACCGGCCAGATTTGATCGCCCGAGTCTTTGAGCTGAAAGGGCGGCCGGCTGATCATCCGTTGATCGTGCACGTTGGATCTATTGAACAAGCGCGTAGCTGCGTGGTGGATTGGCCGTCGGCGGCCGAGGCGCTCGGCGATAAATTCTGGCCCGGGCCGCTGACGCTGGTGCTGCCGAAGGCGGATCGAATTTCCGATGCGATAACCGCTGGGCAATCCACCGTCGCGCTGCGCATGCCGGATCATCCGCTGGCGCTGGAATTGCTCAAGCGCGCCGAGGTGCCGATGGTCGCGCCGTCTGCCAATCCGTTTACTCACCTGTCGCCAACCCGTGCTGCTGATGTTGCTCAGGCTTTTTCCAGTGACGAAGTTGCCGTCGTCGATGGCGGGCCGTGCCAGGTTGGTATCGAGTCGATTATTGTGGCGCTGGATTCGAACAATAATATGGCGCGCGTGTTGCGACCCGGCATTATTTCTGAGCAAGCCATCAGTGAGGCCTTGCCAGCGGACTGGAAACTGGCCGATCCATCCGGCGCTTCTGCGCGTGCGCCGGGTCAGCTGGCAGCGCACTACCGTCCCAGTTCACCACTGCGAGTAGAAGTTCTGAATCAACAAAACGCATTGGATGATCGATTCGAGGCGTTAAGTGCTTCAGTCGATCAGACGGTGATTCAACTGCCCGCTGAAGCCGAACTCGCAGCGCGTGACCTGTATGCGCTGTTGCGCACAGCGGACTCAGAAAACACGGGCGAGCTGGTCATCTTGCTGCTGGAAGATCAGCGTTGCGATCCGGCCTGGGCGGGAATCATCAATCGGCTGGAGAAAGCGGCATCAACGTGGGCTAATCCTTGACGTAGCGCGGCGCTTCGCCTTCAGGCCGTTTGCTAAATCGTTTGTACAGCCACAAGTAATGTGCTGGATCCTTCTTGATGCAATTTTCCAGCCACTGATTGACGTGGGTTAAGGCCTGAGCGGTGTCGTCGGTTTGGAGCTGTTGGGTGGCGTCGATCAAAGTCATGAACCAGCCGTCGCCTTTTTCATTTCGTTTTAAATCAGTCAGCACCACGCGACAGCCGGTCTTGCGGGCCAGCTTGTGGACCAGCGTCATGGTAAGTGTCTCGATGCCGAAGAAAGGAACGAACAGACCGTCGCCACCTTTGGGTTGAATGTCGGGTGCGATAGCGGCTGCTTCGCCGCTGCGCAACGCTTTGAGTAAATGTTTGAGGGCGGCTCGGTCACCGGGCACCATGATCGCGCCGAAACGACGTCTCGGCTGATTGATGAAGTTATCCAAGCGTTTGTTTTTGGGTGCCCGATAAAGTGTCGTAATCGGCTGATGCATGGACAGCCGCAGGTTGACCAATTCCCAGTTGCCGAAGTGACCGCTGACGTACAGCGTGCCTTTCGGTTTTGACTCTTTATTGTTCGCTAGGGGGTCTAAAAATTTCTCGCCGCGAACAATTTCAATCGCCGACTCAATTCGTTCGGACTGCCAGTGCCATATCACCGGAGCCTCAAAAATCAGTCGAAACAGTTCGAACAGATAGCGCCGATGCAGCTGATCCCGTTCTTGTCCACTCCAGTCTGGAAAGCACAGTGCCAAATTCTGTCGAATAATTCTATTTTTCTGCCATGGCAGGTAATACGCCAGGTAGCCGAACAGCTTGGCAAGCGTATTCAACACGCGTTGAGGCAGCCAACTCAACGAGCGAATGACGGCGCGAGCCAGAACAAGAAGCACAGTCATCGTGACGTTCTAGACCGGTTTACGCTCATAGGGACTGGCCACGCCATCGGGCTGCCGCGCGAAGCGCTTGTAGCGCCACAGGTACTGGCTTGGATGTTGTCGAATGGACTTAGTCAACGACTGGTTCATGGCGGAAAGCGCGACCGCTTGGTTGTCATCGTAGACGGCGTCGGGTGCAGCGCGGTAGTGCATTGTCCAGCCTTTACCGTTGTCGAGTCGAATGCAGTCGATAAAAACAAGTCGACAGCCGGTTTTTTGCACCAAACGGTACGGCAGCGTCATGGTCAGTGCCGGTCGACCGAAAAACGGCGCGAATTCACCGTCACCTTGCTTGGGCTGTTGGTCAACCAGAATGCCGGCCGTTTTTCCATCGCGAAGCTGTCGCAACAACTTGCGCATGGCCGGTCCACCACTGGCCACCAATTCGCCGCCGAAGCGCTGTCTCGAATCAGTGATGGCCTGCTGCCAGCCCGGGTGCTCGGGCGCACGATACAGCGCGACCAAGGGAACTTCCAAAGACGCGCTCAACGTCAGGATTTCCCAGTTGCCCAGATGGGCTCCGACCAGCAAAACGCCGTTGCCTTCGGCCACGGCTTGATGCAATACGTCGAGACCTTGCACGGATCGGACGTGTTTTTTGAGCCGCTTCTCCGGCCAATACCAGACCGCCCCCGTCTCCAGTACCAGACGCACCATCTCGATCCGATTGGAACGGACCAGCGCTTGGCGATCTTGTTTGTTCAGCTCAGGAAAGGCTATTTTCAGATTCGTCGCGACCACTCGCGCCTTTCGTCGATCACGAAATGACAGCACTCCGGCTAGCGGCACGGCCAGCGCATGCAGCAGCCACAGAGGCAGCAAACTCAGCAGCCAGATCAGCACGCGGGCAAGACTCAACATGGGATTGAACACGATCGAAAATCCATAATCCCATGGTAGCGCCCACGGCATTGATCATTGCAGACTTTCGTGGTTTTTCTGACGAGGGTGTTCTCGGTGGCTCCGTGGTAAAACTATCTTTTTTGATCTTTTCAACGATGCCGGATAAAAAAGCATTGATGAATCCGCGGGTTGCGCTGGAAGTCGCGAGGGATGGACCAGCGGCTGCGGTCTTCGATGTTGAATTCTTCAGTGAGAGCTTGATCGAGCTTGAAGCTGCGCAGGTTGCTTGAAAAGATCAGCACGCCGTCAGGGCTTAAGCAGTGCATGGCTTGGCGAATCATGCTGGCATGGTCGCGCTGAACATCCAGCGTTGCGTCCATGCGCTTGGAGTTGGAAAAGCTCGGTGGGTCGAGGAAGATCAGATCGTAGATTTCATCGCACTCGGCCAGCCAGGCCAGCACGTCGGCCTGAATCAGGCGATGGTCTGATGTCGCGCGGTTATTGAGCTCTAAATTCTCGGCCAGCCAGTCCAGGTAGGTGTTGGACAAGTCCACGCTGGTGGTCGATGCCGCGCCCCCGACTGCGGCATGCAGCGTCGCCGCACCGGTGTAGCAGAACAGATTAAGCAAGTGCTTATCGCGCGCATTTTCAGCCAGCCACAGTCGGACCGGACGGTGATCCAAAAATAAGCCGGTGTCGAGGTAGTCGACCAGATTGACTTTAAATTGGCACTGGCCTTCCTGGACGATCAACGACTGACCCGTCTCGGCTTGACGCTTGTATTGCGCCTCACCGCGCTGGCGCTTGCGCACCTTGAACACCATGCGCTCGGTCGGGACTTCCAGGGCACTTGGAATCACCTGCAGCGCGGCGCGCAGTCGCGCCTGTGCTTTGCGTGGGTCAATCGAGGGTGGCGCCTGGTATTCCTGCACGTGCAGCCAGCACCCATCGGTGGTTTCATAAACATCAATCGCCAGCGCGTATTCCGGCAGATCGGCGTCGTAGATTCGGTAGGCGTCAACGGCGTCTTTACGCAGCCACTTGCCCAGCTGCTTGCGATTCTTGGTCAGGCGATTGATTAAATCTGTGGCCTGCGGAACTGACAACGAGGGGTCGCTGCCAAGTTCAAAGCGATCCAGCGAGCACTCAATCGGCCCGTTGCGCATGGCCCAGCTTTTTTCCGGGCGCAGTCCCAGCGCGATACCGGCACCGTTGAGGATCACTGCTCGCCAGCCGGGGAAATTCTGGCGCAGCGTTTCGGCCAGACGCAGATAGAGCGGCATCATTTGATGGGCTTGGCCCAAGCGCTCTCCATAGGGCGGGTTGGTGATCAGCAGGCCGCGCTCGCTCGGTGCCTGGATCTGATCAAACTCAGCGGTGGTGAGCTTAACCAAACCATCAAATCCGGCTCGCCGCACGTTGGCCTGAGCAATGCGAATGACGCGCGGATCGTTATCGCTGCCGTGGATGGGCGGCATGGCTTCAAGCCCGGCGCTTTGACGCTCGATCGCCTCGTCAATCAGCGTTTTCCATGCATCAGCATCATGGCCTGGCCAGCGCAGAAAGCCGAAGCGCGTGCGCAGCAGACCGGGGGCGGTATCGCTGGCGATCATCGCGCCTTCAATCAGCAGCGTGCCCGAGCCGCACATCGGATCAAGCAGCGCATGACGCTCACGCGCCAGCTCGGGCCAGTCGGCTCTAAGCAACATGGCGGCGGCCAAATGCTCTTTCAGCGGCGCGATATTGCCCGGCTCTCGGTAGCCGCGTCGGTGCAGCGGGTCGCCTGATAGATCCAGCGACAGGGTCACGCGTTTGTCGTGCTGATGGGCTTGGATTCTAATGTCGGCATCGCGCAAATCCACCGACGGCCGCTCGCCGATGCGAGCCCGAAACTGATCGACAATCGCATCTTTGACCCGCTGCTCGGCGAAGCGACTGTGCGTCAGCACCGGCCGAACACCCGAGAACGACACGGCGAATTTGCTGGTCGAATTCAGATGCTCAGACCATTCAATCTGTTGGCTGCCTTCATACAACGCCAGATCATCTTCAGCATCAAATTCGGCCAGCGGCATCAGCACCCTGGCCGCCAGCCGCGACCACAAACAAGCCCGGTACGCACCAGCCAGATCAGCATCAAAACGACAGCCACCCCGTTCGGCCTGAGCATTGTCCAGACCCATGCCGCGCAGCTCTGCGGCCAGCAGCTCTTCAAGTCCTTGGGCAACCGGCGCGAAAAAGGTAATCATAAAAGCGATAGATGGTCGTTAGGGCTTGCATGGTAACGCCGCAGTAAATTTGGCGTCAGCACAATCGTGCGGCTCGTGAGGCATTGCATTCAAACTCAGTGCGAAATACAAGCGTTAAAAACAATTTCTCTTACGCCTGGCCGTTCTACAGTCAGTGGCTTCTTGCCTGCGGCAAACCACCACTGCCTTCCGAACTACGCTAAGCCGCAGAGGCGCAGAGGCGCCAAAAGTTAATGCGTTCAGAAACCTATTCAAAGCTTTTCTCAGCGCCCCTGCGTCTCCGCGAGAGCAAGCTCTTGATTTTCGATCGACTATGCCGCTTCGGACTGTTCCAGGTGACGCTCTGCTGCTTTGCCCAGCAATAGATCAGCTGCTTTTTCGGCGATCATGATGGTCGGCGCGTTGGTGTTGCCGCCGACCAGGGTGGGCATGATCGAGGCATCGATAACGCGCAAGCCGTCCAGCCCGCGTACTTTCAGCTCGGTATCGACGACCGAATCAGCGTCTGAACCCATCCGGCAGGTGCCGACCGGGTGGTAGATGCTTTCGGACTTGGTCCGGATAAAGTCGATCAAACCATCGCGCTGCGTGATGTCGTTGCCGGGGAAAATTTCGTGCGCGCGGAAGGGTTTGAAGGCGGGCTGGTTGAGGATTTCGCGCGATAGTCGCACGCTGTCGAGCATCAATTCCAGGTCACTCGCTTCGCTCAAGTAATTCGCGTGAATTGCAATAGGCTGGCGCGGATCGGTCGATTTCAGCGCTAGATGGCCACGGCTTTCAGGTCGCAGCGGGCAGGCGTGTAAGGTGTAGCCGTCGCCGGGCAGTCGATTGCGCCCGTGGTCATCCAGCAAGGCGGGTACAAAGTGCATCTGAACATCCGGGCGATCCGTGCGACCGCGCCCACTGACCAGAAATGCCCCACCTTCGGCAATGTTCGAGGTGCCTGCACCTTCATGATGCAAAAAATAGCGCAAACCAACGCGCAACTCATTGAGATGGTCGTAGGTGACCGGCTGCGAGCAGCGGGTCAGCGTGCAAATGTCGAGGTGATCCTGAAGATTGCGCCCGACATTGGGTAAATCATGCCTGACTTTCGCACCAGCGGCTTCGAGCTGCTGGGCATCGCCGATGCCTGAGAGCATCAATACGTGCGGTGAATTGATCGCACCGGCGGCCAGCAGCACTTCGCGCTTGGCAACGGCGGTGCGGGTAATACCTCGTCGTGCATAGCGCACGCCGCGGACCCGGTCGGGGCCAGAAAAGGTCAGGCCCAGGGTCAGCGCGCGGGTTAGTACGGTCAGATTGGGCCGCGATTTGACCGGCTTGAGGTAGCCCGCCGCCGTGCTGCAGCGCCGCCCGTCGCGCTGGGTGACCTGATACAACCCAATACCGCGCTGGGCCAGGCCGTTGAAGTCATTGTTGCGGGCAAAGCCGGCCTGGCCACCGGCTTCTATGAACACTGAACTAAGTTCATTGCTGTAGCTCAAATCTGACACGCTCAACGGTCCGCCGACCCCGTGCAGCTCAGAGGCGCCACGCGCTTGATCCTGCGAGCGCTTGAAATACGGCAAGACCTCATCCCAACTCCAGCCCGGGTTGCCCAACTCGGCCCAGTCGTCGTAGTCGCTCTTGTGCCCGCGCGAGTAGCACATCGCATTGATTGAGCTCGAACCGCCCAGCACTTTGCCGCGCGGCCAATACAGCTTGCGGTTGTTCAGTGCAGGCTCGGGCTCGGTCTCGTAATTCCAGTTCAGCGACTTGAAATTAACCAGCTTGGCCAGGCCCGCCGGCATGTGAATAAACGGATTCCAGTCGCGCGGACCAGCCTCCAACAACAGCACTTTAATCGACGGATCCGCGCTTAAGCGATTGGCCAAAACGCAGCCAGCCGAGCCTGCGCCGACGATGATGTAGTCATACTGATTAGGCATGCAATGAGACTCTTGCTTATGGTCTTGAAAACCTTTTAAGTCTAGCAGCGAAAGCTAGAGTTGCAGGTCTACTTCATTCACACGGCGCTCGTTCTCGAGCTGTCTCTATGGAGCTTCGGGATGCAGTCGACAAAGCCGTTCTATGCCGATCAGAATTCTCGGGCCCGGCCGAATAAGGAGGTCGGGATCGATTTGGTGAAATCGGGCGTCGATCAAGCGCTCCAGCTTGGATTGTCGCCAATCGCTGAACGGATCAATGTCAGCCTGCGCGGCCAAAAACAGCTCAGGATTGGCATCGATCACGGCCTCTTGACTGACAACAGCCGCCTCCACTTCCAGCTCATCAAAAACATTTCGCATGGCACAAACCTGAAGCGCTTGATTGAGGATATGGTCTCGGCCCAAAGTATAGAGGGGGCGACGAGAGACCTGGTAAAACACGGAGACCAGCGGCTGGTTCACGTTGAAGGTCGCGCGCAGTTGGCTCAAATTTTTCTCGAAGTCCAGCGCGACACGATCTCCAATGGGCTGCGTGTCGAGCATCTCACTGAGCTGGCGCAGTGCGAACGGAACGTCGCTGAGGGTTTCGGTCTCGATCCATTTGACTTCAATGCCCAATCGTTCAAGTGAATTGACCACGGCAATTGGCGTGCCGCCGCGCCAGGCCAGGGCCAGATTGGCCTCAAGGCTCAAGATGGATTCAAGGTCGAAGCGGAAGGCATCGCCGATGCGCGGCAGTGACTTGGCTTCGGGTGGGTAATCGCTGTATTCAACAACGCCTACCAGTTGGTCTTGTGCGTCTACGGCATAAACCAGTTCGGTCACGTGCGGGGCGAGTGCGATCACGCGGCGCGGTTCGGCATGCAGCTCGCTGCTGATCAAGATCAGCAGGCTGCAAACCAGAATCATAACGTAGCGCCTACAGGCGATAGGCATAGGTCAGCGTTGCCGTCAGCACCAGCCACAACAGGAACATCAGCGGCAGGCCGACGCGAACGAAATCGTTGAACTTATAGCCGCCGGCGTTCATGACCAGAAGATTGGTTTGATAGGCCATCGGTGTGGCAAAGCTTAAATTCGAGCCAAATAATACGGCCAGAACGAACGGTTCGGCCGGCAGCATGAGTTGTTGGGCCAGGCTAATGGCGATGGGCGTGCCGATGACCGCGGCCGCGTTGTTGGAAACGACATTGGTCAGCGCCGCCATGGCCAGCATCAGACCGCCAAGGATCATGTAGGCCGGCACACCAAAACTCAAGTAGAGAAAAATCTGGGCAATCCAGTCCGCGCCGCCGGTGCGCATCAAGGCCATACCCATGGCCAGGCTGGCGACAATAATCATGACCACCTGAATGGACATCGCGCTCATTGCTTCTTTCCAGCTCAGGCAGCGGGTGATCAGAAGGGCGAGTACGCCGAATACCGCGCTGATCGCAATCGGTAATATACCGAAGGCGGCAATTACAATGACGCTGACCATGATGCCAAGCGCGACCGGTGCTTTGGCAGTTTTCGGCAAGTTGACGCTGCCGTCAAGAATCAGAAAATCGCCACCGTCTTTGAGCTGGTCAAGCTTCTTGGGCGAGGACTGGACCAGCAGCACATCGCCCGATCGCAGCACGGTGTTTTCCACTCCCGTGGCGCGGGTCTGATCTTCGCGATTGAATCGATGCAGTGCCAGCAGTCTCAGCCCGTAGCGACTGAGCAGTCGGGCCTGGGCAATGCGCACGCCGAGCAGCTTTGAAGTCGGCGTAATCGCGACTTCCGCAATCTGTTGATCATCACGCTCCAGCGGATTGGCCTCATCAACCTCGACATCGCCTGAATAGAGCTTGCCGCCTAATAAATGTGCGAACTCGCGCAGGTTGTCCTGGGTGTTGGTGGTGGTGATGCGGTCGCCGCCTTTGAGTTCCACATCGGGCAACGGTGTCACAAATACGCCAGGGCCGCGCTGAATTTTTTCAACCTTCAGCTCGCCGTTGCACTGGTCAATGGCTTCGGCCAGCTTCAGTCCGGTGGCGGAACTGGATTTGTTCAGACGAATTTGAGCGGTGAATAGCCTTTTCACCGTCGACTGCATCGGCACCTGACGCTCAGGCAACAGGCGCGGCGCGATCAGCCATAGATAGAGCATGGCGACAAAGCCTGCAATGCTGGCCGGCAGCAAGAAATCAAACATGCGAAAGCTGGCCACGCCCATGTCAGCGGCCACGCTGACCACCAGCAGGTTGGTTGAAGTACCGATGGTGGTAGTCATACCACCGACAATGCTGATCAACCCGACCGGCAGCAGCAGGCCGCTGGGCGAGGTGCCGGTGCGCAGCGCGACACCGATAAGAATCGGCAGCAGCATCACCACAATCGGGGTGTTGTTGATAAACGCGCTTAATACCGCGCAGACCAGCAGCGTGGCCAGCATCGAGAGCGACGGCGCGCGTCGCCAGGCGGCAGTCAACATGCGCCCGACCGGTTCCAGCGCGCCGGAGCGGATCAGTCCCTGGCCGAGAATCATCAGCGCACACACGGCAATAAGGGCTTGGTGACCGAAGCCCAGAAAGAAATCCACCGAGTCCAGCGTCACACCGCCGGGCCCGCTGTAGGGGAAGAGCTCGAAACCCACTGCCAGCGCGGCCAGCACCACCAGCGAACTGGTCTCCAGCGGAATTCGATCGCGCGAAAACAAGATCAGCGCGAAGAACACCAGCAGCAGCACCGCCAGCGCATGTGGGTTTGGCATCATTAGTGACATGGCGTCGTCATTCTACGTTGATTAACGACCAACCGCGACGACGAACTGCGACGATCCCCATAAAGTGAAACTGTAGGAGCCTGCCCGCAGGCGAATGGTCAAGATTTCAAATCGAGCGCGCTAGTGAGCTTGCTCAGTGAATAAATCGGTGCCTGGCACTGCGTGCCTTCACAGATGATGGCAGTGGGTTTGGGCAGGGCCTGAATGCTTTGAATTAGTTGGGGCGGGTCATCCAATTCCAGATCAGGCGGGATTTGA
>JGI12109J20283_10231208_pt1 | contig 18805 bp, 12 predicted proteins | sample ElkSlonscriptome_12_FD_20283 | JGI IMG/M metagenome (IMG submission 20283)
TGTAGCTGCTCCCTTCTATTCGCCAAGCTTTAATGGTGTAAGGTGTTCATTATTGGTGGGTTACGGCGGATATCAATTTATTGGGTTATTTCCTGGATTTAATTCCGCCTAACCCACCCTACATCTACATCGATTCTATCTGAGAATTATTGGTGAGTGGCGGTGGATATCAATTTATTGGCTTGTTTCCTTAAATTTAGGTTGTCGATTGAATTGACGCAGGAAACCCAACAAAATTAAAGGTTTTAATGGTGTAAGGTTTTCATTATTGGTGGGTTACGGCGGATATCCCATTAAATGGTTGTTTCCTGGATTTAATTCCGCCTAACCCACCCTACATTGATGCTATCTGAGAATTATTGGTGGGTGGCGGTGGATATCAATTTATTGGCTTGTTTCCTTAAGTTTAGGTTGTCGGTTGGTTTGACGCAGGAAACCCAACAAAATTAAAGGTTTTAATGGTGTAAGGTTTTCATTATTGGTGGGTTACGGCGGATATCCCATTAAATGGTTGTTTTCTGGATTTAATTCCGCCTAACCCACCCTACATCTACATCGATTCTATCTGAGAATTATTGGTGGGTTACGGCGGATATCCCATTAAATGGTTGTTTTCTGGATTTAATTTCGCCTAACCCACCCTACATCGATTCTATCTGAGAATTATTGGTGGGTGGCGGTGGATATCAATTTATCGGGTTGTCTCCTTAAGTTTAGGTTGTCGCTTGGATTGACGCAGGAAACCCAACAAAATAAAATTATTTGAGCGAACGGTGAGTAAGAAGTGATTCTTGGGAAGCCCCCTGTGTAATCTTCGATTTACGGGGGGAGGATCTCACAGAGCTATCACCAAAAACCTAAATAGGGGGAAGGTCGCCGAGTGACGAGGAATGGCTCGATCCGCCCGTTGACTCCAAGCCAGGTGTGCTATCACAGAATGTTGCCGGAGTTAACAAAATGTTGGAAATCTTAAGAAAATTTGTATCCTAGAAGGATATAGCACTTTAATTTTTATAACGCACCGGTGCAAGAAGACTTCCGACTGATTATTGACTTCGTATCTGTTCTGGCGTCAGCAGCGGCTGGCGGACTCTTGGCATCCTTATGCCGTCAACCCCCGCTCTTGGGCTATATCGTCGGGGGGATGATTGTCGGTCCGGCGGGTTTGGGTCTAATTAAAGAGGTGATCCAAATTGAAACCCTGGCTCAGTTTGGTGTGGCATTTTTGCTCTTTGCCCTAGGGGTAGAATTTTCCCTGGCGGAACTGAAAAAAGTACAAAAGATTGCCTTAGGTGGTGGTGGACTCCAGATCGTCCTGACTATCTTAGTCACCACATTAGTCTCTCTGGGCATGGGTTGGGTCACGTCTCCCGCCCAAGGTGTGTTTTTGGGAGGAATTTTGTCGTTGTCATCCACGGCGGTGGTTCTCAAATGCCTGATGGAACGCAACGAAACCGAAACCTCCCACGGGCAAGTCATGCTGGGGATTTTGGTGGTGCAAGACTTGGCATTGGGGTTAATGTTAGCAGTACTCCCGGCTTTAGACCAACCCACTGACGTGATTGGTATAGCCGTGGGACTTGCCCTATTGAAAATTGGTCTATTTGCGGCGGGTGCCATTGCTGTAGGAATATGGTTGATTCCGTCGTTATTACGATTGCTTGCCCGTACTGAAAGCCGAGAGGTATTTTTACTCGGGGTTGTGGGTTTATGTATGGGAATTGCCCTGCTGACAGAACAGTTAGGACTTTCGATTGAAATGGGGGCGTTTGTGGCGGGGTTAATGATTTCCGAGGTGGAATATGCCGATCAAACCCTAACTTATGTGGAACCCTTGCGCGATGTCTTTGCTGCCCTCTTTTTTGCCGCGATTGGGATGCTAATCGATCCTATTTTTCTATGGACTAACCTGGAATTGATTTTGGGATTGGTTTTGCTGGTTTCGGTGGGTAAAGCTTTAATTATAACACCAATTGTCAAACTATTTGGCTATCCCTTAAAAACAGCAATTCTGGCAGGTCTGGGGTTAGCTCAAATTGGGGAATTCTCGTTTGTGTTAGCCAGTGAAGGACAAACATTGGGATTAGTGCCTCGCCCGGTGTATCTATTGATTTTAGGAACAACGGCAGTGACGTTAATTGTGACACCGTTTCTCTTACGATTAACACCCTTGGCATTGAACTGGTTAGAGAATTTTCCGCCCTTACAACGGTATTTTGAACCGATGGAAACTCCGAAAGCCGTATCACTTAATAGCCAACAGCTAAAAGACCATGTGGTGATTTGTGGGTATGGAAGCAGCGGTAGCAATTTAGTGCGACTGATGCGAGAGCATGATTATCCTATCGTAGTGGTTGAGCAGTCAGAGCAGGTAATTGGGCAATTACGTGACGCGGGAATTCCCTATGTTTACGGCAATGCGGCGAGTTTACACGTTTTGGATAAAGCTGGGGTAGAACGGGCAAAATCCATGGTGATTGTCTTGGCTGATGCCATGAGTAGTCGGTTATGTTTAAAGCGATCGCTAGAATTAAACCCCAATTTAGATATCGTCGTGCGGGCGAATAAGGATCGGGAGATCGAACTGCTGTACCAACTGGGGGCGCGAGAGGTGGTGCAACCGGAGTTTGAGGCATCTTTGGAGTTAGCGACGCATTTGATGTCAGGAATTGGCGTCCCCAATTGGGTGATTCAGCAGGAAATGGAAAAAATTCGCAGTTCCCATTACCTGGATTTGCGCCCGCAACAACCCCAATCTCAGATTGCCCGCGATTTGCGGACGGCGGCTGAGATGATGAATAGTAAGTGGTATGATTTGCCAGAGGATTCTCCACTGACGGGTATGACGTTAGAACAAGCCGATATTCGCCGCTTAACCGGGGTTAGCTTGGTGGCAATTCAGCGGACTGAAGGTGAGGAAATCGATTATCCCGATGCTGGGGTGAGTTTGGAAGAAGGCGATCGCCTTTTAGCGGTGGGTGAACCCGATGAACTCTCTGCCTTTAAGAAATTGGCAGAGGGGGAAATGACAAATCCTGCCACCAGCAGTCCCTGTCAATGGGTGTTGGTACCCCAAGAGAGTCCAGCCCACGGGAAAAACCTGTCCCAACTCCATTGGCGGCGTCAATATGGGATTCAGGTGCAGGCAATCCGTCGAGAAGGGAAGTTTATCCCTTTTCCCGATGGGAATGCCGAAATTCGAGCGCAAGATCACCTGCTATTGTGTGGCGGAAGTTATCCCCTAAATCAATTACAGGAGTGGTTAACGCCCCTGCCTGATAGTAGTATCACCGATGTTCCGCTTCATCAAACTCTGACAAATGACAAATGACAAATGACAAATGACACCTGAGTCGGGGCGGGTTTAGTTACATCTGGTTGCAACCGAAAAGATAGTCGTGAAACCCGCCCCTACAGAGACGCCACATACCGTGAAAAGTCAGGATGAATGACGAATGACCAATGACGAATGACCAATGACAAATTAGGCAAATTCAAAGGGATTTTCGGCACTCTCCTCTGTTTCTGAACTTTCTACTGTTTCATAACTCTCTGCTGTTTCAGAACTCGCCACGGCAGACTCTTGGCGTACTTGTAAGGATCGATTCATGCCACCGCCTCCTTTGGGTTTAATATAGGCGATCGCATGATACCAAATAATAATCGGCTGCTCCTGTTCATCTAAAATACATAAGCAGGATGTGTCTTGCCAGCGCACTCTGCCTGTAAAGATTTCATTGGTGATGAGTTTCAGTTCAACCTCTTGGGCTTCTCGAATCAAGCTTTGTAGTTGACGAACACTGGGTAGATTGGTGGCCAATTCACTCATAATTAGATGGTTAAGCGGGAGACAATAATGGAATTTGAATTTACAAAGTACCACGGTTTGGGGAATGACTTCATTCTGATTGATAATCGGTCAAAGCCAGACCCGCTAATCACTTCAGAGCAAGCCGTGCAATGGTGCGATCGCAACTTTGGCATCGGCGCTGATGGGGTGATTTTTGCCCTACCAGGACAAGAGGGTACTGACTATAGTATGCGGATTTTTAACGCCGATGGCTCAGAACCGGAAATGTGTGGCAATGGGATTCGCTGTTTGGCGCAGTTTCTCGCCGATTTACAGGGAATCACGGATTCAAGGGAGTATCAGATTCATACCTTAGCTGGGGTGATTACGCCGAAACTCGAAGGAGATGGCAAAGTTAGGGTGAATATGGGTATGCCTCAGCTTTTAGCCTCTCAAATCCCGACAAATTTAGTTCAAGGGGATCAAAAGGTGATTGATGTTCCTTTAGAGGTTGGGGGGAAGAGTTGGCAGGTTACTTGTGTGAGCATGGGCAATCCTCACTGTATTACGTTTGTAGAAGACGTGAGTGCTATTCCCCTAGAACTTATTGGACCTCAATTCGAGCATCATTCAGCCTTCCCCAAACGCACCAATACTGAATTTATTCAAGTGGTGCGCCCAGATTATATCAAAATGCGAGTCTGGGAACGGGGGGCTGGAGCTACTTTAGCTTGTGGTACGGGGGCTTGTGCTTCGGTAGTCGCGGGGGTATTGACGGGAAAATGCGATCGCACCTGCACCGTGGAACTTCCTGGTGGCTGTTTGGACATTGAATGGTCCGAAGTTGATCAACGGATTTACATGACTGGACCGGCGCAGCGAGTGTTTACAGGTAGGATGGAGTGATTGCTGGTGCTAGATACTGGAATTTTTGAAGAAAGCTGAAATCTCATGATTAGCGTGCAGGTTGAGTCAGAAACCAGTCGAGTTAGGATTAGAGAATAATCCTACACCGTAGACACTTCTATGGTCAGACGAATTAATCTATTTCTAGTTGCACTTGCCCTTGTGGGTGTTATTGTTGGGGGGCAGGTGCAGGCGATGCTGGCTCAATCGGTATCAGATTCACCCGTTACAATTCAAAATCAGCATCAAGTTCAGAGAATCGAAGTTACGGGTAGCACCATCTTTGGTGAAGCGGAATTTAAACCAATCATTGAGTCTGTAGAAGGACGCACTGTCACTCTCGCAGAACTTAGAAGTGTTGCTGATGCCATTTCCCAACTGTACCTAGAACAAGGCTATATTACTTCAAAAGCAGTTCTTGTTGAAGAATTTTTGTCGGGTGGAGTTGTAGAAATTCGGGTGATTGAAGGAAGTTTGGAAGAGATTCAGGTTGAAGGTACACGATGGGTTGAAGAAGATTATATTCGCAGCAAAGTCGAGCGTGCTACTGCAACACCTCTCAATACCCTTCAAATAGAAGACCTATTACTGTCACTAAGAGCTGACCCATTATTTGAGAATGTTGAAGCTTCTCTTCGAGCTGGAGCTGGGTTAGGTCAAAGTATTCTTGTTGTTCGAGTAACTGAGAGATTTGGTCTTATCCGTACTCGGGTTCAACTCAGTGGACGTAGTCCGTTAAGTGTAGCAAGAGCGAGCCTCTTTGAACAAATTCAATTAGGATCAGTTAGTTTAACATATGCTGATACATATTATGCTGATACATATGCTAAACCCAGTGTTAACAATCCGGCTGATGCACCTAAAATTCTGGCGCAAATCTATAAAAAAACGGGGGTAAAACCAGCATTTATGTATGCCACATTTGTTAGCGGACGTCTGGAACTGAGAATGATTTCAGCTAGGGACAAAAAGATTGCTAGCCTTCCTGGTGTAACCCAAGAAACGATTGTACAAACGGCGACCAAATTACGCCGTGAAATCACGAACCCCATAAAACGGATAACTACCAGTTATTTAGAACCCGCTCAACAACTGTATGAGTGGTTAATCGCTCCCTTAGAAGCTGAGTTAGAGGCACAAGGTATTCAAAACCTGGTGTTCATCATGGATAGTGGTTTGCGTTCGTTACCCTTGGCGGCACTCCATGATGGTCAACGCTTTTTGGTGGAGAAATATAGTGTGGGGTTAATGCCCAGTTTTAGCATTACCAATACAAGTTATAAAAATATTCAGAATGCTCCCGTTTTAGCTATGGGCATCGCTGAATCCAGTAGTCTGGCGAAAGAGCTGAATCTGAGTCCTTTACCTGCTGTACCCTTGGAACTTCAAGCCATTGCAAGTATTCGTGATGGAGAAACTTTCCTGAATGAAAAAGTCACCCTAGAAACTCTCAAAACCCAAAGCCAAAACGCAAAAATTGTACATTTAGCCACTCACGGTGAATTTAAATCAGGTCCTCTAGAAAATTCCTATATCCTATTGTGGAATGATCTACTACGCTTGAATCAACTGCGAGAATTGGGTTGGAATAATCGACAATCCCCGATTGAACTATTTGTTTTTACTGCTGCTCGTACAACAATAGGAGATGAGAACGCAGAATTAGGTTTTGCTGGATTAGCCGTGCAAGCTGGTGTCAAGTCAGCGCTGTCAAGTTTGTGGTACGTCAGCGATGAGGGAACATTAGGACTTACACTAGAGTTCTACCAGCAATTAAACACAGCACTAATTAAAGCTGAAGCTCTACGGCAGGCACAGTTAGCGATGCTAAACGGACAAGTGCGTATAGAGGGAGGGGAATTACGGTGGAGTAGACAATCTATACCTTTACCACCTGCATTGGCGAATCAAAAAGACCAGTCTTTGTCTCATCCCTATTACTGGGCAGGTTTCACTATGATTGGTAGTCCTTGGTAATTTTAACGCTTGAGTTATTGATGCTTTAGGCATATTTCTGATACTTCAGGATGAGTCACCAGATAATCCTGAAGCCAGGTACAACCCTGAGCTAATAATTCATTTAACTCTAATTGTTCAAGATGCCATAGTTTTACCTTACCCTCCTCTCCTACAGCAGCGAGGCGTTTTCCATCTGGGCTAAAACTCACACTAATAATCTTACCCATATCTCCCTTGAGTTCAGCCATTTGCTGCCCGTAAAGGTTCCAGATTCGGACTATCCCATCCACACCTGCTGTTGCAATTTGCTGTCTGTCGGTATCTGGACTGAAGCTCACACTGCCAACCCAACCACGATGACCTTTTAATTGTGCAATTTGCTGCCCAGAAGACACCTGCCAAATGATTGCTGTTCCGTCTGCTGATGCAGTAACCAGGAATTTCCCATCCGGGCTAAAATTTAGGTCTAACACAGCATCTTGATGTCCCTTCAATGGTTCACCAATTTGTTCTCCCGAACGATTCCAAAACTCTACTTTTCCATCCCATCCGGCGGTAGCAATTTGCTTACCATCGGGACTAAAATCTATACTCAATATTTGTTCTTGCTGACCTTCCAATGTCGCTAACTTCTCTCCAGAGGTCTTCCACACTATTGCTGTTCCATCGGTTGATGCCGTAGCGATGTACTGCCCATTTGGGCTAAAACTTACGCTAGTGACCCATCCAGCGTGGTTTTCAAATCTTTCCAACTCTTTTCCATATCGATTCCAAAGTCTAGCTTTTCCATCTTCACCTCCTGTAACAATGTACTGTCCATCGCGGCTAAAATTGACACTCCAAACTGTGCGCCGATGCCCTTCAAGCACTTGACTTTCCTGACCCGATAAACTCCAAAGTTTGACCGTGCCATTGACTCCGGCGGTGATAAGCTGCTGTCCATCCGGACTAAAACGGATGCTGGTCACTCCATCCTGATTTGTCAGAAATTCTGAATCCAATTTAGTAATGGGTTGCTTAGAAACGTTCCACAGTCGAGCAATCCCATCACTACCTGCGGTGATAATTTGTTGCCCATCGGGACTAAAATTAACGCTAAGAACTGCCCCTAGATGACTCCTAAACGGTTCAGAAATTTGCTGTCCAGATAGACTCCAAAGTCGGGCAGTACCATCTTCTCCTGATGTGGCAAGATACTTTCCATCGGGACTAAAGCTGACACTCAAAACCAGTCCTTGATGACCTGTTAGTGGTACAAACTGCTTCTTAGATAAATCCCAAAGTCGGACGATGCCGTTTTCTTCAGCAGTAGCAAGATATTTGCCATCAGGACTAAAACTGACACTGAAAATTGCTTGACTATCACCTGTTGTCCGTAGCTCACTAATTTTCTGTCCCGATAGATTCCAGAGTTTAACCCTACCATCTTCCCCAGCCGTGGCAATCTGCTGCCCATCAGGACTGAAACGTATGCTAGTTACACTATTTTGATGCTTCCCAAAAGGTTCACTTATTTGTTCTCCAGACAAGTGCCAAAGAATTCCTGTGCCGCTTTCTCCTGCTGTAGCGAGATACTGCCCATCGGGACTAAAGTCCACACTCAATATCGCACTTTGATTGGTATTCCATTCTTTAATTAATTGTCCAGAAATATCCCATAGTTTTACTGTCTCATCTGTAGAGACTGTGGCGATGTATTGTCCATTATGGCTAAAACGCACAGACCCAATCTTATCCTGATTCTCGTTTGACTCTGTATCTTCTGACTCTGTATCTTCTGACTCTGTATTTTTTGACTTCGTATCTTTTAACTCTTTAATAAATTGCCCCGAAGAACTCCAAATTTTAGCAATACCATCCTCTCCAGCCGTCGCTATATATTTCCCATCAGGACTAAAACTTGCACTCATTACCCAACCCCGATGACCTTGCAATTGATTTCGTTCCCGAATATTCTCCAAAATTGACTGTAACGCCCTTACGGGACCAACAGCCGGATAATCTTGAAGTGAACGACCATCTTGCACCAGCTTTTGTAATTCTCGTCCACTCCTCATTACTGCCAGTAACGCGGCAAGTTCTCCTGACTGAAACTGTTGCAAAGCGAGTGTTGAAACTTGCTCTAATTGGCGACCTGCTTCCGTTTCATCCAGTTTTTTCTGGGCTAGGTTATACTCTGTTTCGGCTTGCTGACGTTTCGCTTGAGCCTGTTCAAAGGCTCTCTCTGCCTGTTGTTGTTCTTGCTGGGCGCGTTCTGCCTCTGCTTGGGCTTCTGTCTTTTCTTGGGTCGCGGTTTGTAGTCTCTGTCGTGCCTCTTTCTCCTTTTGAGCGACTTGTTGTAGTCCTTGCCTTACTTCTTGTTCTTTTTGAGTGACTTGTTGCAGTCCTTGTTCTGCCTCCGTTGCTCTTTGAGTGGCAATGTTCAGTCTTCGTTGTGCCTCTTTTTCTTTTCTGGCTGCTTCTTTAAGTTGTGAGGATTTATTTTTTACGTCTTGAGTGACTTGCACAAGATTGGTTTGAGCCGCTTGTAAGTTTTGCTGTATTTCTTTGGTCTCAAGTTGAGCGGCGTTTCTTTCATCATCTGCTTTACTTAAAGCTCTTTTATTCTGTTCTAGCTTTGACTTACTATCGTTTAATTTCACACTCGCTTGAGTTGCCCAGACACTGATACCGACTAATCCCAAAATAGAAAATGCCATAACCGCAGAACCGATGCGAATCCGCTGTGTTGCCTTCCATTTAGCATCTTCCAAGATACGATTCGCCTGTTCAACCCGCTTAAGCTGGGCTTCAGCAAGTAATCGCTGCTCTTTTTCCCGTTTCAATTCTGCTAAGTTTTCCGCTTTTTGCTGCTGACGAATAAACTCAACTAGATAGTCATGCACCAATTGATAGCGGTTAGCTGGAGATTCGGGAATCTCAAATACTAAGCCCGATGTCACCAAAATCTCTAACACTAAGTCCAAGTTATCGGCTAGAGTTAAATCCGCCGCCAGTTCCCCACGAGTTTTTAGGGGTCGAGTGCCATTCTCGTCAGTGAGCAAATATAAAACTAACTCAGCCGTACTTTTATTCTCATCACCACAATCGTGAATAATCTCCTCTAGATACCGTTCGACTAATCTCTCCTTAGAACCAACCTGATTATAGTTCTCTAACGTGGTAATGCTATCGGTTTGTAACTGCGCCCCTACCACCTGCAACTCAATCGGACGCACTTCACCCAATTCTGTAGCTAACTCTTCAACTAACCGATTAATTAATGCTGTCTCTAGGTGGAATTGAGAATTTTCGGTCAAACTGTAGATAATGGCTCGTGCATCATCCGGTGAAAAATTACCGAAGTAGAAGAGAATGTCTTTATCGAGAATATTATTGTTAATCGCTTCCAGCTTTGTCCGGCGACATCCATCCAAGATGAAATGGAGGTAATCCTCCCGTAAGGATAATATCACCTTGACAAAGGGGACATTTAAGCAATCTCGCAAAAATTCAAAAAATAACTGTCGCTGTTCTGAATCTTGCCAGGAAAAGAAAAATTCTTCCAGTTGGTCAAAGATTAGCACTGTGAGCAGATTTCTGGATTCATTATGTTGTAACTGTTCAACAATAGCGGCTGAATCACTTTCCCTAGTTAATGACTCAAGCGATGGCGTTTCTATCCCTTGTTCCCCTAGACCTTTTGCTAATTCCTGACCCAACATTCTCACCCAATCGGTGTAAACTCGAATATAGATCGGTAAAGGATCACGAATGTTAATCACCTGCTGTTTAAGTGCTGGCACTAACCCAGCCTCTAACACCGAACTTTTACCCACACCAGACTGACCATAAATAACGGTTAGCTTATGCTGAGTGCTGCTAATTCGCTCAATTAAGCGCTTGACATCTTGTTGACGTCCAGATGCCGTAATTTCCGAGGGGATGGACTCGATTACCGGAGACTGCAAGCGACTCGCCCCAATGAACGCCCGAAATCCATACTGTCGCTCAATCAAACGCTGGTCTTGTTTAACGTGAAACGCTTTGAGGTAATTGCCTTGTTCAAAATAAAGCGATCGCAATTTTTCTAAAATCTGAATGTAACGCGGTGGGTTAGCTTGGGGATGACTTTCGCTTCTGGCACGTTCCAAACTGCGAACAGCTAAATCCAATTGACCAATCTGCTGTTGCGATCGCCCTAAGAGTAATAAATATAAACCCTGATGCCGTCGTTGCTGGATAGGAACCTGATCCAGAAGTTGTAACGCTTGCTGTGCCAGCTTATGGGCATTTTGCCCTTTTGACCGCGCTAATGCCACCTCTGCCAAAAAGCCGTAGTCTTGAGCTAATTGCACCAGACTCCCATAGGTTCGATGTAGGGTAATAGACTTCTCGGCTAACTGTTGTAGTTCATCCCAGGATTCTAAGTGCTGCAACACTTGAGCCGATTGATTAATGAACTTAGCCACTAATTCTGGGGATTCAAACACCTCCATCCCCTGCTGGAAATACCGTAGTGCTTCTTGCCAATGACGCTGACATTCCCGGCGTTCCAATTCAGCTTGGCGACAATAGCATAATCCGATATGGAATAACACCAGTCCGGTTCTCAAGTTGGCATGACTGGTACTGTCTCCTCCCTGCTGCCAAAACTGCAAACTCTGCTGATATCGGGTTAACGCCTGATCAAGGCGATCGCTCTCGTAGTCGGCTCGCCCTAAAACAAACTGTAGATTAGCATTGAGATTGGGTTCGAGGTGTAAATTGCTGCTGGCTGAATCCAGTTCCAGACGATAACCCGTACCCAGAATCGCCTCATTAGACAGAAACTCACTCCCACCCGCCTTTAAAACCGCCGTAAACACCCGCTCCGTCTGTTTCCAGAGAAAATCCCTCAATGTATCCGATGCGATCGCAAACTCGGTTATCGTCGCCCAACTCTCAAAATCTGGGGCTAATCGAATCAGCTTTTGCAGTACCTCATCATTCACCCAGCAGACGATGGGGAAATGGAAATTTTTGCGAAACTCCTCTCGCACTTGGTTCGCCGCCGTCAGGAGATGATCAATATCCTCAACGGCGTCTAACCCCAATATCATCAGTGCAGCAGGCTGTTCATCCCCCAATTCCGCCTGAATCTTTTGGTAGAGTCGCTTAACCGATGCTTGAACCTGGATAACTCGAATCTTCACACTGACTAACCCTTGCAGTTGCTGCACCATCTGGGCTTGCCAACTGACAAAATTACAGTGTGCCAAAATTAGCGAAAATTCACCCAAAGACGATTCAATTGCCCATGCTAAATCTGCCAAGGAGTTCTCGTAGTCAGCACTATCATCAGGACGGTATAGCTCATTCATAGCTGAAGTTGTTTAGCTTCTAGCAAAATGGGATTGATATCAAACCAAGACCCATCGCGATCGCGGTACTCAAATACAAACATACTGCGAATCAGTCTGTTATAGTTTTCATCTCCACTCACCTGCTTACTTTGTGCCACTTGACGCAGTAAATCCCACTCTTGGTCATCAATTCGCAGGCTTAATTGATTACGACGTTCTCGAATTACATCGTCTAAACGCTCCCACGACAAGGGCAGTTGCTTCTCTAGTTGTATCCAACGATTCAGCAACCTCAGCAAATTTCGCACATGACCGCCACTAACGTGACATAATCGATCCAAGGTTTCCGGATTATCAAATATCTCTGGTATTGCCTGTAAACGCTGTTGTGAATCAAAATCTGGAAACGCTCTGGCTAACACCATCTGACGCAGTAGTTTCATTCCTTCAGCACATTCGCTACCATCCCGTAACCGCACTGACACCATAGGCAAAACTTTGGGATCGCCGCCAAAGCGTTCAGTGAGCCGTTCAGCATCATTGGAAAAAATCAGCGCCAGGGGTATCGTATAAACGACATGGCAACCCAATTTGCTCAACTGTTCTCCCCGATCCACAAACAGGTATTCAGGTTGAGGACGCCCGGAAGGTTTTTGAGTATTATCGACCCGATCCAGATTATCCACAATCACAACTAGCCCATTTTTTCCCTGGCGCTTCAGCGCTGCGATCGCGGGTGTCAAGAGTTCCTGGTTGAGACACTGGAGAACGCTACTGGTACGAGGTTCTAGATAGTCCCTCAGTTTATCCCGGAGTTTTGGAGCTTCTTTAGTTTTTGCCGTTAGTTTGCCAATAACTAACGACAATTCTGCTTCTGCCGATAGTTCTATCGGTGTTTGCAAAAAGTCACCAATATCTTGAAAAAGTTTAGTAAAATAGCTAGGCTTGAGATTAATTTTTATATTTTCCAGGCTTTTACTCACCTGACGAGCAATCGCCAATAAAATATCACTAATATCAACATCTCCCATTTCCAAGTCTTGAGAGGATTCAAAATAAACCACATGAAATCCTTCCCGTTCTAAATCAGCTCTCAGGCGCAGCAACTCAGTAGACTTGCCGCTACCAATATGTCCAGTAAACAAATCGCAGGTTGCCTCGTCAGCCGAGAAAAACGTAATTTTATCGAGTAACTCTTCGATAAGTTTGCCGCCGCGCACTGTCGAGAAATCAGTATAGTACTTTTGATCCTGTGTGTTCGTGATATCTAGAGTTTTGCTCGGATTCGTTGCCTTATAAAAGTTTCGGACATCCAGCATTTGACTATTTCCTTGGCTATAATATTTTTTTTAGTCTACCTTAAGACAAGTGTTGTTCACATCGCTGAAAAATATAGCGCAGTAACCCTAAAATCTCGTCGAGATGAGCAATTCCATAGAGTAATGTTTCATACACCTCACCTCCAGTTGTTAATTTATAAAACCGCCAACCATCTCCATTGGTAACGATTCCAAATACATCAATCTCCTGCTCGCGTTGGCGATTTTGCCAGGAACACGCTTGCATTTCTACTAAACACTGAGCTAATCCTTGCTCAAAGTCATCTTTTTTGGCTTCCACAATACAGAGATAAGGTGTTTCAATATAAGCTTTACGTTCAGTAATCAAATAATCAACATTTCCTGTAGTGATATCAGATTCTAAAGCTGCCCCTTTCCATATTTTTAAGGTTTTACAGGGTTGTATAGCTTCTTCGCAAATTGCATCAATCACTATTTTTTTAGATTCTTCATACTTTTGTAAGTCAAAACATTGTAATCTAGCCCAGCGTTCTTGAAAAAAGGAGCTGGGTGCAACGGGGTTATAGTCAACCTGCCAGAGTGATAGTTCCTTTAGGTTTAATTGCTTGAAGGCTTCTGTGGTATTAAAGCTAGCAAAGTTTTTTTTTCGCTTTTTTGGAGTTGACGGCATTTTGCGCTTTCCTGCTCAAAAAATAGGCTTCACTATTTAGTTATTCTCTAAATATCCATTACTAGGGGATTGGGAGTCGGCTCAATGACGTGCGTCCGCTCCAATGGTAAAATCTATTCCACCATTTTAGCTGTTCCACGCCAGTTGGTTGGATTGAGCGATCGCGTAATCCAACAGGTTAATCTGGAGTTGGGTGTTATCCTGCAAGCGTTGATTGGCGCTAAAGCGCAACTACAAGCGCAATTACAAGTATGACTGTTTTTTGTTCTCAGTTACAGCAGCGATTAGCGACTCCTCTGAAAATTGGTTCGTTTGAAGTTAAGAGTCGGGTTCTCCAGTCTCCTCTGTCTGGTGTTACGGATTTGGTATTCCGTCGTTTGGTGCGCCGCTATGCGCCAGAGTCGATGATGTATACGGAGATGGTTCATGCAGCCGGATTGCATCATGTCAAGGGTTTATCCAAAATCATGGATGTTGATCCTAATGAAAAGCCGATTAGTATCCAGTTATTTGACTGTCGCCCCGATTTTCTGGGAGAAGCCGCCCAGAAAGCTGTAGCGGAAGGCGCGGATACAGTGGATATTAATATGGGATGTCCGGTGAATAAAATTACCAAAAAGGGAGGGGGTTCGTCGTTACTGCGAGAACCGGAAACGGCGGTGGCGATTGTCCGGGCGGTGGTGGAGGCGGTGTCTGTTCCGGTTACGGTGAAGACGCGGATTGGTTGGAGTGATGACGAGATTAATATCCTCGATTTTGCCAAGCGGATGGAGGATGCGGGGGCGCAAATGCTAACGTTGCACGCCCGTACCCGCGCCCAAGGGTATAAGGGTGAGGCGAAGTGGGAATGGATTGGTAAGGTGAAGCAGGTTCTGTCGATTCCAGTTATTGCCAATGGCGATATTTTTTCAGTAGAGTCAGCCGTGAAATGCTTGGAACAGACGGGGGCGGATGGGGTGATGTGTTCGCGAGGAACATTGGGGTATCCGTTTTTGGTGGGAGAAATTGACCATTTTCTGAAAACGGCGAAACGGTTAGCACCACCGACTCCGGTAGAACGGTTAATCTGTGCCAAGGAACACTTACAGGCTTTATGGGAGTATAAAGGCGATCGCGGCGTTCAGCAAGCCAGAAAACATTTGGCGTGGTATACTAAGGGTTTTGTGGGAGCCAGCGACTTGCGAGATCAGCTAAGTCGCATTGAAACGGTGAAACAGGGGGTGACGTTGATTGACACTGCGATCGCGAAGTTGTAATCTGGGCATGATGGCAAGCCAAGTTCAGTCCTGTCTCACCGGATAAGGGGACAGGCTTGTTCCCATGGGAATTAATCGCTACTATGGCAACAGTCGTTAAAATATTTCAGATAAATGTGTCCAACGATGCCATTGATGGGCAGATAAAGTAATGCAAAACCAAACGTAAAATAGAGATGTATCGGTAGGGTTATCGACCAAAAGTTACACCGTGGACTTATACCAAGGCAGAATTACTGATGGGTAGGTTTGTCTAGGTTTTTAGAAGCGGTTAAGCCACACTAGCTGTTCCCCGTACAAGTGGGGAAGAGTGAGCGCAGACCTCACTATACAAGCCGTAAAGGGAAAGACTACGAGTACCTTGAAAGCATCTCTGAGCGCCCATTTAAGGGATTCAGAAGCTTAGGCTTACCCGAAGCGAGAAGCGTTAGAGCGTCACTCAATCAACGCTAGTAATGGTCAAAACTGTTTAGGTGTTTGCTCTACTTTCATGAGTGAAGCCGTCTCAGTTACTTTTGAATTACTGTTTAGTCCAGGGAGTGTAGTCTAAGCACAGTCACGATTGATCAGTATCGCTGCTGGTCTAAATACGCTAATTTTGTTAGAGATCGAGTTGGATGATTATTATCATCCATTACTTATTGTAACTTATTGTACGCTAGAAGGAGGATATAGTATGACCCAAGTGGTTGTAGGCGAAAATGAAGGAATTGAGTCAGCGCTGCGCCGATTTAAGCGGCAAGTGTCCAAAGCAGGAATTTTTGCAGATATGAAGCGCTTGCGCCACTTTGAGACGCCGATTGAAAAGAAAAAGCGCAAAGCAGTAGCTAGACGACGTAAGCGGCGAGTCCGCTAAGCAATTTCTCAATACCTTTTCATCCAAATAGACATTCCAATCGGGATGTCATGTGGTGTATTCGCAAAAACCACAGGAATAGTTTGTCAGCCGCCAGTTAGTCCTGACGGCTGATTGAAGTATTTTATCCCTTTTTTCCACCAAAACTCATATCATGTCTGGTTGAATACTTACACGTTGGTGAAGACAAGGCAGAAGGTTCGCCGGGAAGGAGGAAGGGGGGAGACAAGGTAAAAACATTTACCTCTGTTTTATAACAATCCCACAAAATGAAGTGGTCCTTGACCACTAATTAACTCCAAAACTAAAGCTAGAAAGCCAATCATCGCCAAACGACCATTCCAGACTTCAGCCGCCGTTGTCATACCCCATTCCCAACGTTCTTGGGGATACATTTTAACTTTTTTGCTGGGGCGCACAACTTCGGCAAATGTTCGTGGCGGCGTGTTTAAGGCATCTACGACTAAGGTGGCGAGGGATTCAATAAAAACGGGATGGGTATTGAGTGCTGGAACTCGCTGGAAGTTGTCAATTCCAGCTTCTTCTGCGATTTCCCGATATTCAATATCAACTTCTTGTAACGTTTCAATATGTTCAGATACAAAGCTAATCGGGACAACCAGCAAGTCTTCGACTCCTTGATTCCCTAACTCTTTCAGTGCATCTTCAGTGTAGGGTTGCAGCCACTCCACAGGACCTACCCGACTTTGATACGCCAGGGTATGAGGGTTGGGGCGATTGAGCGTCTGCATAATTAGATCTGTGCAATGCTCAATCTCTTGTTGGTAGGGGTCTCCAGCTTCTGTGACATAGCTACTGGGAACACCATGGGCGCTGAAGAAAATATGAACAGCGTCAGGATGATCAAACCGTTGCAGTTCCTGATCAATTAAGTCTGCCATGGCTTGCAGGTAGCCCGGTTCTTGATACCAAGAGGGAATGACCGTGTATTCCAGTTGGTTGAGTTTAGCATCGTCCTGCCAAAGTTGTTCCAGAAGCCGGAAACTGGAACCACTGGTACTGATGGAAAATTGGGGGTATAGGGGTAAAATGACCAGGTGTTCAATGCGATCGCGTTTAACATGGGCGATCGCTTCCTCAGTGAAGGGATGCCAGTAACGCATACCCACATAGATATTCGCCTCTTGCCCCTGCTGCTTTAACGTCTCCTGTAAAGCTTGGGCTTGGGCTTCAGTAATGTGCCGCAGCGGTGAACCTCCACCAATTTGGCGGTAATTCTCTTGCGACTTCTTTGCCCGCATTGTCGAGATGAACCAAGCCAGGGGCTTTTGCATCCACGAAAATGGCAGGCGAATAATTTCGGGATCGGCAAATAGATTAAAAAGAAAGGGGCGGACATCCTCTAAATTATCCGGTCCACCTAAATTAAGTAATAATACCCCAACACGACCCATAGCAACCACGGCATTCCAAATATTTCATATTTGTTACTGATTTTAACAATATATGCTGGTAATGGTCTGAGTTTTCCGGAAAAAATCTAGATTCTTGATCCTAGCAGAACTATGGCAACCGTATTAAGACCGTTGAGTTATCAGTATCAGTGGCTATATGACACGATTTCTCGATTAGCCGCCACCAGTGTGGGTGGAGAACGGCGATTCCACCATCTGCCTTTGCACGGCTTAACAATTGACTCAGAAACGCAAGTGTTAGACCTTTGCTGTGGCGGGGGTCAGGCGACCCGGTTTCTGGTGGAGTATTCCCAGAATGTCACAGGACTGGATGTCTCACCTTTATCACTGCAACGCGCCGAAAAGAACGTGCCTCAAGCAAAGTATGTAGAAGCCTTTGCCGAGAATATGCCGTTTTCGGAGAATCAGTTTGACCTGGTGCATACCAGTGTAGCACTCCATGAGATGCCACCGTCAGTGTTGCAGCAAATTCTTAGGGAAGTGTATCGGGTGTTGAAACCGGGTGGTGTGTTCGCGCTGGTGGATTTTCACAAGCCGACGAATGTTTTATTTATGCCGGGAGTCGCCCTGTTTCTCTGGTTATTTGAAACGGAAACGGCGTGGCAATTATTGGAGACGGATTTGGTGAGATTGCTGAAGCAGACAGGGTTTGCATCCTGTGAACAGCACCTCCATGCGGGGGGAAGTTTGCAGGTGATTCAGGCAAAAAAGTGAGCAGTAAAAGCAGGGTTTGTAGGGGCGGGTTTAGGGACTTTCGCGCAGGCTATGGATAATAACGTTTGTGCAAAACCCGCCCTGACCTGACCCCAATGAATGATGCCGATTTTCTTGAGCATGATAATTGAGGGGTGGTGGTAGAGCGATCGCGCTTAAGAGATTGTTCCACCCGTTGGCGGAAAATGTCAGTGGGGGCTTCTGTCCAATTGGCTTCCCAGTGAAGGGCGTCGAGAAACAATTACACAAGCTGGGCGAATGGAATTCGCAGCTACACAAACAAAGTCCGCCTTCGCGGACTTACAACTTGTACTTTATTGGAAACCAATAAGCTGTCACGCATTTAAATTGGGAATGGGTAGCGAGCAAGATGCTCGCATTACAAGGGTTTTGCAGTTTCTGACATTAAGGTTTAAATGAATAACAGCTTAGAAGCAGGTTTTTACATATAAACACGATTTATAAACACTATGAATGATTTAATTAATCAGTTAGCCATTAATTCCCAAGTAGGAATTATTGATTTATGTCGATGATGAATCGGCTGATTTCTGATGTAATTAGCTACCTGGTCAAGATTATCATGGCTAACA
>JGI12109J20283_10165808_pt1 | contig 18803 bp, 15 predicted proteins | sample ElkSlonscriptome_12_FD_20283 | JGI IMG/M metagenome (IMG submission 20283)
CTCGACGCTCTGGAGATCGTCCGCATCGGCCGGGGCGTCAGCCACGAGCAGTTGCGGCAAGAGCCCAGCCTGTTCTCCATCGTCAACACCTCCTCGCCGCTACGCATCGACGGCCCCATGCTGGAGGGCACCATCGAACTGGCTCGCCACAACCAGGTGGTGGTGATCACGCCCTTCACCCTGTCCGGGGCCATGGCGCCGGTGACCCTGGCCGGTGCATTGTCGCTACAGAACGCCGAGGCGCTGGCGGGGCTGGTGTTCACCCAGATCGTCAATCCCGGGGCGCCGGTGATGTACGGCGGCTTCACCTCGAATGTGGACATGAAATCCGGCGCGCCGGCCTTCGGCACCCCGGAGTACGTGCGCGCCGCGCTGATCGGCGGGCAACTGGCCAGGCGCTACAACATCCCGTATCGCTCGTCCAATGCCAACGCCGCCAACACCGTGGACGCCCAGGCCGCCTACGAGTCCATGATGTCCATCTGGGCGGCGGTGATGGGTCATGCCAATCTCGTCATGCACGGCGCGGGCTGGCTGGAGGGAGGGCTGTGCGCCTCCTTCGAGAAGATGGTGCTGGATGCCGAGCTTTTGCAGATGATGACCGAGTTCCTGAAGCCGCTGGATCTCAGCGAGGACGCCTTTGGCTTCGAGGCCATCCGCGAGGTGGGGGCGGGCGGGCATTTCTTCGGCACCGCCCACACCCTGGCCCGTTTCGAAACCGCGTTCTATGCGCCGATGTTGTCGGATTGGCGCAACTTCGAGACCTGGCGGGAGGCGGGCTCGCCCACGACGCTGGATCATGCCCACAAGCTCTACCGGAAGATCCTCGACGAGTACCAGGCGCCGGCCCTGGACGAGGGAATTGCCGAGGAGCTGTCGGCGTTTGTTGAGCGGCGTCGGGCGGAGGGCGGGGCGGTCTGAGGCCGGGCTCCGGCGTGGTCCGGCCTTGCTACAATGAAACGGCTGCATATCGACCCGAGGATATCGCGATGGACTGGCAAGAAGTCATCGAACATCCCTCTCTCCAGGATCTTCCCTTCAAGATCGAACTTGACGAATATGGGAATATCGTGATGAGTCCGACCTCCAACCGTCATGGTCGTCTGCAAGGTGCGATCTATAAACTTCTGGGTTCACTCGGTAAGGATGGGGAGACCTATCTGGAGTGCGCCGTGGCTACCCGCAAGGGCGTCAAGGTCGCCGATGTGGCCTGGGCCTCGGCGGAATTCTTCCAGCGCCACGGCGAGACCACGCCCCTGCCCGTGGCGCCGGAGATCTGCGTGGAGGTGCTCTCGCCCTCCAACACCGGTACCGAGATGACGGGCAAGATCGATCTCTATCTGGCCAGGGGCGCCCGGGAGGTCTGGCTGTGCGATGACCGGGGTCGCATTACCATCCACGCGCCGGAAGGCGTGCTCGACGTTTCGCGGTTGATACCCACCTTTCCCCTCGCCCTGGATCTGGACTCCCCGGGACGCGGCGAATAAATCTCACCGGGGCGGGAAAATTTTTCCCGTCATCCCCCGTACCGGGGGCTGCTACATTGCCGGGTGGTGAAGCAAAAAATCCACCCCGGAGGAGTTCCCGCCATGTCCGACACCGCCCGGCGCCGCTCCCGGCGCTCGACACCCCGCCGCGAGGCGGCGGCCTTCCAGCAACTGCCCTGGCGGCAGGTGGTGAATCCGTACCGTCCCGTGGAGGTGCTCTCCAGCGACCAGATCGAGGCCATCCACAACGCATCATTACGCATCCTGGAGGAGATCGGCATCGATTTTCTGTTGCCCCGGGCGGTGGAGATGCTGCGCGAGGCGGGCTGTGAGGTGGAACCCGGTACGGCGCGGGTGCGCTTCCACCGGGCCATGGTGGAGCAGACCATGGCCCACGCGCCGTCGCACTTCACCCTCCACGCCCGCAATCCCGAACGCAATCTCAGCATCGGTGGCAATCACCTGAACTTCGGCACGGTGGCCAGTGCCCCCAACGTCTCGGATCTGGCCGGGGGCCGGCGGGTGGGGAATTTCCAGGACTTCTGCGATCTTCTCAGGCTCTCCCAGAGCCTGAACATCATCCACCTGATGACCGGCTATCCGGTGGAGCCCATAGACCTGCCCCCCGAGACCCGTCATCTGGATGCCGTACAGGCCATCCTCACCCTGTCGGACAAGGCGTTCCGCGGCTCGGCGCTGGGTGGCACGCGGATCCGCGACGCCATGGAGATGGCCCGCATCGCCCGGGGGGTGAGCGAGGAACAGTTCCGCCGGGAGCCCTCGATCTATTCCATCATCAACACCTCCTCGCCGCTACGCATCGACGGTCCCATGCTGGAGGGCGTGATCGAACTGGCAAGCCGTGGCCAGGTGTCGGTGATCACCCCCTTCACCCTGGCCGGGGCCATGGCGCCGGTGACCCTGGCAGGCGCCCTGTCGCTCCAGAACGCCGAGGCGCTGGCGGGGCTGGTGTTCTCGCAGGTGGTGAACCCCGGCGCCCCGGTGGTGTATGGCGGCTTCACCTCCAACGTGGACATGAAATCCGGCGCTCCGGCCTTCGGCACCCCGGAATACACCCGGGCGGCGTTGATCACCGGACAACTGGCCAGGCGCTATAACATCCCGTTTCGCTCGTCCAATGCCACCGCCGCCAACACCGTGGACGCCCAGGCCGCCTACGAGTCCATGATGTCGGTATGGGGCGCGGTGATGGGGCATGCCAATCTGCTGCACCAGGGTGCCGGCTGGCTGGAGGGAGGACTGTGCGCCTCCTTCGAGAAGATGGTGCTGGACGCCGAACTCCTGCAGATGATGAGCGAGTTCCTGAAGCCCATCGACATGAGCGAGGACGCCTTCGGCTTCGATGCCATCAAAGATGTCGGCGCGGGCGGACACTTCTTCGGCACCGCCCATACCCTGGCCCGCTTCGAGACGGCTTTCTATGCGCCCATGCTGTCGGATTGGCGAAATTTCGAGACCTGGCGGGAGGCGGGCTCGCCCACCACCTACGATCACGCCCATAAGCTCTACCAGCGGATTCTCGCCGACTACCAGCCACCGCCCCTGGACGAGGCCATCCGCGAGGAACTGGCGGATTTCGTGGAACGGCGCCGGGCCGAGGGCGGGGCCATCTGAGGAAGGCAAGGCCGGTTCCCGGGGGCGTGCGCGCCGGGAACCGGCCGGGGTTACTTCTTGACCGCCTCGCAGTCGGCAATCAGTTCATCCAGCATGGCCACGGCGGATTGCGCCTCGGCCTTGATCTCGTGAAGAAAATCCAGCTCGCTCTGGGACACGTGACCGTCCTTCAGCAACTGCTCGCGCAGGACCTTCACCTCCTTCTGACTGACATGCCCATCGCCGAGGGCAAACGCCTTGGCCACGGTGCGCCACTCTGCCATGTGGATACCTCCGATGTCTGTGGGTTGGCTAAAGCGAGCCGGATCCTAGCACGGAGCTCAGTCCTCCCGCAGCCCGGCGCCGCTGACGCTGAAGTCGAAGTCGTCGATGGCATCGCCCTGGCGCTGCATCAACACCTCCCAGTCCCCCAGATCATCGCCCTGGTAGATGGCCTTGAGCCGGGGGATGTAGAGAAAACCGGTGTCGAAGTTGTAGAAGGGCTCGCCCAGCGGAAATACCCCCTCCACGGTGCCGGCGCGGCGATCATCGGCGCCGCCGTACTGGACGCCGGTGACCGGATTCAACACCGTCGCCTGCACCGAACCAAGGTCGAAGGGTCCGGCGGTGGAATGGCCATAGTCCTCGATCAGCGTGTTGATGGTGTCGTAGCCGAATCTCTGCTCCCGGAAGATCGTGCCGGAACTGCTGGTCACCGCGATCCGCGGCGCATCGATGGCCTGCTGCACGTCCATGTCGTGATCCACCAGGTTCAGGGTCATGTTCAACGAGGAGCTGATGATCGTCGAGCCGCCCGGCGAGCCGTAGGCCGCCAGGAACTGACCGTCCTGGAACAGCATGCTGGGGGCCATGCTGGAACGGGGCCGCTTGAAGGGGGCCACGTCGTTGGCGCCGGGGTTGAAGTCGGTGGGATCGTCGTTGGCGGTGGGGGTGCTGTTGAAGTCGGTGAGTTCGTTGTTCAACAGAAAACCATAGCCCGGCACGGTGATGCCAGAACCCCAGGTACCCTCGATGGTGGAGGTGTAGGACACCGCGTTACCGTCCACGTCCAGCACCGAGAAATGGGTGGTGTCGGTGCCCTCGGTGTCGGTGTACAGGGGCTTGCCGAGGCTCGCCATCTGGCCGCTGTAGTCGTCGTCGAAGGGGCGTGGATCGCCGGCCTCGGGGTCGGTCTCCATGCGCGCGTCCGGGTCGATCATGGCGGCGCGCATGGCGATGTAGGCATCGTCCACTAGCCCGTCGTCGGGCAGATCCACGAAGTCGCTGTCGCCCATCCACACCGCCCGGTCGGCAAAGGCCAGGCGCAGCGCCTCGGCCATCACGTGCAGGGTGCGCGGCGCGCCGAAGCCGAAACCGGCCTCCTCGTCGCCCAGCGGGAACTGCTCCAGGAGCTTGAGCACCTGCAACACGGTGAGGCCGCCGGAGGAGGGGTAGGGCATGCCCATGTAGGTGTAGCCCCGGTACTCGCCCATCACCGGCATGCGGATATCCACGCCGGCATCGAAATAGGCGGCGAGGTCGGCCAGGGTCATGCGCCCGGCGCCGGCCGGCCCCACTTCCTCGCGGAAGCGTTGCTGGGCGGCGACAATGGCGCTGGCGATCTCGCCGGTGTAGAACACCTCGGGGCCGGATTCGGCGATCATCCGGAAGGTGTTGGCCAGATCCGGCTGCTCCAGGAAGTAACCGGGCTCCAGGGGCGAGCCGTCGGGATTACGGAATTTATCCCGGGTCTCCGGCCAGAAGCTGGTGCGGCTGCTGTCGGTGAGGGAGGCCAGCCGCTCGTTGATGTTGAAGCCCTCGGCCAGCGGGATGGCCGGGGCGATCAGATCGGCCAGGGTGAAGTTACCCGAGCCGTACTGTTCCAGCGCGGTGGCCACGCCCAGCAGCGTGCCCGGCACGCCCACCGCGATACCGCTGGTGGCCCGCTCGGTGAAGCTGCCGATGGTCTCGCCGGCCTCGTTCAGGAACATATCCGGGGTGGCCGCCGCCGGGGCCTTCTCCCGGGAGTCGATGACCACGGTCTCGCCGGTGTCGGCGATGTGGATCATCATGAAACCGCCGCCGCCGATGCCCGAGGAGGTGGGCTCCACCACGTTGAGGGCGAACTGGATGGCCACCGCCGCATCGATGGCGTTACCGCCCTTGCGCAGGATCTCGGCGCCGATCTCGGCGGCCAGCGGGTGGGCCACGGCGGCCACGCCGCCAAGGTATGCCTGCTCACGATCGTCGGGAATGCCCACCGGCTGGGCATGCACGGCGGGCAGCGTCAGGGCCAGGCCCAACGCCGCGGCCGATAGGGTTTGTGGAAATCTCATGGTGATTGTCGGGTCTCCGAAACCTGGGTTGTTGTGTCGAATCAACCCGGGCAAATGTAGACCAGGAATCCATGGCTGTCTGTAACCGGGCTGTCATGTCCCCGGGCATGAAAAACCCGGCGCGGTGGCACCGCGCCGGGTGGGATGGAGAGGCGTCGGACAGGCCGGACGCTACGGGCGTGCGCCCTCCAGCGCCGCGTTGAAAGTCTCGCTCGGGCGCATCGCCGCCTTGGTCTTGTCCGGGTCGGCGTGGAAGTAGCCGCCGATATCCACCGGTTGACCCTGCACCGCGTTCAGTTCCTCGATGATCTTCTGCTCGTTGTCCGACAGATTCTTGAACAGCGGCGCGAAGAAAGCTTGCAACTCCGGATCCTCGGTCTGGTTGGTCAACGCCTCGGCCCAGTACATCGCCAGATAGAAGTGGCTGCCGCGGTTGTCCAGCTCGCCGGTGCGCCGCGACGGCGATTTATCGTTGTCCAGCAGCTTCTCCACCGCCAGATCCAGGGTCTCGGAGAGGATCCGGGCCTTGTCGTTGCCGGCCTTGATGCCGATGTCCTCCAGCGCCACGCCGATGGCCAGGAACTCGCCCAGGGAATCCCAGCGCAGGTGATTCTCCTCGACGAGCTGTTGCACGTGCTTGGGCGCCGAGCCGCCCGCGCCGGTCTCGAACAGGCCGCCGCCCTTCAACAGCGGCACGATGGAGAGCATCTTGGCGCTGGTGCCCAGTTCCATGATGGGGAACAGGTCGGTGAGGTAGTCGCGCAGGATATTGCCGGTCACCGAGATGGTGTCCATGCCGCGGATGATCCGCTCCAGCGAAAAACGCATGCCCCGCTGGTGGGACATGATATGGATCTCCGCTCCCGAGAGGTCGTGATCCTGGAGATAGTGCTTGACCTTCTTGATGAGCTCGCGCTCGTGGGGCCGGTACTCCTCCAGCCAGAACACCGCCGGGGTCTTGGACTGGCGGGCGCGGTTCACGGCGAGCTTCACCCAGTCGCGGATGGGCTCGTCCTTGGTCTGGCACATGCGCCAGATATCGCCCTCCTCCACGTGATGCTCGGTGAGTACCTTGCCCTGATCGTCGATCACCCGCACGACGCCGTTCTCGGAAATCTCGAAGGTCTTGTTGTGGGAGCCGTACTCCTCGGCCTTCTGGGCCATCAGGCCCACGTTGGGCACGGTGCCCATGGTGGCGGGGTCGAAGGCGCCGTGGGTCTTGCAGAAGTTGATCATCTCCTGGTAAATCCGCGCAAAGGTGCTCTCCGGCATTACTGCCTTGGTGTCCTTCAGGCGACCGTCGGGGCCGTACATCTTGCCGCCGGCACGGATCATGGCGGGCATGGAGGCGTCGACGATCACGTCGTTGGGGGCGTGTAGGTTGGAGATACCCTTGGCCGAATCCACCATGGCCAGTTCCGGGCGCTTCTCGTAGCAGGCGTGGATGGCCTCCTCGATCTCGTCGCGCTGGGACTGGGGCAGATCCTTGATCTTGTCGTAGACGCTGCTGAGACCGTTGTTGGGATTGACGCCGATTTCCTCCAGGAACTTGCCGTGTTTCTCGAACAGATCCTTGTAGAATACCCGTATCGCGTGGCCGAACACGATGGGGTGGGAGATCTTCATCATGGTGGCCTTCACGTGCAGGGAGAACATCACGCCGGTCTTGCGGGCGTCCTCCAGCTGCTCTTCCAGGAACCGGCAGAGGGCCTTCGCGCTCATGAACATGCCGTCGATGAGCTCGTCTTTCTGCAGCGCCAGTTCCTTCATCACCCGCTTCTCGCCGGTCTTATCGGACTCGAACTCGATGCGCACCTGGCAGTCCCGCTCGACGAACAGGCTCTGCTCGCTGGAGTAGAAATCCCCCTTCTCGTGCATGTGGGAGACGTGGGTGCGCGACGCCTGGCTCCACTCGGCCATGGAGTGGGGGTGCTTCCTGGCATAGCGCTTCACCGCCGGGGGCGCCCGCCGGTCGGAGTTGCCCTCGCGCAGCACCGGGTTCACTGCGCTGCCCAGCACCTTGCCGTAGCGCGCCTTGATGGTCTTCTCCTCGTCGTTTTTCGGGATCTCCGGATAATCCGGGATGGGGTAGCCCTGGGACTGCAACTCCCGCACGGCAGCGATCAACTGGGGCACCGAGGCGCTGATGTTGGGCAGCTTGATGATGATGGTGTCCGGCTCCTGGGTGAGCCTGGCCAGTTCCGCCAGATCGTCGGTGACCCGCTTGTCCTCCGGTAGGTAATCGTTGAACTCCGCGAGGAGCCGCGCCGCCAGGGAGATATCGGCCTTGTCCACCTCCAGGCCGGCGGCGGCGGTGAAGGTGCGAAGAATCGGCAGGAAGGAGCAGGTTGCGAGGAGTGGAGCCTCGTCGGTGAGGGTATAGATGATCTTGTTGGGTTTGCTCGCCATAGAATCGCCTGATGGTTGAGGTTCGGGTGAACCGAGCTGGAAAACACGGCTGGCTATTTTACACCCGACGGTGGGGTCCTGGCTTCCCTGGCAGTCGGGTTTCACTGGAAATTCACCGTCGGGGTGGTGAGTGCGCCCGGCTCCAGCGCCTCTCAGACCACCGTCACCCGCAACTCGCCGAGCCCCTCCACGCTGGCGACCAGTTCATCGCCTGGCTGCACCGGCCCGACGCCGGAGGGCGTGCCGGAGAGGATCACGTCCCCGGGCGCCAGTTCGAAGTATTCGGAGAGATAACCGATCATCTCCGGCACCTTCCAGATCATCTGGTTCAGGTCCCCTTGCTGGCGCAGTTCGCCGTTCACCACGAGGGCGATCCGCCCGTGATCCAGGTGGCCGGTCCGTTCGGCGGATTGCAGCGCCGAGACCGGCGCCGAGTGCTCGAAGGCCTTGGCGATCTCCCAGGGCCGGCCCAGCTTCTTGGCCTCGCCCTGCAGATCCCGGCGGGTCATGTCCAAAGCAATGCCGTAACCCCAGACGTGCGCCAACGCCCGGGCCAGCGGGATATTCCTGCCGCCGGATTTCAGCGCCACCGCCAGCTCCACCTCGTGATGCACGTCGCTGGTATGGGGGGGATAGGGGAACTCGCCGGAGGGGTCCAGGTTGTCGGGGTTCTTCTGGAAGAAGAACGGCGGCTCGCGATCCGGGTCGCCGCCCATCTCCACGGTGTGGGCGGCGTAGTTGCGCCCGATGCAGTAGATCCGGCGCACCGGGAAGGCGCCGCCGCCGGCCACCGGGATGGTGACGGACGGCGGGGGGGTGATGACGAGGTCGGACATGGGATGGCTCCTGGATGATTGTTGTGGTGAACGATCATGGGGTTGCCGACGGGGTGATCAGGAAGATCGGCATGCCCGTGGTGCAAGTATCGGTGATGTTGAGGATCATGCGTCGGCCAGTCCTTCCGTGATGCTGAGCCTCGCCAGCGTGGCTGCCGCGCCGACCTCAAAATAGTCAGCGGGCTCCCGGTCCGGTAATCGCCACACCCGGAATATTCCCGGACCCTCACCCCCCCAACCCCTTCTCCCGCAAGCGGGAGAAGGGGTTGGGGGGATGAGGGGGTCCGGCAGTGGGAATGTGCCGCCGGGCGGCGTTCAGCCCCCCGCCCGGCGCCGTTGCCGCAGGGTCTGCACCAGATCCACCAGCCCCATCGACAGCACCACCACGACGATCAGAATGAAGGGAATCTCGCCGATGGAGAGGGCCAGTCCCACGGTGAAGGCGCCGAACAGGCCAAAGCCGACCAACGCGCCGATCCAGTCACTCAACATGCCATGTACTCCTTCAGGAACATTGTTGTACCAGCCAGCGGGCGGTGCGTAGTAGTCGGGCATCGTCCGAGGATCCCGCCACCAGTTGCACGCCGATGGGCAGCCCCGACTCGCTCTGCAATAGCGGCAGGCTCAGCGCCGGGGCGCCGATGAAGGTCCACGGGGTGCAGAACACCGGGCTGCCGGTGGCGTCCAGGCCATGCGGCGCGGCGCCGGCCACCGCCGGGGTGATCAGCGCATCCACCCGCTGGAACAGGGGCTGTAGCGCCGTGCGGGCCTCCTCGCGCAGCAGCAGCGCCTTGTGGTAGGCCACCGCCGTGACCGTCCGGCCGCGCTCCAGCATGGCTTGCAGCGTCGGGCTCAGTTGCTCCCGACCGTGCTGATACTCGCGCTCGAAGGACAGCGCCAGGTCCGCCTCCATCACCGTGCGGTGGGCCTCCAGTACCGCCCCGAACCCCGCCGGCAGCGCCACCCGTTCCACCCGCTCGCCCAGCTGTTCGGCCAGTTCCGCGAACCCGCCGCGCACCTCGTCGTCGGTCTGCTCCCAGCTCGACCCCTCCACCAGCGCAAGCCGCGGCGGCACTGGCGGTTCCTCCGCCAGCAACGCCTGCAACCGCGGCCGGGCCTGCAAGCGGGTGTCCGGGTCCAGGGGATCATGGCCCATCAGGGTCTCGGCGAGGAGCGCCAGATCCGCCAGACTCCTGGCGAACACCCCCACCTGATCCAGCGGCCGGGACTGCTGCAACACCCGGTGGCGGGAGATCAGCCCGAAGCTCGGCTTGTAGCCATACACCCCGCAGTAGGCCGCCGGGCGGATCACCGAGCCGTTGGTCTGGGTGCCCAGCGCCAGTGGGCACATGCCCGCCGCCACCGCCGCCGCCGAGCCGCTGGAGGAGCCGCCCGGGGTGTGCCCGGGGTTATGGGGATTGCGGGTGGGGCCGGGATGGTAGGTGGCCAGCTCGGTGGTCACGGTCTTGCCGAGGATCACCGCGCCGGCCTCGCGAAGCCGCGCCACCGCCGTGGCGTCGGCCCCCGGGGTGCGGCCCCGGTGCAGCACGGTGCCGTCTTCGGTGGGCATGTCGCGGGTGTCGAATATGTCCTTCACCCCCACCGGCAGGCCGTGCAGTGGCCCCAGCGCCTGTCCCCGGCGGCGCCGGGTGTCGGCCTCCCGGGCCTGGGCCAGCGCCAGTGCCGGGTCCAGGAAGGCCCAGGCCTGGAGTTGCGGCTCCCGCGCCTCAACCCGGGCCAGGCAGGCCCGGGTGAGTTCCTCGCTGCTGCACTGGCCCGATTCCAGCAGGGCGCGGACTTCCAGTGCACCCAGATCGGCGAGTTCCATGGTTTCCCTCCTAGCCGAAGAAGAACACCGGCGGCCCCAGGGCCAGTTCCGGGAACACGTAGAGAATGATCATGGAGATGAACACCAGCGCCAGGAACGGCATGATGCCCTTGAAGATGTCCATCAACTGCACCATGGGCGGCGCCACTCCCTTGAGATAGTAGGCCGACATGGCCATGGGCGGGGTGAGAAACGAGGTTTGCAGGTTCAGCGCCACCAGCACCCCGAAGAACAGCGGGTCGATGCCGAAGGTATCCAGCATGGGCAGGAAGATGGGCACGAAGATGATGATGATCTCACTCCACTCCAGCGGCCAGCCCAGCAGGAAGATGATGAACTGGGCGAGGATCAGGAACTGTACCGGCGAGAGATTCAGGGCCAGCACCGATTCCTCGATGAGCGCCTGCCCACCCAGGTAGGAGAACACCGAGGCGAAGGTCCAGGAGCCCACGAACAGCCAGCACACCATGGCCGAGGTGCGGGCGGTGAGAAACACCGCCTCGCGCAGCCGCTGCCAGCTCATGGCGCGGTAGGCCAGCGCCAGGATCAGGCTGCCCAGGGAGCCCACCCCGGCGGCCTCGGCGGGGGTGGCGATGCCCATCAGGATCGCCCCCAGCACCGACAGGATCAGCACCGCCAGCGGCACGAAGGAGGTGAGCAGGTTGAGGATCATGGTGCCCAGCGGCGGCACCTCCTCCTCGGGCGGTCTGGGGGCGAGTTTCGGGTTGAGGGTGGCGCGGGTCACCACGTAGATCATGTACAGGCTGGCCAGCAGAAAACCCGGCAGCAGCGCGGCGGCGTAGAGGCGCACCGGCGAGACCTGGGCGATGGCGGCGTAGACGATCAGCATGATGCTGGGCGGGATCAGGATCCCCAGGGTGCCGCCGGCGCAGATCACCCCGGCGGCGAGCTTGCGATCGTAGCCGGCCTTGAGCATGGTGGGCAGGGCCAGCAATCCCATCAGCGTCACCACCGCGCCGACGATGCCGGTGGCGGTGGAGAACACCGCGCAGGTGGCCAGCGCCGCCACCGCCATGGAACCGGGCACCCGGCGGGTGGCCATCTGGATGCTGAAGAACAGCCGGTCGACGATATTGGCCCGTTCCACCACATAGCCCATGAATAAAAATAATGGCACCGCCACCAGCACCTCGTTGGACATCACCGAGAAGGTGTTGGAGACGAACAGGTCGAAGATCCGGTTATCGAACACGGTCTGCATGCGCAGTGGATCGTAGTAGGCGTAGTAGCCGAAGCCGAGTCCCATGGCGATCAGGGTGAAGGCGATGGGAAAGCCCAGCAGCACGATGACGATGAACAGCGCCAGCATCAGGATGGCGATATAGGGATCACTCATGAGCGGGGCGCCTCCTCGTGTTGTTGTTCTTCATGGTGGAGCCGCTCCTGGTCCTCGTGCTGGTGCAGCGCCATGGTCTCGGTCTCCTCCACGTCCCTGGCGCGGGGCAGCCACTGACCGGTTTTCAGGCAATGCACGCAGCGCAGCACCTCCGCGACACCCTGGAGCATCACCATCACCCCGGCCGCCGGGATCAGAGTCTTGAAGAAGTAAATCTGGATCCGCGCCGGGCTGTTCCAGCTCACCTCCCGGTAGAACCAGGAGTCCCGGGCGAAGCCGTAGCCGTAGAAGATCAGCGCCAGCACCCCGGGCAGCAGGAACAGTATGTACAGGGTGAGGTCGATGCTGGCCTGTACCTTCACCGGCAGCAGGCGGTAGACCACGTCGCCCCGCACATGGCCGTTCCTCGACAGCGTATAGGCGCCGGCCATCATGAACAGCGCCCCGTACATCTGCACGCTCATGTCGAAGGCCCACACCGTGGGGGCGTTCAGCACGTAGCGCACGAATACCTCGTAGCAGGTGGCAAAGGTCAGGATCAGAATGCACCAGGCGAAGGCCTTGCCCACCCAGGTGCTGAGATTGTCGATGAAGGCGATCACCCGTATCACGGCGGTAGTCTTCCGGGTCTTGATGAGCGACACCCCCTCGCAAGCGCCCCCTCGGGGGAGGGGGCGGGACGGGCAGGGGGTCTAGGAGGAAACGGCGGGGAACGCCGGGCGCGCTACACCGGGCTGCCGAAGTAATGCTGGTAGGCGGCCGCGTAATCCGGAGCGTTGGTGAGCTCGTAGGCGCCCACCCGCTTGGCCCAGGCCTTCTGGGACTCCAGCACCTTGGTGAAGAACTCGTCCTGACTGGAGAACTCCTCCACCACCTTGTCCCAGGCGTCCAGCTGGGCCTTCATGATGGCGTCGGGGGTGCGGCGCACGGTGACGCCATGCTCCTGCTGGAGGTTGATGAGATCCTGGGAGTAGCGGTCCTGGTACTTCCAGGACATATCCGCCGAGGCCGCCTCGGAGGCGTATTTGAGGATCGCCTGGTGGGTGGGCGAGAGATTGTCGTAGAGGGTCTTGTTGAAGATGATCTCGAAGGTCTCCTGGGACTGGTGGAAGCTCGCCAGGTAGTAGTTCTTGGCCACGTCCTGCATCCCGAAGTCCATGTCGGAGGTGGGATTGTTGAACTCGGCGGCGTCGATCAGACCGCGTTCCATGGCCGGTTGGATCTCGCCGCCGGGGATCTGCACCACCGACATGCCCATGGCCTGCATGACATTGGCGGCCAGACCCACGGTGCGATACTTCAGGCCCTCCATATCCGCCACCCCGTCCACCGGTTCGCGGAACCAGCCCAGCGGCTGGGCCGGCATGGGGCCGCTGAAAAAGCCCACGATATCCAGTCGCAGCCGGTCCTGGATCAGTTCCTCGTAGAGTTCCATGCCGCCGCCGTAGTGCAGCCAGCCCAGCAACTGGTTGGCGGTCCAGCCCCAGCACGGGCCGGTGCCGAACAGCGAGGCGGAGGGGTTCTTGGAGTACCAGTAGGCGGTGACGAAGTGGGCGGCATCGATCACGCCGTTATGCACGGCGGTCTGCATCTCGGCGGTCTTCACCACCGCGTCCACGTCCAGATAGTCGACCTTCAGGCTGCCGCCGGACATCTCGTTGACCCGGCGCACGTAGTCCTCGGCGAACTCCTTGAAGATACCGCCGCCCCAGGCGCCCTGCATCTTCAGCACGATGGCGTCCTGGGTCTTGCCAATCATGGGGAAGGCCACGGCGCTGGCGCCGGCGGCCAGACCGCCTTTCAGGAAGCGGCGGCGGGCGGGGGGTTGTTGCTCGGGGGTTTTGGTGTCGTGGGGGTTCGTGGTCATGGTGGTGACTCCTCCTGCTGGTGGTCTCTTGGTATGGGATCGTGTCGTCATCGGACGCTGGCTTGCGGGCCTCTGTCTGTATGAGTATAGATGAATGTCGCCGGTATTGACGGCCATGGGGCTGTGCGCCGGCAGCGGCGACGCCAAAGCCCCGCTATCCCACCTACGAAGATGGTGAACCGAGCAGTGCTCTAGTACTACAACGAGACTTCGCGCGATCTCAGGGGGTGGTGCGCGTGGGCGAGGGGTCTTGGCGGTATCCTTGGTTGTAGTACTAGAACCGCCAGGGCGGTTGCTCCCCTTCGTGCAGCCAGATGGCCATGCCCAGCGCCTCGTCCGGGGGCAGATACAGCCGATCCTCCACGGGCTGTTCCACCAGCCACTGGCGCTGGCGCAGATACTCCCCGGTAGCTTCCAGGTTCCGGCAACGAAACGCCGCCTCGGCGATATAGGGCGGCTCGGGGGGCTGTACCCCCGGGCGCAGCCGGGCGAACACCGCCGGTGGCACGATCAGCAGTTGCCCCCGGTCCAGCGCCAGTTCCCAGTAATCGCCCCGGTCCCGGGCTGGACGGGCGATGAAGCGGGCCAGCCGTCCGGCGGTCTCGGCGGGGTCGGCCACGCACAGCAACACCCCGGTCAACGCGCTGATGCCGTTGGGCTGGTCGATCAACTGGGGCTGCCAGAGCAGTTCCGGGGTGTGGTGAGCGACCAGCTGGATGCGCCCCTCGGGAAAATCCGCTGAAGGCATCCGCACCACGCTGAAACGCGCCTCCGACTGGCCGCCGCCCATGAATACCGGCCGCGACAGCGCCACCAGCGGCAGCGGCGTCAGGCCGCGTTCGGGCAGGGCGGCGTGGCGGGCGGCGGCGTCGCTCACCTGGAAGGCGATCAGGTGCAGTCCCGGATAGCGCGCCAGGCGTTCGTGGAGCTGTTGGGCCAGCGGCGTGTCGGCGGTGGCACCCAGCACTTCCAGGTAGCCCTGCTCGAACATGGCGCAGCGGTTACCGGTGCCGCTGGGCTCGCCGTGACCCTCGCCGTCGTGGTGGCGGCGGTGGGCCACGAAGGGTGTCAGACGAAAGCCCAGGGACTCCAGATGGCGCGGCGCGCTGTCCAGATCCGGGACGAACAGACCCACATGGTCCAGGAACACCTGGTCGGAGTCCGGGGGAAGGGCGGGAATCGGCATGGCTGGCTCCTAGACCACGTTGGCCTCGGGTAGGGGGTGGCCGGTCAGCACCCGCTCCACCCCGAAGCGGGATAGATCAATGCTTCGGAACTCGCCGTGGACCAGCAGTTCGGCCAGCGCCCGTCCGGCGGCCGGGGACTGTTGCACGCCGTGGCCGCTGAAGCCGGTGCAGCAGTACAGGCCCGCGAGTCCCGGGTGGGGACCGATGAGGGCGTTCTGGTCCACGGTGTTGTAGTCGTAATGGCCGGCCCACGAGGTGGTCTGGCGGAGGGCCTCGAAGGCCGGCACCCGGTGGGCCAGCACCGGCCAGATGCTGGCCTCGAACCAGTGGTGATCCGGCGCCAGATCCTCGCAGTCCGGATCCTGGTCTGCCGGGGGTGAGACGATGGCCAGATACTGGCGCCCCTCGGGGCGAAACGCCACCCCCGTAGGATCGATGGTGAGCGGCGCCCGGGTGAGATCCTCCCGACAGTCGAACACGTAGCTCATGCGCTTGCGCGGCACCACCGGCAGTGCCACCCCGGCAAGCTGCGCCACCCGCCCCGACCACGGCCCGGCGGCGATCACCAGCGATTCACAGGCCAGCGTCTCGGCCCCGTCCAGTATCACGCCATGGACCCGCCCGTGGTGGCGCTGGATACCGGTCATGGTGGCCTCCCGGTATGCCACGCCCAGGGCGCGGGCCTTGCGGCGAAAGCCCTGGAGGAGGGCGAAGGGGTCGATCCAGCCCTCGTTCACCGGCCCGAAGGCGCCCGCCCCCAGATCCTCGCAACGCAGCCAGGGAAACCGCGCCGCCAGTTCCCCGGGCTCGAGAAATTCGGTGGCGGCGCCGAGGCTGCGTTGAAGTTCGCAGTTATCCCGCAATCGCGCCACGCCCGCCGGACTGGCCAGAAACAGATAACCCTGCTCGCGAAACTGGAGATCCGGTCGCCAGTCCCCCACCGCCAGGGTTTCCCCGGCCGCCTTGACGAAGGCTGCGCCGAAGGCCGACATGTGGATATTCTCCGGGGTGGAAAACTGCTGGCGGATGCCGCCCCAGGAGCGCGGCGTGGCGGCCTCGGTGTAGGCGGGGTCGCGCTCCACCACCGTCACCGTACCGTCGAACCCGGCATCATTGGCCAGAAAATAGGCCACCGCGCTGCCGATGATGCCACCCCCGACGATGACCACCGTTGCCCCCTCGTCCATGACCGTCCCCCGCGTGGTTCACAGATAGCGTAGATAAAGATAGCCGGTGGCCACCGCCACCGTGGCCAGCATCACCGGAAAGCCGATCCACAGGAAGGTGACGAAGCGGATGGGCTGGTGGTACTGGCTGGCCATGGCCGCCACCGTGAGGTTGGCGCTGGCGCCGATCAGCGAGCCGTTGCCGCCCAGACAGGCCCCCAGCGACAGCGCCCACCACAGCGGCTCCAGTGCCTCCGGTCCGCCGAAGGCCGGGGCCAACGACTGGATCAGCGGGATCATGGTGGCGACGAAAGGAATGTTGTCCAGCACTGCCGAGAGGACCGCCGAACTCCACAGGATCAGCAGCGCGGTGGCTTGTGGCTCGCCCTCGGTGAGATGCAAAAGCCCTTCGCCCAACCGCTCCAGCAACCCCGCGCGCTCCACCCCGGTGACCAGGATAAACAGCCCCGCAAAGAAGAAGATGGTCACCCATTCCACCTTGCTGAAGATATGGTTCACCGTCTCGGTCTGTTGCTCGGCATGCTGCCCGGCGGTGTGCAGCAACAACAACAACGCCGCGCCGCCGAGGGCCACCGTGCCCGGCTCCAGCCCCATCTGATGACCACCCACGAAACCCACCATCACCAGCCCCAGCACCGCCAGGGACTGGCGCACCAGCCGGGCGTCCTTGATGGCGCGGCGCTCCTCGAAGTTCATCACCCGTGCCCGGTGCTGGGGCTCGGCCTTCAGCCGCCGGCCCCAGAAAAGATAAAACAGCCCCAGCAGCAGGGCCATGATCACCACCACCACCGGCGTGAGGTTGACGATGAAATCCACGAAATTCAGCCGGGTGGCCGAGCCGATGAGGATATTCGGCGGATCGCCGATGAGGGTGGCGGTGCCGCCGATGTTGGCACTGAGAATGATCATGATCAGATAGGGCAGCGCCGGCACCCGCAACTCCTCGACGATCAGCAGGGTGATGGGGGTGATGAGAAGGGCGGTGGTGACGTTGTCCAGCAGCGCCGAGAACAGCGCCGTCACCAGCCCGATCATGATCAGCACCCCGGCGGGGCTGGCCTTGACCCGCTTGGCCGCCCAGATGGCCACGAACTGGAACAGCCCCGACTCCCCGGTGACGGCCACCATCACCATCATGCCGATCAGCAGCGCCAGCGTGTTGAAGTCGATGCCCGCCACCGCCGTGGGCTGATCCAGCACCCCGGTCATCACCATCAGCACCGCGCCGAGCAGGGCGATCACCGCCCGGTTCACCCGCTCGCTGATGATGAACACATAGACGATCACCAGCAAAGTGGCGGACAGCCACAGGGGATTCAGGCCCAGGATCGGATCGGGTTGCCAGGGGCTGTCGTGCATTCAGGCGTGCTCCAGGAAATCCCGGTGGATCAGATGCATCAGTTTGCGGTAGGTGATGGCCCCCACCAGCCGGTTGTGATCGTCCACCACCGCCACCCGGGTGCCGCTGCGATGCAGCATCAACACGCCCTGGACGATGGGGGTATCGGGGTGCACCGTCGGGATGCTCTCGCGGGGTTCCATGACATCGAAAACCCGCCGATGGCGCACCCCCAGCAGCCGCTCCTGCAAGGCGTCCATGTCGTAGTTGACGAAATCCAGATCGTGGAGCCGGGCCTGGCCCAGCGAGGCGGCGGCCATGGGCAGCACCACCTTGGTGAGTTGGTAGGCGCTCAGCGCCCCCAGCAGATGGCGTTGATCGTCCACCACGAACAGGTTGCGGACCTGGTGGGTATCCATCAACCAGACCGCGGTGGCCACCGTATCGTCGGGCGCCACGGTGGTGGGTTGATCGTTCATGATATCGCGCACATCCATGGTGGGGTCTCCTCCCCGGTGAACGCCGCTGGCGTGGATGGGGCTATTTTGCCCCATCCGAGGGTCCGCCGTATGTGCTTCTGGGGGATAATGCCCCGATACTCGCCACAGGAAGGACCGATGACCTGGACCATCGAACACCTCGTTCACTTCGAGACCGCCGTGGAACCCACCCTGTCGCCGGATGGCCGGCGGGTGGTGTGGGTGCGCCGCCGGGTGGCCACGGTGGACGGGACCGAGCGCACCGTCAGCAATCTGTGGGAGACCCGGCTGGGGGCCGAGCCCCGGCAACTGACCCGGGGCGAGGCGACGGTAAGCAATCCCCGCTTTTCCCCGGACGGCGACACCATCGGTTTTCTGAGTAACCGCCCCCTGCCCGGCCATGCAGAGCCCGCGCCCGGCAAGGTGCAGCTATGGCTGCTGCCGGCCCACGGCGGCGAGGCCCATCCCGCTACCCGGGGCCGGCGCCCGGTGCTGGCGTTCGCCTTCCGCGACAACGGGCGGGTGGTGCTGCGGATGAGCGAGGCGCCGTCCCTGTGGGAGCGCGAGCGCGAGGCCGAGCGGGATACCAGCAAGGTGGTGGACGATCCCCACCGTACCCCGCCCATCCGGCTCTATGAACTGACCCTGGCCAGTGGCGAGATCCGCCCCCTCACCGCCAACCGGGACTGGATTCGCCACTTCGCGGTCTCCCCCGACGGCCGATACGTGGTGGCCACCGCCGACCGCAGTCTGTCCTACGGCTACGACGCCCGGACACCGCCCCGCACCCTGTTGCTGGATCTGACGAGCGGCGAGGAGCGGGCGCTGTTCAGCGATGATCGGCTGCTGCCGAGCAAGCTCCGCTGGAGCCCCGACG
>JGI12109J20283_10451797_pt1 | contig 18790 bp, 13 predicted proteins | sample ElkSlonscriptome_12_FD_20283 | JGI IMG/M metagenome (IMG submission 20283)
ATGGGCTTCTAAGAGCCTCAGCCTCGAAGCCCGGCTGTCAGCTGGAACGCTTACAAAAAGGCCCCGTCGGACTTCGGTTCGGCGGGGCTTTTTTTCATACGGGCGCGTGGGACTTTTGGGACCGTTAGCGGGTTGTCAGCGCTCGAATGACCAACCGCTAAAAGCAGAATGTCAGCGATCGACCCAGTTGCCGACATTTACATATGCCCGGATTTCAGAGACCGTATGCTGGCGATTTGCATGTGCGCTATGAATGCTTACCTTTCTTTTAATGGAAGAAACATCAAGCAGAGTGAGTTCAACTCTTCCCGCCATTGCTCCATCGCGCGCCGCAATCGTTGAGGATCATGGCGGTGAAATAAGCCCACTGGAGCCAATCGGTGCGCAAGTCCGGGGAATCAAGCTTTCTGCGATCCATACCCCCTCGCCCGAGGTGATCGACGCGCTTGAAGCCGAGATGGCGGTTCGCGGCTTCCTAGTTTTCAAAAGCGACGAAAGCGCAGAGCCTAATGATTTCCTCGCGGCGAGCTGCTGGTGGGGAGGGAAGCAATTGAACAGTACGCACGGTGTCCACCCAGCTACGCCAGCCGGCAACCGTCATCTCTTCCGGCTTTCTAACGATCGGCGACATGGAATACCCGGTGTTGGCCCACAATGGCATAATGACGGCAGCTTTCTCGCTGAGACATTCTCGCACTCAGGCTACCATATCGTAAGACCCGCAGAGCGCGGCGGCGGGACGCATTTTGCACATCAAGGCGCTGCGTTCGATGTGCTGTCTGCTGCAAAGCAGGAGTACTGGTCACGGTTGTCTTCAGTAAATTCCAATTCTGGTGTCGTTCATCCCCTCGTGCACCAGCACCCAGTATCAGGGCAGAAATGTGTTTGGTTACATCTTGGAATGACTGGCGCGGTAATCGAACGGCTCCAGGACGGATCAGGTTTCAGGTTGCTTACCAGGGACGAGCTCCGATCGCTGTGCATCGAGTATAACGAACTGCTCAATGCGGGCTTTGATCAAGGATACGCAATCAAGTTCGAATATGAAGAAAATGACTGTGTGTTTATCGATAATCTGGCGGTCGCTCACCGGGCATCGCCAAAAGCCCACGCATCATCAGGGGAACAGGGATTGCGGATTATGCACCGCAGTACGGTACAGGGTGTGCAAAACCTCGCTCCAGCAGATCCTTTGCCTCAGTTTATAGACATTCATGGGCCAAATCCGTTTGGGTCTGAAGGGGTTTGGCAAGGCGGCGGTATTGGTTTTCGCTGGGATGAAACGGCTCCGATGCAGAATTGATCTTTGGTCAGCTTCCACCCCCAGTTTCGGTCATTCAGCGACGGCTCAAGCCGGGCCGCAAGCCGACACTCTGGATGCAAAACTTTCCTACACACCCTCGCCTGTGCCAGACCTTCGCGCATGACCCACAGCCCCGCACCGCATCGCCCCGAAAACCCCATCGCCCTTCTGCCCAACAGGTCCACTCGCCGCGATGGCTGGACCGCGCGGAAGCAGACCGCCTTCCTCCAGATGCTCGCCGCTACGCAGAGCGTGGCGCAGGCGGCGCGCGCTGTGGGGATGAGCCGGCAGTCGGCTTACAAGCTACGCGCGCGGCTGGATGATGCGCCCTTTGGCGCGGCCTGGCGTATGGCGACGCAAAGCGCGCGCGGGGCGCTGGTCGAAGCGGCGCTGGACCGCGCCATCAACGGCGTCGAAGTGCCGCATTACTGGCAAGGCGAGCTGGTGGGCACCTCGCGCAAGTTTGACGAACGGCTAACGACGGCCCTGCTCAATTCGGGCGCTTTGGGGAGCGCAACCCGCACGGTGAACATCGCCGAAGGGGAGTTCAGCCATCACGGGCTTGAGCGCTTGCTTGAGCGGATCGAGGATGGCCCGGCTGAGTGGTGCGATTTTACAGAAGAGCGCAATTACGCCTGGGGGGATGATCCCGGAAAAGCGGAGCTGGAAGAGAGCGAATTCGACGAAGAAGGGCCCGCGCGGCTAAGCGACGATGCTGCCATGCGCGAGGCGTCAGACAGCCCACTTCCGCATTCTTAAATGCGTCGCCTTTCAGCGCTCCAGCCAGATTTTTTCGATACAATTCAGTGGCCTGAAAGAAAAATGACGAAGGCGACACGGTGTCACCTTCGTCATCTTTATCACTTTGACCTTAAGCCTCAGCCGCCCTTGCGGCTGGCCTCGGCTGCTTCGATCACGTCCTTGTCCCACACCACCTGCGTCTGGGTTTGCGGGTTGAAGCGGGTGTTGGCGTAGCTGGCCGCTTCGGCTGCCGAAACCTCGGCGCTGGTCAGATATTCGCTCGGCTCAAGCGCGAATACGTCGATACCGCGCGTGATCTCGGTCGCGTAGATGCGGCCGTTATACCAGTAGGATGACCAGTAGCCGCCCACCACCAATTGCTCGTCATCAATCGGCCCGCGATCGAAGAAGGCGATTTCCCTGGGGTTGGCGCTGTCCGTGAAATCCATCACGCTCAGTCCGCCCTGGTACCAGGATTGTACGAACAGATCGCGGCCCGGCACCGGGATGATCGAACCGTTATGCGCAACGCAGTTTTCCTTGTCGCTCTGCGGTCCGGGCATCTTGTAATGCGCGCGGAATTCCAGCTTGCCATCAACGATATCGTAGATCGCGTTGGCGCCCCAATCCATCGGGTCTTTCGCGGTGCAACGCGGACGGCCACCGCCGCCCCATTCATCGGTGAAGACAACCTTGGTGCCATCATTGTTGAAGGTGGCCGAGTGCCAATAGGCAAAGCCCTTGTCGAACACGGCATCGGTGCGCACCGGATTGTAGGGGTCCGAGATATCCATCAGGATACCGTTGCCCGAACACGCGCCCGCCGCGATCTTGAGGCTGGGGAACACGGTGATATCGTGGCACTGATTGGTCTGACGGGTGTTCTGCGTGCCGCGCCCGCTATCACCGCCAGACCACAGGCCTGCGATTTCGTCTGTCTCGGGATCGGCGAACACGCGCGGCGAACTTGTGATGCGCGCTTTGGAAGGGTCCGCCAGCGGGATTTCGATCACGTCGATGCTGAACAAAGCCGTGCGCGAGCTGGAAGGATCATCAACGCAGCGTGCAAGTTCCTCGCTATCGCGCACCCGGCTGGTGCCCGAATTGTAGACGATGATCTTTTCTGCATCATGGCTGACGACCGAGTGGGTGTGACTGCCGCGGCATGTCTGCACCTGGCCGACCTGGCGCACGCTGCGAAGATCGGAGATGTCGAAGATGCGAAGGCCGCGGAACCGCTCTTCGCTGACATCGCCCTCCACGCCCTGAAGCCCGCAATCGATGCGGCCGCGGGTCTGTTCAACGCTCATGATGAGAAGATCGCCAAGAACCGAGACATCACCCTGCCCGCCCGGACATACAACCGAACTCATAAGCTCGGGCACGCCATCATCCACCAGCTTGTAGATGTTGAAGCCGTGATAGCTGCCGGCAACCATGAGATCGTCAAAGAACGCCATATCGGTGTTGGCGAAATCGAGGAGGGGAGAGCGTTCGGCGAACTGTGTGAGGCTTTCGCCTTCGCTTTCGGGTTCGGCCAGATCACCTTCGGCCTCGGGCGCTTCGCCTGGCAGCGGGGCTTCGAGATCAGCGTCTTCTTCCTCGTCTTGCGGCACGGGGGGGCGCAGATCAGCCGGGTTATCGGGATTGAAGAAACCCGCAGGCTTCCTGAGGCTTGCCACCTTGCGCAGGTTCATGATCGCTTCGCCCGCATCGGCAAAGCCGGGCGCAAGCCCAGCGCGCGGATCGGTGGAAAGGTCGGCAAGCAGGGCGTTCATCTTGTCAATTTCAGCCTGCTGATCGCTCTCAATGTCGCCGACAAAGCGGAACAGCACCGGATCAGCGGCGCTGCCATCGGCATCGAGCAGTTCATCGACCATTTCCAGCGCCCCTTCATGATGGCGGATCATGAGGGTGAGGAACATGCGATCAAACTCAACGCCTTGAAGCGTCGCCAATTCGGCCATCTGTTCAGGCGTCGCCATGCCCGCCATCTGCGCGTGATCCATCTTGGAATGGTCCATCTTGGAATGGTCCATGCCTGAGTGGTCCATGCCCACCATCACGGTCTTTTCACCGCGGGTGGAGAGCCAGGTGTTCATGAACTCGATCTCGTCGGCTTGGCTCGATTCGATACGGCCGCCAATGGCGACGATTTCTTCGCGGGCGGTGCGATCCTTGATCAGCCGCGCCATCTCGACTGCCTGCTGGTGATGTCCGATCATGCCTTGCATGAACATCACATCAGCATCGGTGTAGCTTGCGCTTGCCAGTTTGACGGCTTCATCAGCAGAGAGCACACGGCTGTTTTGCCCCGGGGCACCTGGCTGGATAATCGGACCGGTCGTGCTCTGGCTCTGCGCAAGCGCGATCCCGGACGAGCCGAGAACCAACGCAGAGGCGAAAACACCGCCGGCACGAAAATATTTAGCTTGAGACATTCAAATTCCCCGTTCTTTAAAAACCTGTTGTGCTGCAACCTGCCGCTGTTCTCGCATCAGTCAAGGGCGGCGTTGCATTTAGCAGCCTGCTAGCCGGGCGATGAACGGGAACAAGGCAGCGTCTTGTGACTTATTATATCCGTGATCTGCACAAAAGTGCAGAATACCGGCCAGCCCATCCGCTTTGCTCATGATAGCTTCATGCAAAGCCTGGCAAAGAGAACCGGCATGACCAATTCGCGATCCTCAGCTTGCGAATCGAAGCATCGGTCGTTTTCGGCGCACATTTGACCGCAACTGGCAAAGCGTGCGCTTGCCGCGACGAATCGAGCCAGACAAGGATAGTCTTTTAAGCTCGCGCTAACCCTGAAGGGAGACACTACAGCTTATGTTTGGTTTTCGTCCGATCCTGTACAGCATTGCCTTTCTCACCGCCCTTGCCGCGCCTGCGCAAGCCGATACGACGCAGGCGAATGCCCGCGACAATGCAACAAACGATGTCCTCGCCAGTTTTGACAGCGCCTTCGGCACCGAAATGCGCGCGCCGACCACATTCAAGGCGATCTACGCTAACAGTTTCGAACAGCAGATTGCCGAAGTGGCGGATGGCTCAAAGGGCCGGATCGGGGTGTATGCGGTTGATCTAGCCAGCGGCGAAGAGGTTTCGATTCTTGCCGATATGCGTTTTCCGATGGCGTCGACCAGCAAGGTTGCGGTGGCGGCAACGTTTCTCGCCGGCGTCGATCAGGGCAAGTTTGACCTGAATGACGAATTCCCCCTGCTGATCCCGCGTCGGTCTGCCAGGTTCTCAAGCCCGAAGGCTCCCGTTCGGCTGGGCAATCGCGTGCCTGCCTATGAGCTTATCAGCCTGATGATCTCGAAAAGCTGCAACAGCTGCACAGATGCGCTGTTGAACGCGGTGGGCGGGCCAAAGGCAGTCAATGCGTGGATGCGCAATACAGCTGGCATTACCGAATTTAACCTGACCCGCGACATTGCCACCCTGGTGCGCGATGACGGCGAGCATGATCCTGTTGAATGGATTGATGATCGCGATTCGGCATCGCCGCGCGCAATGGGACAATTGCTGGCCGGGCTGTATCAAGGCCGCTGGCTGAGCGATGAGAGCCGCCTCATGCTGATGGCAGCGCTGGAAGAAACCACAACTGGCCGTCGCCGTATGAATGCCGCCCTGCCCGATGAGGCATTGCTGGCACACAAGACAGGGACCCTTAGCCGGACCGCGAGCGATATCGGCCTTTTCCGGCTGGCTGATGGCCGCACGATTGCCGCTGCGATCTATGTGACTGGCCAGAGCAGAGATCTGAACGATGAACGGCGCAACAAGCGGGCGGCAAGGGCGCGCCGCGACGCACGCATCGCCGATATCACACGGGCGCTCTACACCGGCTTTTCAGCGCGCGCAGGGCTGCTCGATGATCCGACAAGCGGCTGGACCAGCGCCCCACAAGACGATGCAACCGGAGGATAATCCAGCGGGTTGCGATCTTCACCCGATCCGCCCCGGCTCATCCCATACACTTCGATTGCCGCTTAAACGAAAAAAGGCGGCGCTTTGCAGCACCGCCTTTTCCTGAAAATCAGGCTGCCTGATCTGGCAGCTTGATGTGGGGCGATTTACTCGCCGTCCATCATTTCTTCAGCGTCTGCGGTGGCTTCTTCAACAGCGGCACCAGCGTCGTCAGCGGCACCTTCAGCGGCTTCGCCAGCGTCAGATGCGGCACCTTCGGCGCCTTCCATGGCTTCGCCGGCCATTTCGCCAGCCGCTTCAGCGTTGGCTTCAGCATCAGCAGCCATCGCATCAACGGTTTCGCCGGCCTGGTCAGCAGATTCCGAACAAGCAGCAAGGCCGAGAGCCGAAGTGGCGATCGCGGCAGCAAGAACAAACTTACGCATAGGATAATTCCTCATACAAAATAGAACAGCGTGGCAGATCGATATCTGATCCACGCGAAGCCGTTCGACCCATCTCCCAGCTTCTGCGGACTTCAATAATGGCGAGAATGTGGCAAATCAAGACGCTCAGCGCTCGGTTCGTCGCATTGTGCCACTTTGTTGCCACAATTGAGGCCCTGCCAGCTTGTGATCACTGCGTGGTCTTGCCCCGATTTTCGCCCGATCGACACAACGAAACGCTACCGTGCCACAGCGCGCAGTGCTAGCAATCGCCCATGTCCGATCAAATGCCCGATGAAATGTCCGAAAAGCAGCACCTCTACCTCGTCGACGGTTCGTCCTATATTTTCAGGGCCTATCACCGCTTGCCGCCGCTCACAAATCCGCAGGGGACGCCGGTAGGCGCTGTTTATGGCTACACCACCATGTTGTGGAAACTGGCTGAAGATCTTGATCAGGCGCAGGGGCCAACGCACCTTGCTGTTATTCTGGACAAGGATTCGACCAGCTTTCGCAACGAGATCTACCCCGAATACAAGGCAAACCGGCCCGAACCGCCAGAAGATCTGCGCCCGCAATTTCCGCTGATCCGCGATGCCACGCGTGCTTTCAGCCTGCCGTGCATCGAAGAGCAGGGCCTTGAGGCTGATGACCTGATTGCTTCCTATGCCAGAGCAGCCCAGCGCGAAGGCTGGGACGTCACCATCGTCTCATCCGACAAGGATCTGATGCAATTGGTGGGCGAGGTGGACGGCGCGCGCATCGATATGCTCGACACGATGAAATCCCAGCGCATCTATATCGAAGAGGTCGAGGAAAAGTTCGGGGTAGCCCCGCAACTGGTCGGCGATGTGCTCGCTCTGATGGGCGATAGTGTTGACAATATTCCCGGCATTTACGGCGTTGGCCCCAAGACGGCATCCAAGCTCATTGGCGAGCACGGCTCGCTCACCGCTGCGCTTGATAGCGCGCCGGACATGAAGAAATCCAAGCTGAAAGAGCGCCTTCTGGAAGGCCGCGAGGATGCGCAGATGAGCCGCGTTCTGGTGACGCTGAAAGAAGATTGCGATCTGCCCATCCCGCTTGACGATATGAAGCTGGACGGCGTGCCACCACAGCCGCTGGCGCAATTCCTTGAACAGCACGGCTTTTCCTCTTTGCTCAAACGGTTGGGAGCGGGCACCGGAAGCCCTGAACGCGCGAACAACCTTAATCCCGCGAAAGCCGATAAAGCGGGCGATGCAGGCGATGGTGCCGGCAACAAGCAGGCGCTGCCTGAAATGCCGGACGTCGATCACAGCGCCTACAAGACGGTGCAGACGGTTGAAGCGCTTGAGGAATGGGTGGCTCGCGCCAAGGCGGCACGACTGCTCGCAGTCGACACTGAAACGTCTTCGCTTGATGCGATGCAGGCAGAGCTCGTCGGCATCAGTCTCGCGCTTGGCCCCAATGATGCGTGCTACATTCCGCTGGCCCATCACAATGTGGAAGGTGGCGGCAGTGACATGTTCGCCGAAAAACCGCAGCAGATTGCGCTGGATGATGCGCTCGCCGCGCTTCGCCCGCTGCTTGCCGACGATGCCGTGCTCAAGGTTTTCCAGAACGGCAAATATGATCTCAATGTCCTGGCGCGCTACGACGTGCCCGTTCACCCCATCGAAGATACCATGGTGATCAGCTTTGCGCTTGATGCCGGGCGCGGCGAAGGGATGGGCGGCGGCCACGGGATGGACGAATTGTCCCAGCGCCACCTTGGCCACACGCCGATCGCTTTCAAGGATGTGTGCGGCACGGGTAAAAAAGCGATTCCCTTCGGCGATGTACCGCTGGACAAGGCCACGCGGTACGCCGCTGAAGATGCTGATATTACCCTGCGCCTCTACACCATGCTCAAGTCGCGCCTTGCCGAAGAAGGTGGCTCGCGGATTTACGAGCGGGTGGACCGCCCGCTTATCTCCGTGGTCGCCCGGATGGAGCGCGAGGGCATCAAGGTTGATCGCGCACAGCTGGCGCGGCTTTCCGAAGAGTTCGCCGCGAAAACCGCCGAGCTTGAAAGCGAATTGCACGAGATCGCAGGGCAGGAATTTTCTGTTGGCAGCCCCAAGCAGCTTGGCGAAATCCTGTTCGACAAGATGGGCTTCAAGGGCGGGAAGAAAGGCAAGAGCGGGCAATACTCCACCGATCAATCGGTGCTTGAGAATCTTGCCAAGGATGATGCTGCCAAGCCCATTGCCACCAAGGTGCTGGAATGGCGACACCTGTCAAAACTCAAATCAACCTACACTGATGCGCTTCAGGCGCAGATCAATTCCGATACCGGCCGGGTTCATACAAGCTATTCCCTCGTCGGCGCGCAAACCGGGCGATTGTCGTCCACCGATCCCAATTTGCAGAACATTCCGATCCGCACCGATATCGGGCGAACCATTCGCGAGGCGTTCGTGCCGGAGAAAGGCAACACGCTGCTTGCCGCCGATTACAGCCAGATCGAACTGCGCCTTGCAGCGCACATGGCGGGCGTTGACACACTAAAGGAAGCGTTTGCGAACGGTGAGGACATTCACGCGCGCACGGCCAGGGAAATGTTTGGCGAGGTGACGCGTGACACGCGGGCCCGCGCCAAGACGATCAACTTCGCCATCCTCTACGGGATTTCGCGTTGGGGGCTTGCGGGACGGCTGGAAGTGGAACCAGACGAAGCGCAGGATATGATCGACACCTATTTTCAGCGTTTCCCGGGAATCCAGAAATACATCCACGAAACGCTCGATACCGTTCGCGCAAGGGGATATTCGCAGACGCTGTTTGGGCGAAAGACGTGGTTTCCGCGGATCAAATCATCCAATCAGGCAGAACGTCAGGGATCAGAGCGCGCCGCGATAAACGCACCCATCCAGGGCACCAGTGCCGATATCATCAAGCGGGCCATGGCGCGCATGCTGCCAGCCCTGCGCGATGCGGGTCTCGGCGATGTGCGCATGCTTTTGCAAGTCCACGACGAACTCGTTTTCGAGCTGCCAGAAAGCGATGTGAAAGCGGCATCCGAGGTGATCGAGCGGGTGATGTCAGAAGCCGCGCTTCCTGCGGTTTCGCTCGATGTGCCGCTGGGTGTCGATATCGGAACAGGCGCAAGCTGGGACGCAGCGCACTAACCCAGCTTGCTCCGGCAAAAGTGGCCGGGCGGGGGCCGGCGCGCTGACAACCCCCGGCTCAATCGTGCTTTTTCTCGCGCACAGGCTGCAAGGTTTCGGGTGCGAAAAAGCCGATCGGAGTGACTTCGGCAGCGCGCTTTTTCAGCTCACCCTGCATCTTGCGGTATTCGGCTTCCATCTGGCTTGTCACGGTCGCGCGGCTGTCTTCAAGCGCGTCCTTGAAATCGATCGCAGCAACTTCGCTCACCTCGCCCCCGACACGGCGCAGAGCGCTAAGCCCCGCGCGGCGCACGACATCTTCAAGATCGGCCCCGGTAAAGCGCCCTGTCTGCGCGGCGATGCTCGCCAGATCAACATCATCTGCCAGCGGCATTTTCGCGGTGTGGATCTTCAGGATATGCTCGCGGCCCGCCGGATCGGGCGTGCCGACATAAACCAGCTCATCAAAACGGCCCGGGCGCAGCAAAGCCGGATCAACCAGCGTGGGGCGATTGGTTGCGCCGATCACCACGACTGACTGGAGTTCCTCCAGACCGTCCATTTCAGCCAGGATTGTGTTCACGACGCGGCCAGTCACCTGCGGCTCTCCCTGACCGGAGCCGCGCGCCGGCACGAGACTGTCGATCTCGTCGATAAAGATCACGCATGGCGCAACGGCGCGCGCACGGCTGAACATGCGGGCAATCTGCTGCTCGCTTTCGCCATACCATTTGGAAAGAAGGTCAGAACTCTTCATCGAAATGAAGTTCGCTTCAGCCTCTTTGGCGACTGCTTTGGCCAACAGCGTCTTGCCGGTGCCGGGCGGGCCGTAGAGCAAGAATCCCTTGGCCGGGCGAATACCAAGCCGGCGGAAGGCGTCTGAATTCCTGAGTGGCAATTCGATGCCCTCTTTAAGGCGATCAGTCGCATCGCCAACGCCGCCAATATCGTCCCAGCCCACCTTGGGCATTTGCACCATGACTTCGCGCATGGCGCTGGGCTGGACACGCTTGAGTGCCGAGAGGAAATCCTTGCGCAGAACGCACAGGTCATCAAGCACGTCGGGCGGAACGGTCTGTTCGGCCAGATCAAGGCGCGGCATGATCCGGCGTACCGCATCAATTGCGGCTTCACGGGCAAGCGCTGCGATATCCGCGCCGACAAAGCCGTGGGTCACCCGCGCCAGTTCATCGAGATCGACCTTGTCTTCAAGCGGCATTCCCCGCGTGTGAATGGCGAGAATTTCGCGCCGGCCACCGGTATCAGGAACACCGATCACGATTTCCCGGTCAAACCGGCCCGGACGGCGAAGCGCTTCATCGATAGCATCGGGCCTGTTGGTGGCTGCGATGACAACCAGATTGGTTCGCGATTCGATACCGTCCATCAGGGTGAGCAATTGGGCGACCAGCCGCTTCTCCGCTTCGCCCGGGACACCGCTGCGCTTGGGTGCAATCGAATCGATTTCATCGATAAACACGATTGCGGGTGCAGAGCGGGTTGCCTCTTCGAAAACCTCGCGTAGCCGCTTTTCCGATTCGCCATAGCCCGAGCCCATGATTTCAGGCCCGTTGATCGTGAAGAACTCGGCATCCGATTCGTTCGCGACTGCCTGCGCCAAACGGGTCTTGCCCGTGCCCGGAGGGCCGTGAAGCAAGACACCCTTGGGCGGGTCCACACCCAGACGCGTGAATAATTCGGGGTATCGCAGCGGCAATTCAACCATTTCGCGCAGCGCGCGAATGGTCTCTTCCATGCCACCCACATCGTCATAGTTGACACCGGCCCGCGGATCGCGCGGCTCTTCGAATTCGGTGCGCAGTTCTACCTCGGTGTCCTCGTCGATATGGACGATACCTTTCGGACTGGTCGACGCGACCGAAAGACGGATCTGGGTGAGCGCATAAGCTGGCGAGCGCAACAATTGCCGCACATCGTTGGGCATATTCTGCACGGGCTGCTGCCCGGTCGTCGCGACGAGATCGCCAGCGACAAGCGGTTTGCGGAAGAAATTGCGTTTGAGCGCCTGCGTAGGCCCCTGCAGCCGCATTTCGCGCTGGGCGGGGGCAAACACAACGCGGGTCGCAGGGCGCGACTGGGCGGCGCGCATCTCTACATGTTCGCCAGAGGCCGCTTCGGCATTGCCGCGCTGGAGGCCGTCAAGGCGGACAACGTTAAGGGTTTCATCTTCAGGATAGGCGGCCATCGCGATCGCGACGGTTGCACGCTTTCCTTCGATTTCCACCACGTCCCCTTCCGTGATGCCAAGCTGCTGAAACACCGAGCGCGGCATGCGGGCGATCCCCTGGCCGGATTCTTCCTGCCTTGCGGGGGCAACCTGCAAGCGGGCGGTTTTCGGTTCGGCCTCGGTTTGCGCATCTGCCATCGGCTAGTCTCTTCCCTTCTTTTCGCCCAACGGCCTTTTTCGCCCCCAGTCTTCGGGAGCGGGCCATCGTGCAAAAGCTAGCTAGGTTGCTGCAGCGCCCATTGCAATCGGTGGGCCAGATGCAGGCTTCAGCCGCCGGGAGTGCGATAGGCGAAAAAAAGCCCGGCTCGAAAGCCGGGCTTGAAAGTTTGGGAGAGGATGCCTGAAAGGCACGACCTCTCTATGAAACCCGTGATCGAATTGTGCAAATGCGAAGGGCGCATACAATATTGCATATTGTGCATCAATTGGGTGTCTTAGTTCGCTTTTGCTCAATTTTTTCACACCGATCAGCCTAATTTATAGGCATGTGCCTGCAATCAAGGCACTCTGATCTCACTAAAAATTGTGCGCCGCAAAATTCTGGTGTGCTGCATGTGCGCGAGTGGCGCGGCCGCTTTGGGTAAGAGAGCGGCACCACGTCAGCCATTTAACACCACGCGTGACATGGCTTGAACAAGGCACTAATCAGCAGCGGCGATCATATAAGACACGCGCCTTTTGCCGCGGTCCATGTGCAAACAGATACCCAAACAGGTGTTCCACCGATGTCAAAAATCTACTCTGACGCCGCTTCCGCACTAGACGGTCTTCTGAAAAACGATCTGCTCATCGCAGCAGGGGGCTTTGGCCTGTGCGGCATCCCGGAAAGGCTGCTCGACGCTATTCGCGATAGCGGCGTGACCAACCTTACATTCGCCAGCAACAATGCAGGCATTGATAATGAGGGGATCGGCAAGCTGCTGCGCACGAAGCAGGTCAAGAAAATGATCAGCTCCTATGTCGGCGAAAACAAGGAATTTGAGCGGCAATATCTTTCGGGCGAACTTGAGGTTGAATTTTGTCCGCAGGGGACACTGGCCGAGCGGATGCGGGCGGGCGGTGCTGGGATACCCGGTTTCTACACCAAAACCGGCGTTGGCACACAGGTCGCCGAAGACAAGCAGCACGCCGAGTTCCCCGATCCCGATGGCGTGATGTCCACCTACATTCTCGAACGCGGGATCTTTGCGGATCTCTCAATCGTCAAAGCATGGAAGGCGGATGAAACCGGCAATGTCATCTTCCGCAAGACCGCGCGCAATTTCAATCAGCCCGCCGCAACCTGCGGGCGGGTCTGCGTGGTTGAAGTGGAGGAGATCGTGCCCGCCGGCAGCCTGGATCCTGATGCGATCCATTTGCCCGGTGTTTTCGTCAATCGGATGATCCTTGGCGCGCCATACGATAAAAAGATCGAATTCCGCACAACGCGAGAGCGAGTGACAGCGTGAACACCAAAGCGATCACAAATGTAGCCCTTGCTGCTGGGGCAGCCATTACACTTTCCGGTTGTGTTGCAGCGGCCATTCCCATCATTGCAGGCGGGGCGATGACCCGTACAGTGACCGATGGCAAGGATGCAGATTTTGCGCCGAAGCCGGACGAGCAACCAGCTCCCCAAGCGCCGCAAAGTGTGGAGCCAATTCCCGTTGCACAGGCACCTGCGGCATCAATACCTCAACCAACGCCAACGCCAACGCCTACATCAAAGCCTACATCGACAGCGCCCGAAGCGGCCACCCCCGCAGCACCCACCCCGCCATCGCCTCCAAAAGCACAACCGGAAAGCGATGCGTCGGACAGCCAGCCACAGGCGCAACCTGCGCCTCAGCCGCGTCCGACTTCATCCTTTGCCGATTTTGTGATGAAAGAGCGCGCCCGCACTTTCAGCGACATCCTCGCTTATGTGAACAATCTTCGCATGCGCGGCGACAAGGCCGTGCCATCGGCTCTCCTCGTTGATCGCGCAGAATTGACCACAGCGCGCAAGCGCTGCCCGCTTGGCGCCCCGCAGACGATCCTGTTCGATCTTGATCCCGAAGGCGGAGTGTTCGATCCCGGCGCAATGCCCAAAGCGCCGCCGCTTGAAACCAACGCGATTGAAAGTTTGCGTGCGGCCGGGATCGCCATCACCTGGATTTCTGGCAATACGCTTTCATCTGCTCAAGCCATCCGCACCAGCCTGCGCATGTCAGGCCTTGATCCGGCGGGGGCAGACAGGGTCCTGCTGATCCGCGGGCCAGAAGACCGCAAACAGAAACTGCGTGATGACCTCGCCTCCGAAACCTGCCTGGTTGCGATTGCGGGCGATCAACGCTCAGACTTTGACGAGCTTTATGACTATCTCCTCAATCCCGAAGATGCCCGCTCACTCGATCCGCTGATCGGGGATGGATGGTTCATTTTGCCCACTACCCCAGAACAGGCGGGCTCCTGAGGAAGGCCCACCGGCCCTTCAATCCTGATCACACCCAGCTTCAAGGACACACCTTTTCCATGACCGACACTGCAACGCAAACCGGATGGACGCGCGACCAGATGGCTGCCCGCGCCGCGCGCGAGCTGAAAGACGGCTATTATGTAAACCTTGGCATCGGCATCCCAACGCTAGTCGCGAATCATATCCCCGAAGGCATGATGGTAACCTTGCAAAGCGAAAACGGCATGCTCGGCATAGGGCCGTTCCCTTATGATGACGAGGTTGATCCCGATCTGATCAATGCCGGTAAGCAGACAATCAGCGAACTGCCCCACAGCGCCTATTTTGACAGCGCCACCAGCTTTTCGATGATCCGGGGCGGGCACATCGATCTGACTGTCCTCGGCGCGATGGAAGTGGCGCAGAATGGCGACATCGCCAATTGGATGATCCCGGGCAAAATGATCAAGGGAATGGGCGGCGCGATGGACCTTGTCGCAGGCGTCAAGAAAATCATCGTGGTGATGGATCATACGGCCAAAGATGGCAGCCCGAAATTCATTCCCGAATGCACTCTGCCGCTTACCGGAGCAGGCGTGGTGGACATGATCATCACCAACCTGGCAGTCTTTCAGCGGCCTGATAAAACGTCGGCCTTCCGCCTGATCGAGCTTGCCCCGGGCGTCAGCGAAGAGGAAGTCGCAGCCCAAACCACGGCGCAATACACACCCGCTCTCGACTGAAGCCCGTGGCGATGAGCGTTAGCCAATACGCTGCGTGAAGCTGCCCTGCACAAATCATCGTCAAGACACTTTTCCGTTTTGATGCCCTGCGCTAAAGGTGGCGATGGATGGGATTGTTCTACACTTTCATGTATCTCCACTACCTGGGGATCATCCTGCTTGCCGGGAACATCACGGTCACCGCCGTGTGGAAGGTGTTTGCCGATCGCAACGGGGACTGGCGAATTGTCCAGTTTGGCCAGAGGCTGGTGACCGGGACCGATTTCGGCCTTACCATTCCCGGTATCGTTCTCACCATGGTGGGCGGGTACGGCGCGGCGTGGGAAATGGGGTATTCGCTGTTTGAGCCGGCATGGCTGCTGTGGAGCCAGATCATGTTCGTCACCGCGGGCGTCATCTGGCTGTTCATCCTTGTGCCGATCCAGATCCGGCAGGCGCGTCTTGCCAATGCCTGGACAGGCCCGGAAGGCGTGACCGAGGATTATCGGCGTCTCTCGCGCCTTTGGATCACCTGGGGTTTGATCAGCACGGTGCCGCTCTGCATCATATTGTGGCTGATGGTGGCCAAGCCCTATTAGGTCGCCGTCCCCGCCACCCTTCGAGACACAAAGCGCCAAAGCCATTCGATCGGACCTGTGGGAAATCGACTGAGCCACAGGGGTGACCACACCAGCATGGCGATGATCGGCACAAAGCTTAAAGCGAAAGCCTGCGACCGGCTGACATTGCCGAAAAACCCCAAGCCCCACGATGCAAAAATGCAGGCGAACGCCGCGCTGGTGGCGATGTAATTGGTAAGCGAAAGCCGTCCGGCAGCGGCAAGGGCGCGGGTCAGGCGGCCGTCCTCGCGCAGCAGCGCCATCACAAGCAGCGCATAGGCAAGGCCCAGCAGCATATCGAATGGCGCAGATAAGATCAGCGCGCCAGCCCCCACCAGCGCGCCGGGAAAACCTTCTGCCGAAACCCACCATCCAAGTGCGAACAAAGCGGGCAGTGCCACCAGTGCGCACGCAGCCGCCAGACGCTGCATCATGAAAACACGCCATTTTCCGGCAAGCATTGCATCGCGCCACAAGCCCATGCCCAGCGCCATGGCTGCAAGGTTCAGCGGCAAGGAGCTAGCGACAGACGTCAATTGCGCCGGAATGCTGACGGCGCGGCGCATCACGCGATCGGCAAAACTCTCCTGGCCGAGCCTCAGCGCATATTCGATCGCTCCTGGATCGCGGCCAAAATTGCGCTCGGCAAAAAGCGCTGCGTCCGTTCCGGACAAACCTGCAAAGTAATCGAGCGTCGCGCCCCCAAACACGATGATCCCGGCGCCCACATGCACAGCGATCAGACCGATGGAAACACAATAGAGTGCGAATGAAGAAAGTCCGTAGAGCATAGGCAATGCGAGCCCGGCCATCGCATAGGCTCGCAAGACATCATTGCTTGCCAACAAGATCGAATGAGCAAGCCCGATCAGGAAAAGCACCGCCATTCGCGCGGTGTGCGCACGCAATGGGTGCTGCGTGTGCTTTTCGAGGAGGATGAGACACCCGGCGCCAAAAAGCATGGCAAATAACGTGCGGAACTTGTCTTCGACAAACACGAAGCTAGCCAGCCAGACAAAACGATCAGATGCGCTCTCCATCCCGAAAGCGGCGGGATTGTAATAGGCCTGAAGCGGCAAAGCGAACGCATATACGTTCATCCACGCAATGCCGATCACGGCCAGCCCGCGCAAAGCATCGAGGCGGGCTACCCGTTTGGAAGCTCCGCTGTGGGTCGGTGCTGTGCCAGGGCCGGGCGGCGCATTCATCCTCGCCGCCCTAGCGCATTTCTCAGGCGAGCGCCGCCTTGAGATCATCGACGAGATCCGTGCGCTCCCAGGGGAAGAAATCGCCGTCGGCCTTGCGCCCGAAGTGACCGTAAGCCGCGCTCTTGCGATAGATCGGCTTGTTAAGGCCCAAATGGGTGCGAATACCCCGCGGCGTTAGCCCGCCAAGGGTGTCGATTGACCGGATAGCGTCTTCGATCGCGGAATCTGTCACACCTTCGGCGCAGGTGCCGTGGGTATCAACATAAAGCGAGAGCGGCTCGGACACGCCAATCGCATAGGCGATCTGGATCGTGCAACGCTTGGCCAGACCTGCTGCGACCACATTTTTCGCCAAATAGCGCGTGATGTAGGCAGCGCTGCGATCCACCTTGGTCGGGTCTTTCCCGCTGAACGCGCCGCCGCCGTGAGGGCTTGCTCCGCCATAGGTATCAACGATGATCTTGCGACCAGTCAGGCCAGCATCGCCATCAGGGCCGCCAATTTCGAAAGCGCCCGTAGGATTGATGTGCCAGGCGGTATCATCGTTGATAAAACCAGCGGGAAGGACGCCCGCCACAACTTTCTTCACATAAGCCTTGAGTTCGGCTTCCTGCTCACCTGTGTGGTAACCGCTCGCATGCTGAGTAGAGACCACCACAGCCGTGCACGAAACAGGTTTGCCGTTCTCGTATTTCAGCGTCACCTGGCTTTTTGCGTCCGGCTCCAGAAACGGTGCAGCGCGCGATTTGCGATCGGCTGAGAGCTGCTCGAGGATCTTGTGACTGTAATCGAGCGTCGCCGGCATAAGGTCGGGCGTCTCATCGCACGCAAAGCCGAACATAATGCCCTGATCGCCTGCGCCTTCATCCTTGTTCGAGCCATCTTTGCCCGCATCCACGCCCATGGCGATTTCTGCAGACTGACCGTGGAGGTGATTTTCAAACGTCAGGGTTTCCCAATGGAAGCCCGGCTGTTCATAACCGATTTCCTTCACCGTGCGCCGCACAGCGCTCTCGATTTCATCACGCGCGCCTGGCGCCCAATAGCTGTTGAACTTCCAGTCCTCGTTCGTGTCGTCGAACATCGCCTTGCAGCGGATTTCACCGGATAGCACGACACGCTGCGTTGTGGTCATCGTTTCGCAAGCGACCCGTGCTTCTGGGTCCTTCGCCAGCATCAGATCGACAATCGCGTCAGAAATCTGGTCTGAAACCTTATCGGGGTGGCCTTCGGACACGCTTTCGGAGGTGAAGAGGTATTCCTGACGCATAGGGTTGTGTTCCGCTTGTTCTGGCTTTGAAAATAATACGATCAGAGTTGCCTTATGCAGATATAAGGAAACCTTTATGTCTCCATGGCGCTCTAGCCACGTGCGAGGCGCAGCGCAAGCAATCTTGGCAGCGCGAGCGAGAGGAAAAGGACCAATATGGCCCAGCCAAGGCTCAATGCATTGCCAAAACGCGCGAACATCGTTGGCGGCTTGGCGGCGGGAACGTATCCTTCCAGCGCGCGCGCCTCGCCCATGCCGATATGTTGGCGCACTACGCCGGTTGCATCGATCACGGCGCTGATGCCGGTAGTCGTCGATCGCAAAACGGGCAAACCCTCCTCAAGCGCGCGCATGCGAGCCTGTCCCAGATGCTGCGGCGGCCCCCACCAGCCAAACCAGCCGTCATTCGAGGGATTGAAAATGTAATCGGGACGGTCATCGCGATCGACCACTCGGCCCGCAAACACAATTTCATAACAAATCTGTACGCCCGCTTTGCCGTGTTCTTCCAGATCAAGCGTGCGCGGGCCCGGGCCGGGCAGATAGTCAATCGATCCGGCCACCAGGCGCGAAAGGCCAAGCGGCTCCAGAACGGCGCGCAGGGGCAGGTATTCGCCATAGGGAACGAGATGCGCCTTGGCGTAGTGATGGGTGATCGCACCATCACCATCGAGAGCCACGACCGAATTGCGCGCGCTTACCGCTCGCCGGCGCCCATCGACAATCCCGATATCAAGATTGACCACGCCGGTAAGCAAGGTCGATTGCGGGCC
>JGI12109J20283_10017496_pt1 | contig 18780 bp, 10 predicted proteins | sample ElkSlonscriptome_12_FD_20283 | JGI IMG/M metagenome (IMG submission 20283)
TCACCTGTTGACCCGCTACGACTTCTGCTTCGTGACATCGATGGGAGACGTATCCGGTGTCATCACGCGCGGGGAAATGCAGCAGCCGGTCGTGCGCATGTGGCTGTTCGGGATTATCACGCTGACCGAGATGGAGTTTCTTGAGCGGATTCGGGCTCGGTGGTCCGACGGCAGTTGGACGGCGCTGCTCTCGCCCGGCCGGCTGACCAAGGCGCAGGCGCTGTTGGAGGCGCGCCGGCGTTCCGGTCAACACGTGGATCTCGCCGACTGCCTGCAGCTCTCGGACAAGGCCCGTATCGTCATGGCAGACGAGCAGGAGCGGGCGGCCTTCGGGTTCAGCACCAAGGGTGCGGCCAAGCGTGTCGTCGAGGACCTCGAGTCGCTGCGCAACAATCTCGCTCACGCGCAGGATATCGTCAGCCACGATTGGCCGCAGATCGCGCGGCTGGCTCAGCGCATCGAAGAGACGTCCGATCTGAGGCATGGGTCCTGGCGCGCCGAAACGTTGCGCCGCCAGCCGATGAGCGGCGGCGTTCTGACCTGAACAGGGTTGCGTGCTTGGACTTCTCCATGCCCCGCTAGACGGACTTGAATCCGGCGAAAGAGAGACAGCAACGAAATTTGCAGAGGCCAGGGAAAGCGGAATCTGCTGGCTTGATTGCGACCGTCAGGGAGAATGGAAACCGACTGGCTGACAGCGTCAGCGGAGTCCAGGTGGCGCCAGACCGGCTGCGGGCAGCCATGTATCGGTTGCTCTGCCGTTTGCTCTGGAAGCGAGGTGGTTGCGTCCGACGACGCGCGGAAGCTCAGGCAATTAGGCTGATCTCGCGGCCGACCTTGGCGATGGCTTCGAGGGCTTGGTCGAGGTGATCTCGGCTGTGGGTGGCCATGCAGGAGGTTCGAATCATGGCGCGCCCCGGCGGCACCGCGGGGGATACCACGGGATTCACGAAGACGCCTTCCTCTTGGAGCCGTATGGTCATCTTGAACGACTCCAGATCTGCGCCGACCACCAGGGGAACGACGGGAGTAGCGGACTCGCCGGTATCGAAGCCAAGGCCGGTAAGCTCTTGTTTCATATAGTTGGTGTTCTCCCAAAGCCGCTGACGCCTTTCTGGCTCACGCTGGCTGATTTCGATCGCTTTCATCACCGATGCCGCCGAGGCTGGGGGCAATGCCGCGGAAAAAATCAGCGTCCTGGCTTTGTGTTTGATCCAGTCGATAACCTTGGCATCGCCCGCCACAAATCCTCCAACCCCAGCCAGCGATTTGGAGAAGGTACCCATGATCAAGTCGACCTCGTTCTCAACGCCAAAGTGTTCGGAGGTACCACGTCCGTGCTCTCCCATGACCCCTACTCCGTGGGCATCGTCGACCATCAGCCGTGCGCCGAAACGATTCTTAACCGCGACAATGCCGGGGAGGTTTGCGATATCGCCCTCCATCGAGAACACGCCGTCGACGACAATCATCGACCCTGTCTCGCCGTTCAGCGACCCCAGCCGCGCCTCGAGCGACACCATGTTGTTGTGGTGGTACTTGAGGACCCGGCCGTAGGACAGTCGGGCTCCGTCGAGGATGCAGGCGTGGTTGAGGTTGTCGACCACGACCACGTCATGACGGTCGATAAGGCTTGAGATGACGCCGAGGTTGACCTGGAATCCGGTGGAAAAGCACAAGGCTGCGTCGCGCCGCATGAAGTCTGCCAACCGCTCCTCGAGCGCCAGGTGGATGTCCAGCGTGCCATTGAGAAATCGGGAGCCTGCAGTGCCCAGGCCGTAAGCTCGGAGTGCGTGCTCGGCGGCTTCTTTAATCTCCGGGTGGTTGGCCAGGCCGAGATAGTTGTTGGAACCGAGCATGATGACTCGTTGGCCGTTCATCGAAACGACCGGATCCTGTCCCGAGGTGATCACCCGAAAATAGGGGTAGAGTCCCAGCTGCCGAATCTGGTCGGCACGCTCGTAAGCAAAGCACTTCTGGAATACGTCCACGCCGTCTCCAACACCCGGGCCACCATGCCGATGGAACTCGATCTTCTGCTGATAGCTTATCCGATGGGGGAACTGTTGCGACACCGCCAACGAACTCGATGGCCACTGCTGCCTCTTCGTCATTGCCGTCGCCCCGGTAGCGGAGATGGCCCCGGGTCGGCAGCTCCCTGTTCAGTACCGATAAGCTGAAGTATCCTACCGCTATATCGTTGTGCGGGCCTCCCGCCGGCCTGTCCCGGCCGGGCTCGACGCGGTTGCGATGAGCCGCCCCTGCAAACGCAATCTCGCCTCACCGATGCGCGTGCTTTGTTGGTTCCGGGATCGGACGCGAAGAGCTTGCGGCGCTCTCGTTCACGTTCGCCAGGAACAGCCCCTCAGCACGTGGGTTCTGCGGAAACCGACGAGCTTGGCGCAGCCATGCATGCGTTGCCTTGGCCCTGTCACCCGCTTCGGCATCCCAATCAGCTGGGCTCTGTTGGTCGGGAAAGGCTGGCCAGGTCGCCTACTGCCGGGCCACCTGCGGGCGAGAATCTGTTTCAAAAACAACCCGAGCCGCTTCTCAGGAGTCCAAGTTGCCTGGTTCCCGATCGCCCATTGCCATTGTCGGCGCCGCCTGCCGTCTGCCCGGCGGCATAGACAATCTGGAAGATTACTGGGAGGCCCTGCGGCGGGGTAAGGACTTGGTTACGGAGATCACGGAGGATCGCTGGAGTCGCGACTTTTTCTTTCATCCTGAACCGCAGGTCCGCGGCAAGACGTACACTTGGGCCGCGGGCGTTCTTCCCCGATTAGATCTGTTCGATGCCGGTTTTTTCGGCATTTCCCCGCGCGAGGCGCGTCAGATGGATCCTCAGCAACGGCTTCTCCTCGAAATGGCTTGGGAGGCCCTGGAGGACGGCGGCCAGGTCCCGGAGCGTCTGGCGGGGTCAAAATGCGGCGTCTATCTGGGCATCTCAGGTACCGACTATAGCACTCGTCGCGCGGATGATCCCAGTTCCTTTGATGGCTATTTCATGACTGGGAACACCCTGAGCATAGCCGCTAACCGACTCTCGTTTGCCTTCGACCTGCGTGGGCCAAGCATGGCCGTTGACACCGCCTGCGCCTCGTCGCTGATGGCCCTCGACGCTGCTTGCAAGGCCCTGTGGAGCCGAGAGATCCCGATGGCCTTGACTGGCGGGATCAACCTGCTGCTCAGCCCTTTCCCCTTTATCGGCTTCGCGCAGGCCAATATGCTCTCCCCTCGAGGCCGTTGTCGCACATTTGACGCATCTGGAGACGGCTATGTGCGCTCTGAAGGCGGTGCGATGCTGTTCCTAAAGCCATTGGCCAGCGCACAAGCCGACGGCGATCCGGTCCATGCAGTGATCCTAGCCTCCGGCACCAACTGCGACGGACGTAGCTCGAGCCTCACTGTGCCGAGCGTGGACGGCCAAGAGGCCCTGCTGCGGGATGTCTATCGCCAATCCGGAATCGATCTCGAGCAACTGAGCTATATCGAGGCCCACGGCACCGGCACGGCGATCGGTGATCCGGTGGAGTGCCAAGCCATCGGAAACGCCATTGGACGCGCGCGGCGGCGGGATAACCCGATCCCCATCGGTTCGGTCAAGACCAATCTTGGGCACCTGGAGCCCGCTTCGGGTGTCGCCGGACTGCTCAAGGTGATGCTGGCGATCAAACACCGCGCGATTCCGCCTTCGCTGCACCTGGAGACTCCCAACCCGAAGATCGACTTTGATGGGTTGAATCTGCGGCTGGTGGCCGGCTATACGCCACTGAAAGGAGCGCGTCACAGACTCTACATGGGAGTCAATTCCTTCGGCTTCGGCGGGGCGAATGCCCACGTGTTGCTAGCCGAGTATGCACCCCAGAGGTCGCAGCGGGACGATACCGACAAGCCACCCTTGCCCCTTTACCTGCTGCTGTCGGCGCGCAGCGACGGGGCCTTGGGCGACCTGGCAGCCGCCTACGCGAAGCGCCTGGAGCAGTCGGGAGACAGCTGCTATAGCCTGCTCTACAACAGCGCGCTGAGGCGGCAGCAGCATGAATATCGCTTGACAGTAACGGGATACAGCGCGTCTCAAGTGGGACGACGCCTGGAGACGCTACTGGACAGTGGCTGCGCGCGCGGGGCGGCTAGGGAAAGGGTTCTCACCAAGGGGCAGGTGGGATCTGCATTGGTATTTTCCGGCAACGGGGCCCAGTGGCAGGGCATGGGTCTGCACCTGTTGAAGTCAGAGTCAATCTTTCGCCGCAAGGTTGAGGAAGTCGATGCCCTGTTTCAAGCGCGGTCCGGTTTTTCAATCCTCAAGATGCTGCGTCGAACTCCCCAACGCAGCCGTTTGTCTCGTACCGAGGTGGCGCAACCGGCGCTGTTCGCGCTCCAGGTGGGGCTAGTCGGGTTGCTGCGCGCACGCGGCGTCCGGCCCCAGGTCGTGGTGGGGCACAGTGTCGGCGAGGTCGCGGCGGCGTGGGCTGCCGGTGCACTCAGCCTGGAGCAGGCGGTAGCAGTCATCCATGTGCGCAGCATGGCGCAGGCGCAAACCCACGGCTGCGGACGGATGGCAGCGCTCGGGCTGTCGGCGGAGCATACCCAGGCGTTGCTCGATCAGCTGCCCGGATCGCTCGAGATCGCCGGTTATAATTCGCCCCACTCTGTGACCTTGTCCGGTTCGCTGGAAGAGCTTCAGGAGATCGAGCGGCTCGTCCTCACGGAGAATGCCTTTTATCGCCTACTGGATCTGGACTATGCCTTCCATAGCTCCCGAATGGATTCCATCGAGGACCGAATTCGCGAAGGGTTGGGGCAGTTGGCGCCGCAGCTTGGGGATTTGGGGTTCTATTCCACCGTGACCGGCGGCAAGCTCCCAGGTACGGCGCTCGATGCCGCCTACTGGTGGCGGAACATCCGCCAGCCGGTGCGTTTTGGTGAGGCGATATCGGCCCTTTTGGCAGATGGGACGCGCTTGTTCATCGAAGTGGGGCCCCATCCGGTGCTGCGCGGCTATGTGAACGAATGCCTGGAAGGCCTGGACGGAAGCGCTCGCCATATCGCGACCTTGCGGCGCGGCGCCGAGGACGAATCGACGCTTGCGGATGAGGCTGTGGCTGCCGTCCGTTCTCTGGGTGGTGCTGTGGACCTGGAAAGCCTGTTCCCGCTCCCCGCCCCGCCGCTGCGCTTACCGTCCTACCCCTGGCAGCGTGAGCACCACTGGTACGAAGGGACCAGCGAGGGCCTCGGGATGGTCGAGCGACGCCCTTTGCACCCGCTGCTCGGCTATCGAATGCGCGAGGCCGAGGCCGCGTGGGAAGCCCAGATCGACCCCGCCCTCCAGCATTATCTCGCCGACCATGTGGTGGGTGGGGCGGTGGTCTTTCCAGCGGCGGGGTTCGTGGAGATGGCGTTGGCCGTGTCGCGGGAGTGGCACGGCGCAAGCACCCACGAGGTGGAAGACCTGGACATCGGCGCACCAATGGTGCTCGAGGAAGGTGACAGCAAGGTGGTGCGTTGCGTCTTGTCACCCGACGACGGACGCTTCAGCATCAAGAGCCGCAGGCGGCTCAGCGACGATCCCTGGGTCGAGCACGTAACGGGAAGCATAAAGGGAGCTGTTCTGCGTCCGGCTTTGCCATCCCTGAACCTTGCGCAGGAAACAGCGCGCTGCATGGCAAGGTTCGACGCCGAGGCGCATTACCAAGCCGCGACGCAATCAGGCCTCGAATATGGCCCGGCCTTCCGCATTCTCGAAGAGATTTTCGTCAGCGAGGATCGGGCGTTGGGACGGATGGCACCGGGGTCCCAAGACGCCGAAGCGGCGCAAGGCCATCTTCTCTTTCCGCCAAGGCTCGATGCCGCCTTTCAGCTTCTCCTGCATGGGCGGGACAGCCAGGGGCTCCCCTGGGTCGGCACCCGTGTTCCTTTCCGGTTTGGGAGAATCCGCTGGTTGGGGCTGGGAGAAGCCGCCTTTGTCAAGGCGACACCGAAGCGCATGCACCGCTTTTCCCATTCGGCAGACATTCTGGTTGCAGATGCAGGCGGGCGGCCGATCGCGCTTTTGGAGGACTGCCGCTTCCGGGATGCCCCGGGCACTGGCGTCGCGCGCATGCCGGGGCTTCACGAGGTGATGGCTAGGCTGGAGCCCGCGGCTCGTCTTCCCGTCTCGGCCATCGAGATCGATCTGGAGCGATTGGGCAAAGCGGTGAGCGGGTCATTGGCAACGATGACCACCGAATTGGGCAGAGATGTCCACTACAGGGCGGTGCGGCCGTTGTTCGATGCGTTGACGGCGGCGTTCGCCTGGCAGGCTATTCGGCCGATGTTGGCCGGGACGGCCCTATCCGCTCGCGAACTAGTCTCCAAGCACGGACTCGATTCTCGACAGGAGCCTTATCTCAGCTGGTTGCTCGAAGTTCTTCAAGAAGACGGCCTAGCTATGAGGGAAGCGGGGCGCTGGCGCCTCTTGCCGGAGAAGGCTCCCGGTGCTGCAGTGGATCTCTGGCATACGCTGATCCGCGATCATCCGGGCTATCTGCCGGAACTGATGATGGTGGGGCGTTGCGGACGCCATCTAGAGGCCCTGCTGCGGGACGCCGGACGGGCGGTGAATCTACCCTTCCCTGATACCAGAAGCGGTACTCGCGATCATCTCTGCGACGCTTCCCCTAGCTATCTGATTGGCAACCGTCTGGTGGCGGAATTAATTGATGCCATCGTGCGGGAGTGGCCCCGGAACCGGCGGCTTCGGGTGCTGCAAGTCAGTGGGGGAGAGTTGGGCGTCAGCCGCCTGTTGGCCCGTGCACTGCCGCGAGAGACGGCCGACCTGCGTATCGCCGTGGTGGACGAGGTGGAGTTGGCCCAAGTTGCAGGAGAGTTTTCCGAGCACCCCTGGATTGAGGTCCTTCCCTTGGACCTGGGGGACGCCGACCCGGCGACCCAAGCGGAAGCGTCCTCTCCTCCTTACGACCTCATCATTGCGACCCACGTCCTGCACCGAATCGATGGGCTCGTGGAAGCATTGGGCGGCCTCCAAGAGTCGCTCGCGGAGGGGGGGGTGCTGCTGTTGCTGGAGCGCACCCCCGATCGCATCAGCTGTTTCTCACATGGTGTCCGACCCGGGTGGTGGAGTGCCTCTCCAGAAGACGACCGCCCTTCGCCTAGGCTGCTGAGCGCGCGGGCGTGGCGCGTCCTGCTCGACGGCCAAGGACTGGGGCCGACCAGGGTCGTAACCGAGCAGGTCGAGGGCGAACCTGATGTCTTCGTCGCTATGGGACGCAAACGGCGATCGCCGTTGAGATCACTGCCGCCTACCTTCGAGGAGGAGCTGCGTGGCACCACTTGGCTGCTCCTAGCCGACCCGGAGGGTAGCTCTGGGGATCTGGCCGAAGCCGTCGCTGGGCGGCTGCGCGGTGCTGGCGCTCGTGCCATCACGCTGGAGCCAGGAACGCAGCGGGCGCGGCCGAACCGGGACCGCTTCCAAGCCGATCCCTGGCAAGCCGAGAATTGGTCTTGGACGCTGGAGGCGTTAATCGGGGAGGGCGTGGCTTCGCTCGGCATCCTTCACCTGCTAGGCTGGCAGCCAGGATCTGAGGCTGCAGGTGTGGACCCGATGAGCCTGCAGGAGCGGCGCTGCCTGACCACCATTGAACTAGTGAAGGCGGCCGCGCGGATGGAAATGCCCGCCAACCTGGCACTGTGGTTGATCACCGCCGCCGGCGCGCCCCTGTCCGCCCCTGAACAGCAGGAATCGTGGGAACACAGTCCGGCCCAGGCGCCGCTATGGGGTCTGGGCCGCGTGCTTCGAAACGAGCACCCGGAACTGAACTGCCGTCTGCTGGACCTCCACGGAGGCGAGAACGCTGCCGATACCTCCCGCCGGCTTCTGGCCGAGCTAGCATGGGGTGAGGGCGCGCGTGAGGTCGTATCTGCCCCGCAGGGGCGATATGTGTTGCTTCTCCGGTCCCTAACTAGCCTGGAACCTGGGTCGGGGAGGGATACCCGTGCCGCGCCCTCGGCAATGGTGCGCCTGGTCTTCACCAGCCCGGGACCCTTACGCAATCTGCAGTGGGAGCACGGGACCCTGGTCCTACCGGGCCCAGGAGAGATCCAGATCCAGGTGCGCGCCACCGGGCTGAACTTCCGTGATGTGATGTATTGCATGGGGCTATTGCCCGACGAGGCTTTGGAGGGCGGTTTCGCCGGAGCGACGTTGGGCCTCGAAGCGGCCGGGGATGTAGTGGCCGTGGGGACCGGCGTTACCGATTTCCGCGTCGGCGATCCGGTTCTCTGCTTCGCGCCAGCCTGCTTCAGCTCCCGCATCAACACTCGCGCCAGTTCAGTTGTACATAAGCCGGCATCTTGGAGCTACGAGGAGGCAGCTACGGTACCTGCTGTCTTTTTTACGGCCCACTATGCGCTGATCCACCTCGCACGGCTGCAGCCCGGTGAGCGGGTGCTGATCCATGGAGCAGCCGGCGGACTCGGCATCGCTGCGCTCCAGTACGCTTGCCACCTGGGCGCGGAGATCTTCGCCACTGCTGGGACCGAAGAGAAGCGTGACTTCCTGCGTCTAATCGGAGCCGATCATGTGCTAGATTCCCGCTCTCTCGCGTTTGCAGACCAAATAATGGCGCTCACGGGTGGTGAGGGTATCGACGTCGTGGTGAACTCCCTGGCGGGTGAGGCAATACGGCGCAATCTCTCCGTGCTCAAGCCCTTCGGTCGCTTCCTAGAGCTGGGCAAGCGCGATTTCTATGAGAATAGCCGCATCGGTCTGCGGCCGTTCCGCAACAACATCTCCTACTTCGGCATCGATGCGGACCAGGTGATGCAGTTGCAGCCCGCGCTGTCCCAGCGGCTTTTCGGCGAGATGATGGACTTGTTTGGGCAAGGCGTGTTGCAGCCATTGCCGCACCGAGTGTTTCCGGCATCCCAGGTGGTGGACGCCTTCCAGACCATGCAGCAGTCACGGCATATCGGCAAGCTGGTCGTGTCGATGGCCGACGTGCCAAAGGCGGTGCGCAGAAATGGGTGGGCAAAGCCTCAGCTGCAACTGGACGCCGATGCCGCTTATCTTGTCAGTGGCGGTTTGAGCGGGTTTGGTCTGGCTACTGCCCGTTGGCTGGTGTGCAGGGGGGCCCGCCATCTGGCGCTGCTCGGGCGCCGTGGAAAAGACACCCCCGGCGCTGCGGAGTTCGTGGCCGAGCTAGAAGGGGCCGGGGCGAGGGTTCAAATCGTGCAAGCCGATGTATCCGATGCGCGGCGGCTGGAAGAGTCGCTGAGGCAGCTGGAAAAGGAATCACCCCCACTGCGAGGCATCATCCACGCGGCCATGGTCCTGGACGATGCACTGATCCAGAATCTAGACTGGCAGCGCCTGTCCCGGGTGTTGGCTCCGAAGCTCCTTGGTAGCTGGAATCTGCACAGGCTCAGCAGCGACTTCTCGCTGGACTTTTTCGTGCTCTACTCTTCAGCCACCACTTTGATCGGAAATCCCGGGCAGGCCAACTACGTAGCGGCGAACAGCTACTTGGAATCCTTGGCCCAGTATCGCCGCAGCATGGGACTGCCAGGCTTGTTTATCTCATGGGGTGCTATCGATGATGTGGGCTATCTGAGCAGGAACGAAGTCGTCAAAAAGTCGTTGACTAGGCGCATGGGGGGGCCGGGTCTCGAATCCCGGCGGGCCTTGGAGATGCTGGAGAAGTTGCTGTTGAGCGATCGGGCCGGCTGCGCAGTCGTGGATCTGGACTGGCGCACGTTGAGGCGGGCCATGCCCGCTGTCCTGGCGACCGATTCCCGGGATAACCGAGCAATCCTCAGCGACCAGGCGCCCACCGGGCAGAACGGGGACGTGCGCGAATTGCTCCAGGACCTGCCGCCCGAGCAATGGCGGCAGTGGGTCTCGGACCAGTTGATCGCCGAGGTTTCCAAAATCCTGCGCTTGCCTCCGGAAAGGATAGAAACAAAGTCCTCCGTGTTCGAGTTGGGCATGGATTCCTTGATGGGAGCAGAACTAGCGCTGGCGGTAGAGCAACGCTTCGGCGTGAAGATTCCAGTCATGGCCATCAGTGAAGGGCCATCGCTCGAGCGGATCACGGACCGGATCCTGGCCGGTTATACCGATTCCGAAAGACCCGATGGGGAACGTGGCGCTTGATTGCGGCTTGGCGGGGGCATTGTGCGAATGCACAGCGGGTTGATCTGCACCGGTGGGGACTGTTGGCCGCGCCACAGATACCCCATTGCGCCAATGGGCACCCGGGCCGCGCGACAAACAATGCCTTGGCCCAAGAAGTTCGGGTGTCAGGACCGCTGCGGCGTTGATCTGGCCTGCGTGATACAGACTTGTGCCACTCTTATTCGGCGCGCCAAACACCTCCTCGGCTGGGCAAGTTTCCCGGTCGAGAGACATTGGGCGCCGGATATTCAGGGTTAGCCGGTTGCGGAGCAAAAGCACGGAGTAGACCACGATGCTCGCAAAGCCTCTCCGCCTCGACACGAAAGCACGGATCTTAGCGTCGGTGCTTCTGATCTGGGGCATTGGTTTAGCCCCGCTTCAGGCTAGAGACGAGATTGGAGCGGTGGGAGAGTTCCAGCCTGGCAGCGGCATTCTGGAGTTGATTGGTACTCCCGGTGCAAGGATCAGCGAAATCCTTGTGAAGGCAGGGGAAGAGGTCGATAAGGGCGATGTACTCGTCACATTCAGCAATTACGATGTCTTGAAGGCGCAGGTCGACCTAGCGTCGTTTGAGCTCGACCATTTGCGAAGAACCAGAGAAACAAAACTGGCTCTGCAGGCGCATGCCGTCGAAAGTGCCAGGCTGGCGCTCGAACGGTCACGTAGGAAACTGCGCGACCAGGAGCGCCTCGGCCCGGTCGCCACATCCAAGCGCGAGCTAACGGATTTGGAGGACTTGGTCGTCGATGCTCGACGTTCGCTCGAACGGGAGACCACGCAGCAGCAGCAGTTGTTGATCCGTCTCGAACTCGAAGAGTTGAAAGCGAAAGCGCGCCTTGATCTAGCGCACGCCCGGTTCCGGGACGCTGTGATGAAGGCGCCCATTTCGGGAACCGTGTTGGCGGTACTTAAGGAAGTCGGCGAGAGCTTGGGTGTAGGCGAGATTGGCACAGCGACCCTGGATATCGCTGCCGTCAGCATCGCCGATTTAACTCGCATGTACGTGGTCTGTGACGTTTACGAGGGCGATCTGTTGAGGATCCATGAGGGCATGAAGGCCAAGGCCTCGAGCGCCGCAATTTCGGGCGACATCACGGGCGTCATTGAGCGGATCAGCCGACAAGTCGATACCTCGAGCCGACTTGGAAGAGTGTGGATCCTGCTTGATGAGGCAGAATTAGCATCCCGGCTCATTGGCATGGAAGTGCAGGTGAAGATTCTCCTCTGAGGGCGATTCTCGACCCCCTGCGAGGAAGCACGTTGGGAACCATGCCCGACAGGCTAATCCAGTTACCTGACCAGTGCGGTATTAGTTCCTCATGCGTTTGCTGAGTGCTTGCCTCAGCTTCAGCTTGCGCAATCTCGCGCAACACAAGATCCGTTCGCTTGCGGCGACCGCCGGCATCACCTTTGCGCTGTTTCTAATATTTCTACAGTGGGGATTATTGGATGGGGCGAAGAGGCAAATCACTGCCTTTTACGACTACTTCGATTACGACATCGTTGTCCTCGATGATGCCTACCAGTTTATGTTCACGGCTGAACCCTTTGACCGCATACGGCTGATGCAGGCGCAGGCCTTGGAGTCTGTTGAAAAAACATTCGCAATCAATTTTGCCCTTGGTATATGGGAGGATAACGCCTCTCACCTGCGCTCTACCTTGATGCTTTTCGGCGTGGATCCAGACTCTGGTCTCATACTCGAGCCCAGCATTAGCGAGGGCTTAAAGTCCTTGCATGGGCAACGTAACATCCTGATCGACGCCTTATCTCATTCGGACTTTGGTTCCCTTACGCCGGGAACCAGGGCCCTCATCAACGGCCAAGAGGTGCAAATATCCTCCCACTTCCGCCTAGGCCTCTTTTTCTACGCCGAAGGTGCCGCCTTGGTTGACAACACTGCGTTTTCGAGATTAGCGCAACGATCCGCGAGGGACACCAGCTTCGGAATGATCCGATTGAAGGAAGGGGCAGACCCCTGGGTTGAGCGGGAGAAGCTGGCCCGCCTGCTGCCAGGCGATGTCATTGCCCTCACCAAGGAGGAGTTGCTGGGCAAGGAGAATTCGTACTTCGTTAACGTTAAGCCGCTGGGGATCATATTCACGGCTGGCGTTTCTATCTCCTTTGTGACGGCGACGGTCATCTTGTTTCAGGTTATTTCGACGAGCATCGCCACGAGGCTTAGGGAATACGCCACATTGCGGGCGATGGGCTTTGGCTTCGGATTCGTTTTCGGGTCCGCCGCGATTCAGGCATTCACACTTTCTTCATGCGCTTTTGCTGGCGCGGCGGTGATCAGCGCTGCGTTGTTCGGCTACATCTTTCAGCTGACGAATCTTCCATTGGCTCTGACACGTGAGCTGATCATACTGGTCTTGGGAATGACCCAGGTGATGTGCCTTGCCATCAGCTTTGCAACTCTGCGCGATCTGTCCAGGATGCATCCTGCGGATCTGTATTAGTGGGTATCGGCTTCTTAATCATATGGCACTCGAAAGAGCGCCTCCTTTTCTCCGTGGCAGGCATTGCGATGGCGGTCGCGATCATGTTTCTTGAGCAGGGGTTTTATTATGCTGTGCTTGACTCGCAGGCACGAATTACCCCGCTTATAAACGGGGAGCTGGTCGTCGTGCACCGCGACCGAACGCACCTCAATAAGTGGAATAGCTTGGAGCGGGCACAAATCCACCGAGTCGCCGCCCTGCGTGGGGTTGAGCGGGTGATCCCGGTTTACAAAATCAATGCCCGGTTGTACAACGAGGATGCCGACCGGCAGAGGAGAGTTCTCGTCTACGCCTTTCCCGCGGACGCGATGCCTCTGAAAATCGGCGATCCGGACGAAGTATTGTCCCGGCTCAGACTGGCACGGACGGTGTTGTTTGACCGCCGCTCCCGCGACATATACGGGCAGTTGCAGCCGGGGACGGACCTGGAGATCGACGGCGCGATGTACCGTTTCGATGGCTTCGTGGACATCGGCCCCGACCTCGTTTCTGACGGGGCTCTGGTGATGAGCGAAGGGACCTTGTTTGAACGACACCCCAGCATTAGCCCTGTCATGGCAGTTCTCCAGTTGGTAGAGAATGCGGATCCCGCCTCGGTGCGGGAGCGCATGATGGAAAGCTTCACCAACATTATGGTAATGACGCCGAGCGCGCTCGCTGCCCGAGAGATGCACTTCATCAAGCATTCCGCGCCCATTGGCATCATATTTGGCATCGGTATGGTCGCCGGGCTCGTGATCGGTGTGGTCGTTTGCTACCAAGTTCTTTTCAACCAGATCATCGACCTCTTGCCGCAGTATGCAACCCTTACGGCGATGGGCTTCTCCCAGGTATTCATAGCGAGATTAGTCGTCGAGCAGGCTCTTTTAATGTGCCTAACGGGATACGTTGTCGCGGTCCCCGTTGTATGGTATTTGTTCACCTTATTGGCAGATCATACCCGCATGGTGATGGCGCTCGATCTTGACCGAGGCCTTTTCGTCTTTGGCCTGACAGTCTTTATAGGGGTCCTCGCCGCGCTATTGGCGCTGCAGACTGCCCTGCGCGCCAACCCCGCTGATCTCTACTGAAGCAAGACCTATCAGATGGACTCGCAACGTAACGATGTTCCAGGCGTGACGGTAACTGACGTTGATTTTTCTTACGGTTCTGGCCGAGCGAAGAAGCAGGTTCTTTTCGGTTGTAGTCTGCATCTCTCTTTTGGCGAATTGGTGATCATGACTGGCCCGTCCGGGTCGGGTAAGACGACTTTGTTGACGCTGATCGGCGGCCTCCGGTCGCTGCAATTGGGCAGCATCCGGGTGGGTTCTCTGGAACTCAGAGGAATGCCGACGCGGCGTCTCGATCTGTTCCGGCGGCAGATCGGGTTCATATTTCAAGATCATAATCTTTTTGACTCCTTGTCCGCCGGCCAGACGCTGCGACTTGCAATGCGGCTGTTCCCGGGCCGGTATACACGAAAGGAGTTACGCGAACGGCCACTGGAGATGCTGGAGGCGCTGGGCATGGGTGAATATTTGCACGCGCGTCCAGATGAGATCTCAACGGGTCAGAAGCAGCGGGTTGCGATCGCCCGTGCATTGATGAATCATCCAAAAATAATCCTAGCCGATGAGCCCACTGCGTCTCTCGACAAGGAGACCGGGCGGGTCGTGATTGATCTTTTGCGCGAAAGGGCGATCAAAAACAATGCATTGGTGCTGATCGTGAGTCACGATCAACGCCTGTTCGAGTTTTCGGATCAGGTCGTGCGTGTCGTGGACGGCCGTGTCCTCGCCAATGAGGATGAAATGATCGCTGCGCTTGATTGAGGCCTGCGTTGGAGGGGCGACATGGTGTTCCGCGGCATGCCGTGAAAGCGTTATGCAGAGCGACGGCAGCATCGACGCAGCCGAGAACCGAGCAACGATCACCCGGCCTATACCGCGACCGGGTAGGTCGGAACCTGGAGGAGCTTGGCAGCGTTCTTACTGTCGCAGGTGGCCCTGTTCTACTCGATTCGAAACACACTCAGTAATTCTTAGGCACAGGACCAACGACCTTGCGTTTCACTGCGTTGAACCGCCTCTTGTTCCGCGTTTTCCGCTGGTTTCTCGGTCGTCGGTGGGCGACTGGTCTGCTCTATCACGTTTCATGTTGGCCGTTTCGTCTGTTGTTCGGGCTACGGGTAGAAGGCGCCGAACGGGTGCCAAAGACGGGGCCCGTAATATTTGCGTTCAATCATGGATCCCACTTCGATGGGTTCTTTATGCTCTGTTTCTCTTATCGCTTCCGTCGCTCGCCGCGGGTCCTGCCAGTCTATTGGAAAGGGATGTTAGATATGCCTGTCATTGGTGCGTTTCTCCAGTCGTTCGGTGGCTTCCCGATTTCCCATGCGGCCCTTGATGCATCGAGGAGAACAGCGGAGATGATGGAGATGCTCGAGGCCCTTGCGAAGGGGTTTTCTATCCAACTCGCTCCCGAGGGAAGACGTAACGACCGGCTGGGCCGCTTCAACCATGGGGCTGCACTCTTGTCCCTGATGTCAGGTTGTCCGGTCGTTCCCTGCTCGCTTCGTGGGGTACAGCCGCTTTTCAAAGAACTGCCCTATCCCAGCCGTCTGTGGGGAAGAGTGGAAATGCATTGTCACTCCCCGATCGCGCCGGGTCCTTACGGGTTGCTAGCATCACGGGCGGAGGCGATGCAATCACTCACTAAGGCCATCAGGGACGCCATCGCTTCCGGCATCGATTATCCGGTCGATCCAGAGCCAGGGCGTTAGGCAATGTCACCTCCGAAGTCGCGTCGCCATGCAGTCATCAGCGGGGGATCGAGCGGTATCGGCCTCGCCATCGCAAAGGGCCTCTACGCAAAGGGATGGAATCTGTCCCTGATTGCTCGTGATCCGAAGAAGCTAAACAGGACGCAGGAGATGCTTTGCGGGCGCCCGCATGAGCGTGCGCGTGTCTGCCTCTTGAGTGCCGATGTCACCGATGCGTTGCAGTCAACGGAAGCTGGGAATCGGGCGACGACCCGAATGGGTCCACCGGACCTGCTTGTGACTAGCGCCGGACTCGCGGCTCCAGGCCACTTCCAGGCACTACCGCTGGAGCTGCATCGAAAAGCCATGGAGGTTAACTACTTCGGAACCCTGCACCTGATCAGTGCGCTCGCGCCGGTCATGGGGAAGGCCGGGCGTGGACATATCGCCCTGGTGTCCTCGGGTGCCGGGCTCGTTGGGGTGTTTGGTTACTCTGCATATAGCCCATCGAAGTTCGCGGTGCGCGGGCTGGCTGAGGTCCTCAGAGCAGAGCTTAGGCCTTCTGGTATCGGCGTTTCGGTAGTCTATCCGCCCGACACCGATACTCCGCAGCTGCAGGAGGAGAACGCGTCCAAGCCAGCTGAAACCCGGGCCATCTTGGGCCGAACAAGGACGCTCAGCGCGGAGTCAGTGGCGAAAGCCGTGCTGTTGGGCGTAGAGAGGAACCGTTTCATCATTGCCCCGGGTTGGGAAATGAATACGTTGGCGCGGCTGCACAGCGTGCTGCTACCCATCATGAATCGTTATTTCGACAGACGGATCGCCCGAACGCGATCAGTAAGCCGGTGATCTCCTGGCAAGGCGCAGAATCGCCTGCCTAACCCAGGATAATTCTTCTCAACAGATCCGCCTTCTCGTGGAAACTCTTGGGATATTGAGACAGCAGTTTTTCGATGTTTTCCTTGTAAGCGTTTCTGTCAGCCAAAATCATACTTAATTGCTCGCTTAACCCGGCCTCCTCGCGACACACTCGTCCCAGGGAGTGCTTCTCGATCATGCTGCAGGTGCCAGCGTCGTTGGTCAGGGTTCTTCCATAGGCGAGCATCGGTACGCGATGGATCAGAGTCTCCATGAAGACACCTGCGGAGGGCCTGGCGATCACGCAGTCGGCACTCGCCAAGAACAGCTCCAAATCGTCGCGGAACCCGTGGGCAACAAGGTGGACGTGAGGGTTGCGACAGGCGAACGCTTGAAGCCGGGCATATGTTGTTTTGTCATTTCCGCAGATTGCGACCAGGTCAATGGGAGAGCGATACTCGCTGCATATCCGCCTAACGAGTTGGCCTATTTGCCTTCCGCCAATTCCCCCGCTAAGCAGGACGACGATTTCTCGCGCAGTATGCAAACCAACCTGCTCTCGTATCGCGACGCGGTCCAAATCGAAGAAGTGCTTTTCTTCCGCTAATGGGCCAGTGCTGTGCACGACCGCGCGGTTACGCGGCAAATAGTGGTTGTCCACACTCCGGTAAATACTGTGTCGAGATAGGGGAAGAAGATAATCCCTCATGTAGGCTGCAATATACCGGGCCGCTTCTGCGAAACGGATGTGGCGGCCGAGAGAATGCGCATAGTAGGCTGCAGCATAGTCGTACGAATGAACTGCAGAGTGCGTCTCATCGAAATAGACAAGGTGGGTAGCGCGCGGATGAGTAAGATCGAGAAAGATAGAGATGTCGGTGAGGAAGATGAAGAAATCTTTTTTCCGTTCTCCAGCCCAGGTACCTAAGGCTTTGTTATAGACATCCGCCGTGCTGATAATGACATCGCCCGCCCACTCGTCGAGGGCCTGGTAGAAACGTGGAGCAAGAAGCGTCTCCGCAGCTGGCAGAAGCAACAATCTTGCTGCGAAGTTCAACACGGCGTCTGCGCAGAAAATACAATTGTTCCTGAGAAAAAAATTCCATGCCCTAGCCGTAAATGGGGTGCGCGATTCGCCGAGAAGTTCGTTCCCGGCAAGCATAGAGACATCGACACCGGGTTCTTTGGCCAGGATCGCGTATAGGATTCGTGCCATCCGCAGGTGTCCGGTGCCGAAGCGCTCGAACACGATAAGAATCTTTCTCCTCCGCATCGGATCTGCGAGCCTGACCTAAGCCGTTTGGGTTTCAGCGGAAACGCTGGGCAACCTCGAGACGAGTTCAAGGTGCTGGACAAAGGCGCGAGTCGCTCTCACGCGGTTGACTTTTCGAAACCTTTTGCCGACCAGGGTCATGGGGAAGCCGTACATAGTAGCGCGAACATTTCACGTAATTCGTTTCGATGATTTTGCGAAGGCGCTGTAATTTCGGGCCGGTGGCGAGTGCGGACAAGTAGGGTGTGACGAGGTATGGGAGGTTTGCTTCGATATCCGCGACGTAGTCACACTCTGGCAAGGAATGCGCATCCGCGGCACGCCTCACGGCATTGCAAAGCCTGTCAGGAGTATCAAGGAGTATCAGGGCGTAGAATGACGCGTCTTCGACCGCGATCGGGTGTTGAAGGGGAGACAAAAGCACTTGCTCCCCCGCTGGTATGAACGCAAGATCGGCATGGATCTGATCGAGGCGGTGGATGAGGGTATACTCGGAATTATTCGCGAGAAAGGTACTCACGCTGTAGGCAGTGAGGCGAATCGACAACAGAAGTACCCATACGGCAATAGTGAGGCCGAAAAACAGATCTCTGACGACAGCGTTAGCATTCAGGCGGTTTTGCGAAAGTACCAGGAAGTAGGCGATAAGAATGAATATTGGGCTCGCGGCAGCAGCGTATACGTATTTGCCGGCAACCAGTGCGGACAGCGCGACGACGATTAATACGTAGGCCGTCTCTGTCATGATCTGACGGCGATATTGGTTTTTCGCTGCGAAGAGAAACAAAACAACGATGCACAAGGGTATCACGGCGACGAAGGCAGCGATCAAGACTGTCATCGGCCAAGCTGTTCCCGCTCCGACGTTTTGCAGCAACGCGCTAAATGAGAGAATAAAACGGAGGTCATTGAAGTTAATAAAGGAGGAGTAGAGATATGACAGAACGACTCCCGAGAAGCCCAGCGCGAGGAGAAGAAGACGTTGGAGTTGCACGATCCACACAGGCCGGCGTGTGTAGGTGGTCAGCAAAAACACGCCGCCGAGCAAGGCAAATCGCGGACTTGCGAGAACGGCTAGGCCGAATAGGGTGCCTGAGAGCAGTATGAGTACCGGCGTCGCTTTCTGGCGCATTTGTAGCGCCGCAATCCAGGTGAGAGAACTCCAGACAAAGAGAGGCGCGCTGAGCGTCTCTGGGCGGACCACAAAGAGTTCGAGGGCGATGCTGTCTGCGGC
>JGI12109J20283_10231831_pt1 | contig 18780 bp, 22 predicted proteins | sample ElkSlonscriptome_12_FD_20283 | JGI IMG/M metagenome (IMG submission 20283)
CCAGGAGAGACGGTTCATGTAGTCTGTCGCCACGCCCTAACCTTGATTGTACGCCCGATTGAGGCGAATTTTGACAGGGAGTAAATGCGATCGCGATCGCGAAAGAGTGCGATCGCCATCATACTTCAATCCTATCCAAGTCCGGAAAAAAGTTGCGCGGATTCACGGAGGCAGGGGGCAAGCCATCACGGTACAACCTCAAAAAATCAGGGATTATAGAGATATAGAAAACAAATTACCCCAAAAAACCATGTTAAACCAACTGCAACTCCTTCCCGGCGCAATCTCTGAACTTCTCGCTTCTGTGGCTGATACAGGTAGAGTCACCTTATTAGACCGCTACGGACTCTTAGCCGCCACCTTAGACGAAAACTTACCCGAAGAAGAACGCCTTGCCGTCAATCGCTTATTACGGGCGATCGCGCGGGGACGAGTTGAAGTCGCGTTTTAAAAGGAATCTGCGTGGAAAACCGCCACAAATCACCTGAGCATCCTATTTTTACCATCTGCAACACTTTTTCAAGAGAAACGCATCTTTACTGCCGCTTCAGCCGTTTCTCAGCGCTTCAAGCCAATCCTCGCTACATTTCCGGCTTGTCCACAGAATTTGACTACTCCTAAAAATCCACAAAGAAGCCCCTCTACCGTGGGAGAGGGGTTTGGGGTGAGGGCAAAAAAGCCCAATCATAATTTTTGGTAAAAGATGCCCTCACCAGAAAATTAACTAACTCCACGTTTCGCCCCCTTACGCGAGGGGTTTGGGGGCGGCGTAACGCCCCCAATGGGGGGTTCAGGGGGGCTAGTCCCCCTGAAGAACTAACAATAAAGACCAGCTAATTTCAAAAAACGAACCCAAATTTGTTATCCCGAACTGACGTTAATCATACAGCGCGATCGCGTCCGTCACATCCAACCGGGACTGCACCCCCAAACTCAAAGCAGACACTTGATTTTGACTGAGGCGATCGCAAGCCGCCGCCGCAATCATCGCCGCATTATCCGTACACCAGCGCAAGGGCGGGAAATAAACCCGAATCCCGTGGGGTTGGGCTGCGGTTTCGAGGCGCGATCGCAAAGCACTATTGGCCGCGACACCACCCCCCACCACAATCCGATCGAGGTTGTTATCCAAAGCACAGGCGATCGCCCGCTTCGTCAACGCCCTTGCCACAGTGTCCTGAAAACTCGCGGCAACATCCGCCACCGGCAAATCGTCCCCTTCTGCCTTAAGCTTTTGTACCAAGCGTAGCACCGCCGTTTTCAAGCCACTGAAGCTGCAATCATAAGGATGATACCCACCCCCCGGTAAAGAAATGCGACCTTCGGGCAAAGGAAAAGCCTTGGGATTCCCCTGCTTGGCAATCTTATCAATCGCCGGGCCCCCCGGATACCCCAAATCCAGCAAGCGTGCCACCTTATCAAACGCTTCCCCTGCCGCATCATCGCGGGTACTGCCGAGAGTTTCATAATCCCCACTGTGTTTGACTCGAATCAAACTGGTATGACCCCCCGACACCAGCAAACAAATAAACGGCGGCTGTAACTGGGGTTCGCTGAGGTAACTGGCGTAAATATGGCCTTCTAGATGATGCACCCCCAGAAACGGCTTATCGTACAGCAGCGCCAAAGTCTTCGCCGCCGTCACCCCCACCAACAGCGCCCCCACCAACCCCGGCGCACAAGTCGCCGCAATGCCGTCGAGGTCGTCCCAAGTCAGTTGGGCTTCGGTTAGGGCTTGGTCGATGCAGTCATTAATGATTTCTAAGTGATGGCGAGAAGCCACTTCGGGAACCACTCCCCCATAGGGGCGGTGAATTTCAATTTGGGAAGCAACCACACTGCTCAAAACTTTACGATTATTTACAATCGCAACGGCAGTTTCATCACAGCTTGTTTCAATGGCTAAAACAACAGTCATTTGTCACCTTATTAACGCGAAAAATCATACTTTTAGTAATTTAATCTTTACTGAAGTCACCAGTCAGAGATAAAATTGCATCGATGTACATTAGATTTACCCGATTTTTTGTACATAAAACTTATTGTTTTGTAACAAAAGGAAATTACAATTCTATGCGAAAGCTATTGGCTTTAATCCTGGTCGTTACGCTTTGGTTTAACTTTGCTCCTCCGGCAATGGCCGATGGTGGCGTAGCGGGACTGACTCCTTGCAGTGAATCTGCGGCTTACCAACAACGGGCGAAAAACTTCCGCAACACCACCGATGACCCTAATTCTGGGCAAAAACGGGCGGAACGTTACTCAGAAGCCCTTTGCGGCGACGAAGGTCTGCCCCACCTCATCGTCGATGGTCGCTGGTCTCATTTGGGCGATTTCATCATTCCTAGCATTTTGTTTCTGTACATCGCCGGTTGGATTGGTTGGGTAGGCCGGGCTTACCTCATCGCCATCAGAGATGAAAAAGACACTGAACAAAAAGAAATTGTCATCGATGTACCTTTGGCAATCAAGAAAATGCTCGGTGGCTTCGCTTGGCCGTTAGCTGCGATTGGGGAATTAACCTCCGGTCAATTAACGGTTCCCGATAGCGAAATTCCAAGTTCCCCTCGTTAGTTTTTGCTGTTTGTTGTTTACTCATTGGGAGAATTAAGTTATGGAAGGGTTTCAAAAATTCCTTTCGACCGCACCTGTTTTGATTATGGCTTTATTAACTGTAACGGCTGGATTGCTGATCGAATTTAATCGTTTTTTCCCGGATTTGCTGTTCCATCCGTTAGGATAAACTGAGCTAATCTCGGAGATTTGTTTAAAAAAAACTGAATCATCGCTTGCAACTCGCGATCGCCCCACGGCTAATTTTTGTCGGCGCGATCGCGAGTTCTTCTTAACCCAGTCAAAACCCTGGTTTTCTGCAAAAAACCGGGGCTTAACCTTGTTCCTTGCCTCTATAGCAACCGCCAAATCGATCAAGATAACATATCTATTCTTAGAAAATAAGCCCATCTCCCGTGGGAGAGGGGTTTGGGGTGAGGGCGATCCTTGCGAGTCAAAACGTCCTAACTGTTTTGCTTGCCTCTGTAGCGCTACAGTAAAGCCTTGGTACACTTCGTTTCACTCAGAATTAGCCCCTCTCCCGTGGGAGAGGGGTTTGGGGTGAGGGCGGATGACAAGCTGAATATCTTAACTCAAAAACATACTGCCATACCAAGGGACTTAAAATAAAGCTCCACCTCGATTCAACAAACCCCCTCAAACTAAAACCCCGGTTGCGTCAACCGGGGTAACACAGGTCAAATAACCATCAGCCCGTATTTCGCATCCCGGCGGCGATACCATTAATCGTCAGTAACGCCCCCCGCAACAACTCATCCTTGCTGTAACGGAAGTGAATCGCCCCCGTCGTACCTTGATGGGTATATTGTCGCAGACGCTTCAACAACGAAACCTGTAAAAAGCCCAACGGCACAATATTACCATTGCGTAACTGTACCGAACGTTGTAAATCCGGGTCGCCATCGAGTAACTTCCCGTGACCGCTAATCGTCAGCACCAAATCCCGCGTCAAATAATACTCCTGGGTAATCCGGTCAAACAAATGCTCAAACCGTTCTCGGTCTTCGTGGGTAGACAACTCCTCCACATAATGACGCGCCATGCGTAAATCGACTTTCGCCAAAGTCATCTCCACTTTAGAAATCGCCATCTTAAAAAACGGCCACTTGAAGTAAAAATACCGCAACAACTTCAAGTTTTCCTCCGGTTCTCGTTCGAGGAAATCTTGCAGCGCCGTTCCCACCCCATACCAAGACGGTACGAGAAAGCGGCTTTGCGTCCAGCTAAACACCCAAGGAATCGCCCGTAAGCTACTCAAGTCTTTTTTGCCTGACTTACGGCGGGCGGGTCGCGAACTAATTTGCAACTGGCTAATTTCTGGAATCGGAGTCACCGACATAAAGAAATCCAAGAAGTCCGGGTCTTCGTAAATAAACGACCGATAAGCCTTCCGAGAAGTCACTGCTAACTCCTCCATAATCTCATTCCAGGGCTTAATATCATCAAAACCACTACCGAGTAAACTGGCTTGAATCGCCGCCGTCGAAGCCGTTTCGAGATGATACAGCGCCAAATCTGGCAGAGAATACTTAGAAGCCAGCACTTCCCCTTGTTCAGTAATCTTGAGTCGGCCATTAATCGTGGCATTGGGCTGGGCCAAAATCGCTTCGTAAGCGGGGCCCCCACCGCGACCCACCGAACCGCCGCGACCGTGGAAAATCCGCAAAGCAATACCATGTTCTTCGGCCACTTTTTGCAGCGCTTTCTGGGCTTTATGAATTTCCCAATTACTGCTCAAAAAGCCCGAATCTTTATTACTATCCGAATAACCCAACATCACTTCTTGTAAGGGTTGAGAATAGGGCAGTGGCGAATGGGGATGGTTGCTTGTAGAAACCTCTTGAACCTCCATGGCCACATAACCCCCCGCCAAGCAAGCTCGATACAAAGGCAACTCAAACAACTCTCGCATCACCGAGGGGGCGCGTTTGAGGTCGTCTACGGTTTCAAATAACGGCACAACCTCAATCGCGCTGACTCCGGTTACCGGGTCGAATAAGCCCGCTTCTTGGGCCAGCAGCAGCACTTCTAAAACATCACTCACATGATTGCTCATGCTGATAATGTAGGTTTGGCACATTTCTTGACCAAACTCTTGCTGTACTTGCCGCAACATCCGGAAAGTTTCGATGGTTTCTTTGGTTTTTTCGGAAAAGGGCATTTCTGCCGGAATCAGAGGACGGCGAGTTCGCAGTTCTTTGACTAACCATTCGGTGCGTTCGGCTTCACTGAGTTGGTTATAAGGTTTCGGTAGAATTTGCAGATAATCAGCAACTTCTTCGATGGTGTCTGAGTGCCGCAGGGATTCTTGACGAATATCCAACTGAGCTAGATGGAAGCCGTAGATTTCAGCCTGAGCAATCAAGCGGTCGAGATCGCGGCAGTCTAGCCCGGTTTCAGCGAGGTTCTGTTGAATTAAGCGCAGTTCGGCTAAAAATTCTTCCCCAGATTGATAAATAGTGTTGGGATTAATTTCTTCGGGCAGTTCTCGCTGACGCTGTTCGGTGTTGGCTAAGAGTCGATTGCGGTCGAGGGTATTTTCGAGGCGCTTTTGAATATAAGCGAGTTTAAGGCGATAGGGTTCTTGACGATAGCGAATCGCCAGCTTTTCGTAAACTTCTCCCATGTGAGTCCGGTCTTGTTCGAGGGAGTCGAGGAGTTCGGGTAAAACGTTACTCCAGTGAAGGGATAAGCTGAGTAAACCCGTGAGGTCTTGCACGGATTTAATGTATTTACCGAGGACAATACTACGCTGATAGCAAGCGGTTTCCCAAGTCACCGCCGGGGTGACGGAGGGGTTGCCGTCTCGGTCTGACCCAACCCAAGACCCAAATTTACAGAAGTTGTTTTTGGGGGGTCGCAGCCAAGGAAAGGCGCTTTTGATGCCTTGCTTGAGTCGTTCGGAAAGATGGGGCAGGGCATCAAACAAGACTTCTTGAAAGTAGTGTAGGGTATAGTCTACTTCGTCGAGAACCGAGGGTTTAAATTGATGAAGTTCGTCGGTGCGCCACCACAAGCGAATTTCGGCGGTGAGTTGGGCGGTGGCGGTTTCGGCTTCCCAAGAAGCATCCCATCCCATGTTGTTGTATTTTTCTTCGGCCCGGTCGAGTTCCTGCAAAATCCGGGCGATGCGGCGCTGTTTTTTGCGGATGGTATGGCGGACGATTTCGGTGGGATGGGCGGTGAAAACCAAGCGGATGTCGAGGTTATCGAGCAAACGTTGGATTGTCTGCGGCGGCATATTTTGCTGGCGCAGGTGGGGAAACAGCCATTGATAGGTTCCGGCTTTTTGTTTGGAAATGTGGCTGTCTTGCCAGCTTTTTTCGAGTTGACCAATGCCAGGAGGACTGGCGGTGTTGGTCGAGGTGGGGTTTTCTGAGTGGGTCGAGGCGCGATCGCCGTCATCGTTGGCAGCAACGCGGTTTTTTTGATATCCCCGAGCCCATTGGCGATCGCGTTGTTCGTAATGCTGCTCGACAATATTAATCAGTTGGAAGTATAGAGCAAAGGCACGACTGGCCCGAATGGCGGCGTTTAAATCTAAGCCTTCGATCAGTTCTGAAACTGAGGTGTCGGGCAAATCGGTGGTTTGACCTTCAGGGGAACACATCGAACGCAGTTGTTTTAAGAGGATCACCATGTCCTCGCCACATTCGGAACGTAAAACGGATTCCCACAAATCCTCCACTAATTTGAGACGATGGCGCAACAATAATGTCGAACTTGAAGGAACGGCCAATTCGGGTGCAGATGATTGGAGAAGCGAACTCATAGGGCTTGTTCTCGCGATAGGAAGACGATCTCGGTCTGACATGAATAGGATAGGACTGAATTAAGCACGATTTTCTGCATCAACGGTTTCAGGGAAATTCAGGAGCGGCAGGCGATCGCCCCGAAAGACTTCTTCACTGGCCCGGCCCAACTCTTGCGTGTTCTGCAATACAGAATCCCATACAACCATCCCCATAAGGGAGGAAGCCGCTAATAGACTTAACAAAATTTCTGAGGAATTGGCTAATCGATCGGTATTCACGGCTATGTTTTTATGTGTTGATCGTGTTTCGGTCATGTTTTGTAGTTTACCTGAAGGACGAAATCCTAGTAACATCCTTATTGTGTAGATTTATAGACATTTCGATCGGGGAACTGTGGCGATCGCTACAGACTTAAAACTACTTTTCGGTACAGACCTAGGTCAAGTCATTCCGGGTTTCAGCACAGACGCATTAATCTTAACATCTACTGATTCCCCTTCTGCGAAGTGGTGGGGAATTTATACGGACTGACGGTTTTAGGGTTTGAAGATTCTTTTTAGTGATGATGAAACTCGAACCCGGTGAGACGTTCTATCATCTTCGCTTAACCCCGACAAAGGGATTTTGCTTTTTAGGATTGGGCCGGGTTTGAGGAACACAGAAAATATTAAGATTAGCCGGCCAATCTTAAGTTATATTTGCTCATTTTCTTTTGAATCAAAAACATTTATGAACATTATTCTGCGTCCCCAACGGGATTTAGATATTAAAGGAGCTTCTTTATTACAACAAAAACTATTTAGTTTATTTCCCGCACCGCCACAATCCCAGTGGGTTCTTGACTTAGTACAAGTTCAGAATGTCGATCATTTTGGCTTAACTACTTTAGTTACCCTGCGTCAAGCGGCGCAACATTATCAAAGTTATCTATATTTATTCAACCTTAAACCTTCTGTGCGTTATATGCTGGCCATTAGCGAACTCGAAGATAAATTTGAAATCTTGACCCACTTAGAAGACCTATCTTGTGAGGGCTTTCGGATTATTTTATGTTGAAAAATCACTGCACTTTTTTGGCGTTGGAGATTGTCAAAAAAAGCAAAACACCCATCCGCCAAGATGAGTGTTAGAAAGAAAATAAAAATCGCGATCGCGAATTTTTAATGAGCGTCTTGTAATTCGTAAAAGTCCGGCGAAATATAATCTTTTCGCAACGGCCAACCCACCCAATCTTCCGGCATTAACAACCGTTTCAAATTCGGATGACCTTCATACACAATGCCAAACATATCGTAGGTTTCCCGTTCTTGCCAATCGACAGCTTTCCAAATCCAATACACCGAAGGAAGACGGGGATTGTCGCGGGGTAAAAAGACTTTCACACGCACTTCTTGGGGGCGATCGGCATTATCACTGAGTTTCGTCAAATGATAAAAACTCACCAATTCTTTCCCCGGGCCGCAGTCATAACCCCCTTGACATTGAAGATAATTAAAGCCGTTGGCATACAACGCCGTCGCAATAGGAATCAACAACTGGGAATCGATTTTAATCATCTCGGTTCCCAGATGATCCGCCTCTAAGGATTCAACTTCAAAACCATTTTCTTGTAACCAAGATGCCGCCGGGCCAGCTTCGACAATGGCGGTTTCTTGTTCTTCTGGGGCTACTTCTGGATTTTGTTCCTCTGTCACCCTTTAAGCCTCCTCTTTTGTTTCTGCTGTTTCCAATGCCGGAGAGACAGGCATACCGTAAGCTTCCGCCAACTCTTGCGGTGGGGCTTGACGGGTTGGCGATTGTAAGTATTGACCGTTGTGGACGGGCGCGATCGCCTTCATATTGTGAGTTGTGCTGTAAAAGCGATGGGTTTGTTCAATCGTCGCCGAGCGTTCTTGAATCGACTCATCAGCCACCTTTTTACGGAGCTTCACAATCGCATCCATAATCGCTTCAGGCCGTGGCGGACAACCGGGAATATAGACATCCACCGGAATCAGCTTATCCACACCGCGTACCGCCGTAGGAGAGTCTACACTAAACATCCCGCCGGTAATCGTACAAGCCCCCATCGCAATCACATATTTAGGATCGGGCATTTCTTCGTACAAACGCACTAAGGCCGGAGCCATTTTCATGGTGATTGTGCCGGCTGTGATGATCAAATCCGCTTGTCTCGGACTCGATCGCGGCACCAAACCAAAACGGTCAAAGTCAAACCGAGAACCGATCATCGCCGCAAATTCAATAAAGCAGCAAGCGGTTCCGTACAACATCGGCCACAAGCTGGATAACCGGGCCCAGTTGTACAAATCGTCTACGGTGGTTAGCACCACATTTTCTGATAAATCTTGAGTCACTCCTGTCCGGCTGACCGGATTCAGGATTTTTTCTCGTTGTTGTTGTTCGAGTTCTGTTACAGAGTTAGGATTCATGACCATTCAAGCGCTCCTTTTCGCCAAGCGTACACCAGAGCAATTACTAAAATTGCGATAAAAATCAAAGCTTCGATAAAAGCCAGTAGACCTAATTGATTAAAGGCCACAGCCCAGGGATAGAGAAAAACCGTTTCTACATCAAAAATCACAAAAACCAAGGCAAACATATAGTAGCGGATGTTGAATTGAATCCAAGCACCGCCAATGGGTTCCATGCCTGATTCGTAGGTGGTACGGCGTTCTGGGCCGCCCGTTCTGGGTCGTAAGAGTTTGGCGGCAGTTAAGGCCAAGATCGGCACTAAACTAGACACCAATAAAAATCCCAGGAAATATTCGTAACCGCTCAGGGCAAACACTATGCTTTTATTCCCAAAATATCGACTATCTACAGTTTCTAATCTTATTACTTCGCGAACGACCTACGCTCGCCGATCTCTAGAAACTAAGTCAGAGATTAGAGCGTCGGCCTTGGGGCTTCGCTAATCTCTCGTTTGTTAACACTTCTTATTATAGTGGTTTGCCCTTGGTTCTTCGCCCTTTGAGACGAGTCGGGGGCGATCGCGTTGGCGGTTTTCCTTCAGCTTCAGCCGATCTCGAAGTCCCAAAGCTCCCCATTTCTAGCTTTAGGCTTCCCATAAGAAGATATGTTTCTGAGTATAAAATTAATAAACGTTAAATTTTGTGCGATAATTTGTAACAAAGATTTTAAGATTTGCTGCAAAAACGCCATGACTGAGACTGACCCCGCTCAAGAGCAAACCCTGGCTGAACAAGCACCAGCCCGGTTTGAGTGCCGCAGTTGCGGTTATGTCTACGAACCGAACAAAGGAGACAGTGCGAGTAACATCGACCCCGGAACCCGTTTCGAGGATTTGCCCGCCGGTTGGCGCTGTCCTGTGTGTGGAGCGCGGCGACCCCAATTCCGGAGTATCGGTTCTGTGGGCGCACCTTCGGGCTTCCAAGAAAACCTAGATTTTGGCTTGGGAATTAATCGCCTCACACCAGGGCAGAAAAATATTCTCATTTTCGGTAGTTTAGCCTTGGGCATTTTGTTCTTCTTGAGTTTATACGGCTTGCGATAATCTTCAGCAAAATACTGTACGATCTTGCGGTGCTGCCGTTGGATGAATATGAATTTATTTGTGAAAAAACTGAAACAAATCTTAATATTGTTAGTGGTGGCTTGCTTTTGTGCGAGTTGTAGCTCGGTTCCCGATTTGAGCTACAATCCCTGGCGCACGATCGCCCTGCCCACCGATGCTCGCTTACTGAGCATTGACTTTACCGACGACCCCAATCACGGTTGGGTTGTGGGGAGTAAATCGACCTTATTTGAAACCCAAGATGGCGGTAATACTTGGCAGGAGCGCACCCTCGAACTAGGAGAAGAAAAGCTGAGTTTTACCTCAGTCAGCTTTAATGGCCAAGAAGGTTGGATCGTGGGAGAGCCTTCAATTCTCCTGCACACCGAAGATGGCGGTGGGTCTTGGTCCCGTATTCCCTTGAGTACGAAGTTGCCCGGATCGCCGCAAGCGATTGTGGCGTTAGGGTCTCATCAGGCCGAAATGACCACCAACGTTGGCGCGATTTACAAAACCACTGACAACGCCAAAACTTGGTCGGCTTTAGTCGAAGGAGCAGTTGGGGTGGTTCGCAATATTGCCCGTTCTGATAACGGGGAGTATGTGGCTGTCTCGTCTCGCGGTAACTTTTATTCGACTTGGACACCGGGCGATCGCACCTGGAGACCCCACGAACGCACCAGTTCTCGCCGTCTGCAAAACATGGGTTTTGGCAAAGATGGTCGTCGCTGGCTGATTGCGCGGGGCGGTCAAATTCAATTTTCTGCCCCTGAAGCCGAAGAAGATTGGGATGACATTTTATATCCCGAACCCTCGACCAGTTGGGGACTGTTAGATGTGGCTTATCGCACCCCCGCAGAAATTTGGGTATCTGGGGGCAGTGGGAACTTATTAGTAAGTTTTGACGGCGGTCAAACTTGGGAAAAAGACCGGGATATTGAAGAAGTCCCCTCGAATTTATACGACATTATCTTTACCCAAGATGATCGGGGATTTATTCTCGGCGATCGCGGCTATTTACTCAAATATGAACCCGATATGGCCGCCACCCAAGCCGCTTAAAAATCAAGCCAACCTTGTTCAGTAGGCGCTTGATTTCGTATCATATAAACTGGGCTTTTAACATTTAAAAAGAGGAGAGCTTGTTTCATGTCAGGTACCACAGGAGAACGACCCTTTGCTGATATTGTGACCAGTATTCGTTACTGGGTTATTCACAGCATCACCATTCCCATGCTATTCATCGCAGGCTGGCTTTTTGTCAGCACCGGATTAGCTTACGATGCGTTTGGCACTCCCCGTCCGAACGAATACTTTACCCAAGAGCGTGTCGAGTTACCGATTGTTAGCGACCGCTACGAAGGTAAATCTCAAATCGATCAATTTACGACCAAGTAAAGTTAAAAATAAAGAGGAAAAATGACAAGTAACAATCCAGGCAATCAACCTGTTTCTTATCCAATTTTTACCGTTCGTTGGCTGGCGGTTCATACTTTGGCCGTCCCCAGTGTTTTCTTTTTAGGCGCGATCGCCGCCATGCAATTTATTCAACGCTAAGAGGTTCATCATGGATCGTACACCAAACCCCAATAAACAACCCGTCGAACTAAATCGCACTTCCTTATACTTAGGGTTGCTGTTGATCTTCGTGTTGGGAATTTTGTTTTCCAGCTTTTTCTTTAATTAATCAAACAGTCAAAAATTAGGAGGATTGCTCAAATGTTATCAGAAGGACGTATTCCTTTGTGGGTTGTTGCTGTAATTGCTGGTTTAGGCGTAATTGCCGTTGTTGGCATTTTCTTCTATGGGGCTTATGCAGGAGTGGGTTCATCACAATAGAACCCTAAGCCCAACGGAATTCTAAAAAAAGATAATAAACCGCGAGCAACTAAGGCTGGCGGTTTATTTGTTGGGGGGAAGGAAAAGCGTTATTTATAGCAGTAAGCAAAGCGGTTAGGACGTTTTAGGGTTTGCCCTCACCCCAACCCCCACGGGAGAGGGGCTGATTTTCTGAGGATGGATATGGTGTCTTAACCGCTTTGGCGGTTGCCATAGCGCAATTCCTCGTTAAATTGCCTCGACTTCATCTTCACGAAAATGGGCTTTAAATTTTTTATCAAACTGAACCAAAACGGGCAAGTTAGCACTAACGGGTCGTCCTTGCCAATTATTTACAACTTCGATGATCTCCCCTTCCATGCCTTTGAGATCAAAGGGTTTTTTTCGGTTTTGGGGATGATGATAAACCACAACAGATTGAATCACTCGCACGCGATCGCCAACATTCATAAAAATTCGTCTTGTTCTCTGCTCATAAATTGCGTTTACTTCGCAACCTTATCAGTGTACCGCGATCGCGATCCATCCTTAAAGCCTTAAATTGCCACCTCCCCCTTTAATTCTGCACATCTTCAGGAGATTCTGGTACGCTGGGGTTTTCTTCCTCTAGCAAAATTTGGCTGCGTAACAAAAACACCGCGATCGCCGAAAGTACCGCCACCACAAACAACCCCAACAGCCAACCCCAACCCCGACCCGAACGAGCGTCCGAAGGGGTTTCCGGGGCGATCGCCACCGCCGGGGAATCAGGTTCATCTGCTGAAAAAGCGGACGGCTGACCCTTCACCGCCACAGGAACCGATTGTTCTTGTTTGGGTAACTCCTCTAAATTCACCAAAACCGGTTGTTGCGGTGACACACCATACACCGCCCCCACCACCGAAATATTATCCTGACCGTTGTCTTCATTGGCTTGGCGCACCAAACGCTCCAGGGCCATCTCCAGAGAAATCTTACCCCGCAACACATCGGGAATCGCCCCAGACCAAATGCGCTCTAATACCTGGTTATCGCTCAACCCATCCGAACACAACAACAACACCCCATCTTCTTCGATCGCAAAACGCTGTACCGTCGGCTGCAACAACTCCGCCGGACGAGTCCCCAAAGCTTGGGCTAAAGCCCCGGCCTCCGGGCGTTTTTGGGCTTCTCGGTACAAACTGCGCCCCGAACGGGTTTCCCGCCCGGCGATGTCATCATCCACCGTCAACTGCTGACAATAATTTTGCGTAATCCAGTAAGCTCGACTGTCCCCCACATGGGCGATGTAGAGTTCGTGGCTATTACCAACACCATTGAGATTAGGGGCTGAAACTTGTTGGGGCAGTTGGAGTGCCATTACCAAAGTCGTAGCCATGCGACGGCGGGATTCGCGGCCTTGTTGGTCGTTGCGAAACACAATCACGTTATTGGCAATGCGAATCAGGGCCGCTAATTGTTCGCTGACGAGATCGGGGGGTAAAACTTCGCTGTCTTGAGCCGTTTCTTGCAGCAGCGATCGCACCTGAAGCTTCAAAGACTGTAAAGCCAACTGACTCGCCACCTCGCCGCCTTCATGGCCGCCAATCCCATCGCACACCACCAGCAAATGAGAACTCAAAGAATTGGCAGTTCCGACTGCTTCTAAATTCAAATCTTGCGATTGGGGATAGCAGCTATCTTCATTGTTTTGCTGCATCCGCCCCGGATCGCTGGTGCCGGCCACTTGAACGCGGAGGGGTTGACGAGAGGCTTGGGCTAAGAGAATTTCGTTGAGGGCATTGGCAATGGTTTTGAGGGCAACTCCTTCAGTTTTTAGTCCGGCGATAATTTCGGCAATCAAGCCCGAGACTTCGACTTTGGCTTGTGGGGCTAATCCTTGCCAACTTTCACCGAGTTTAGGGAGAGTGGCCGCCGGAACCGAAGCCAGGGCGCGATCGCGATACAGTTCCCGCAGCCAAATTCGCCAACCCTCAACTCGGATATTTTCGGGAACCAAGACCGAAGCCGCGACCCCCGCTTCGGCCAAAGGTACCCAGAGTTGTAAAATCTGCCACAGCCAATAAATTTGTCGAGTCGGGCTGCCTTGTTCCCAAACGTCAGCCAAGGCGGGGTAAAGGCTGCCAGAACGGTCAATGGGAGCATTTTCGAGTAACAGCACTTCGACCCCCTCAACATCGACTGTGCCGTACACCTGGGGAACGTGGAGAGCTTGGCCATATAATTGTAAATAGGGAATGGCGGCTTCAGGCAAGTCTCCTTGAGGATTCAAGGGTTGGTCGGGACATAAATCTTGCCAAATTTGCGGCGCGAGGACGCTAAAGCGATCGTTAATCACTTCAGGAAATAATCGTCTTTGGACGAGGGGATGAGCCGCCCAAAGAAAGGGTTGTGTTGGTGGTTGAGAATTACTCATAACTCAAAAAATGAGAAGCGGCACAGAGACACAAAACTAAAATTGAAATAAGTCCCGACTACTTTTCAACCTTAAATCGAAACTGGCAAAATCGCGATCGCCATCCTTAAGATTTTGCAAGTTTTTCGAGAATGAGCCGCGATCGCGCGTGTAGACTGTAAACAAGAATCAACCCCTAAATCATTGATTGATTGGCACAAACCCTTACCCCTCCTCAAAAATTTCTGTTCTGCTATCTTGACAGCAAGACGTTGCCACCCAACAAACTCGTTTATTGATTACCCCCCTTAAGACCAGCATGATCGATGTATTCAGTCCTACCTTACTTTGGGCGATCGCGGGAGCCATTCTCTGTTTGATGGAGTTGTTCGTTCCCACTGCCTTTGTTGAATTCATGATGGGCCTGAGTGCCTTATTGGTAGCCGTCATTTCCTTGTTTCTACCGTCATTTTCCTTACAAATGGTGCTGTGGCTGGTGTTTTCGGTGCTTTTGGTTGTGGCATCCCGGCGCTTTTTGAGTCCCAAGCGTTCTTCCCTAGAACTCGGAGATGATACCGAAGGCCGCACCCTCACGACCATTCCACCCGGTGAAACGGGCCGCGTTTTATATGAAGGCAATTCTTGGGCGGCTCGCTGTAGCGATGAAACGACCGCGATCGCCCCTCAAGAAAAAGTTTACATTGTCGATCGCCAAGGAAACACTTTGATCGTCATTCCGCAAAAATTACTCAACTCTTAAATATTTCAGGAGATTAAAAGATTATGGAACAAATTTTATTACTCATCTTTTTAGCTCTAGGCGGTTCGACAGTGGCCGGTTCGGTCAAAATTGTCAACGAGAAAAATGCTTATTTAGTCGAAAGCTTCGGGAGTTATAAAAAGCGCCTCGAACCCGGTTTGCGGTTTATTGTCCCTTTTATGGACAAAATTGTTTACAAAGAAACCACCCGCGAAAAAGTCCTCGATATTCCGCCCCAATCTTGCATTACCAAAGATAATGTCGCCATTAGCGTTGATGCGGTGGTGTATTGGCGGGTCATGGATTTGTATAAAGCCTACTACAAAGTCGAAAATCTGCGAGATGCCGTGGTTAACCTCGTTTTGACTCAAATTCGCTCGGAAATGGGGAAACTCGAACTCGATCAAACCTTCACAGCGCGATCGGAAATTAACGAAATTTTACTGCGAGAACTCGACCTTTCTACCGATCCTTGGGGGGTGAAAGTAACCCGCGTTGAGTTGCGCGATATTGTCCCTTCGCGGGCGGTACAAGACTCGATGGAACTGCAAATGGCCGCCGAAAGACGCAAACGGGCGGCAATTCTCACCTCAGAAGGGGAAAGAGATTCTGCGGTCAACTCCGCCAAAGGTTCAGCCGAAGCCGCGATTCTGCAAGCCGAAGCCGCTAAAAAAGCCGCGATTCTGCAAGCCGAAGCCACCGCCCAACAAGAAGTCCTCAAAGCCCAAGCCACCGCCCAAGCCTTGGATATTGTCACCGATAAGCTCAAAACTGACCCCAAAGCCCAAGAAGCTTTACAGTACCTACTCGCTCAAAGTTATCTGGATATGGGTCGCACCATCGGCACCAGCGACAGCAGTAAAGTCATGTTTATGGACCCCAACAGTTTAGTCGGAACCCTTGAGGGGATTCGTTCGGCGGTGGGGGATTCTACTCAAAAAGCATCCCCAGAGGCTCAAAAACAAAACTCGCCTACCCCGATTCGCGATCGCTATCCTCTCCCGAAAGCCTCTGATTTAGAACAAGGTTTGTCTAAGCAGTAAATTTATGGGTTATGGGTTATTTATTCCCAATCCCCAAATTCACCCGGCTTTCCCCGACTACTGGCTCGACACAGCTTAATTTGTGCGATAGTCACCATCGTTAAAATGCTGGTATTTTGGTGCGTTACGCTACGCTAACGACACCCTACCTATAGCCTCACTTTAGCTGTGTCGTGACAATACCTCAAAAAACACTGCCCTTGAGCCACGAATGACAAAAGACCAATGACAAAGGACAAATAACTACCGATAAACGGGTAAGGTGAAGTGAAAAGCGCTGCCTTCGTTGACAATGCTATCGACCCAGAGTTGGCCGTAATGAGCGCGAATCACACGACGGCATAAGTCTAAGCCTAAACCATAGCCTTCTTGATCGCGATCGCGTTGCAGACGAAAATGATTTTCAAAAATGCGATCGCGTTTTTCCGATGGTATTCCCGGGCCGTTGTCTTCGATGCTAATTTGGACTTTTTGGGCGGTACGGTGGAGGAGGGACAGGGAGATCGTGCCGCCTGGGGGGGTATATTTAAAGGCGTTGTCGAGCAAGTTGATCAAAACTTGACGAATCAACTCCTCATCGGCAAAAACTTGGGGCAAATCTTGGGGGATATCTTGGTCGAGATGCAGAGATTTTTCTGGGAGACGTTCTTGAAACTCTGCGAGAACGGCTCGACACAACGGTTGTAGGGGTAGGGGATGACATTGCAGTTGCAGTTGGCTATTGCTCCCCTTAGCAGCTTGCAAAATGTCGGTGATCATGCGGTTCATGGCGCGGGTTTGCGATCGCGCTTGTTTGTAGAGTTGCTCGATCAAAGAGGGGTTGCGCTGCCCTGGCGGTCGGTTTTGAGCCATTTCTAGGGTTTCAATGGCAATGGAAGCTGCCGTCAGGGGCGATCGCAAATCGTGGGCCAGCATCGCCAGCACTTGGTCTTTAAACTGGAGTTGTTCTTGGAGGGCTTCGTTTTCCTTTTTCAACTGAAACACCTCATCCCTCAAGCGAATGCACTCCGCCGAGGTTTCCTGGGAATCGGGCGCATAACCTTCCCGGTCATGGTCTTGCTGGACTTGTCGGAGTTCTTGTTGCCAATAAAACCAACAATTTTTGAGTTGAGCGATTAAATTGGTTCCGGATAAGGTGATACGGGGTTCGGGAAAAATCCGCACCAAAGACGGTGTAGCCACCAGGCGGAAATGTTCTAATAAATGAGGCTGTTCGCCCACTTCCAGGGTTTCCAGACTAATGGGATAATCGTTCGGCTGGTTTTGGAGATATTCTTCAATACTTTTAATATAACTGCGCGATCGCGACCGCTCCTCCACAAAGAGTAGAAGCTTTAGACCAACAAAAGCATCGGAATCGCGGTCGGGCTTAACTGAATTGCCGTTAGGAATTAGCACGATGGATTTAAAATCTACCACAGACCATGGCGATCGCCAAAACCCGGTCAGGGTTTGACGGCGGCATCTAGAAAAAAGCTGAAAGGCTTGGCACTTGAGCCAATTTTTAAAAATCAAAACTCAATCGCGATCGCCTTTACTCGCAATGAGCCATTTCTTTCCAGACCTTAACATCTATTTTATCTTTGTGGGGAAGTTTGGGTAAGAAGGATTTTCAGCAACCGGCCCAAAAGTCCATCTGTCCACCCCAAACCCCCCGATCGAGCCTTTTCCCAGATCGCCTCACCATAATTTGTTTTTTTGCCCCCATTTCATCCTAAAATTTGAAGATAGTTTGCGGCTAACGCCACTGCTCTTAGTAGGTCTAGGCTAAAATCGCTTGGATCGTCGATCTGCTATGATTCCCATCCTTGGGTTTCTAGCCCATCACTTACGGACCCAAACTTTTTAGCCTGGATCGGCTACTACAGCATTTCTGTCCACGCTTAAAAATTCCCGAAATACTATGGCTCTCGGCTATTTTGCCCTCGTCCTTCATGCCCACTTGCCCTTTGTCCGCCATCCTGAAAGCGACTACGTTTTAGAAGAAGAATGGCTGTTTGAAGCAATCACAGAAACTTACGTTCCGCTACTCCAAGTTTTTGAAGGTTTAAAGCGAGACGGGATTGACTTCAAAATTACCATGAGCATGACCCCGCCCTTGGTGTCAATGCTGCGCGATCCTTTGCTTCAAGACCGTTACGACAAGCACCTCGCCTTACTCCAAGAGCTGATTCTCAAAGAAATCGATCACAACAAAAACAACGGCCACATCAAATATTTAGCCGAGCATTACGACCAAGAATTTAAAAACATTCGCGCCACCTGGGAAAGTTACGACCGCGATTTAGTCTCAGCCTTTAAGCAATTTCTGGACAGCAACAACTTAGAAATCATCACCTGTGGTGCCACTCACGGCTATCTACCCTTGATGAAAATGTATCCCCAGGCGGTTTGGTCGCAACTCAAAGTCGCTTGCGAACATTACGAAGAAAACTTTGGCCGCCCCCCCAAAGGAATCTGGCTACCGGAATGCGCCTACTACGAGGGCTTAGAACGGATGTTAGCCGACGCGGGCCTGCGTTACTTTATCATGGACGGTCACGGCTTACTCTACGCCCGACCCCGCCCCCGTTTCGGCACTTATGCCCCCATCTTTACCGAAACTGGCGTGGCCGCTTTTGGTCGCGATCACGAATCTTCGCAACAAGTATGGTCTTCCCAAGTGGGCTATCCCGGCGACCCGGTGTATCGCGAGTTTTACAAAGACTTGGGTTGGGAAGCCGAATACGAATACATCAAGCCCTACATTATGCCCAACGGTCAGCGTAAAAACACGGGCATCAAATACCATAAAATCACCAGTCGCAGCGCCGGACTGAGTGAGAAGGGCTTGTATGACCCTTATTGGGCGCGAGAAAAAGCCGCCGAAAACGCGGGTAACTTTATGTTCAACCGGGAACAACAAATCCGCAATCTCG
>JGI12109J20283_10977309_pt1 | contig 18780 bp, 12 predicted proteins | sample ElkSlonscriptome_12_FD_20283 | JGI IMG/M metagenome (IMG submission 20283)
CGCCTCGCCGTTGATGGAAAAACCGTCGCTGCCGTCAAGCGTGTTGAGGTCAAATTCAGCGGGAAACCCGGTATCGCTACCGAACAGCACGTAGCTGCGTCCGGCATTGCCATTCCCGTTCGGGTCGGAATAGGCAGCGCCGACGATGACATCGTCGATGCCATCCCCGTTGACATCGCCCGCATTACTGACTGAGCGTGCGACTTGATCAGACCCGACCTGATTGGTCATCTCGAAGCCGTTACTGCCGTTGAGACTGCCGAGATCAGTGGGGCTTGAGAAACCAGAGCTGGAACCAAACACAACATGTGCTGAACCCACGGTGTAATTCACACGGTCGGCATACGGAGAGCCGATGATCAAATCATCCAGTCCGTCCCCGTTGATATCACCCGCGCCGCTGACCGAAAAGCCCGAAGCATCATAGTCGGCCTCGCCGTCGATACTGAACCCATCGCTGGAGTCCAGATCGGACAGGTTGATTTCGGCCGGAAAAGGCTGGGCCATGGCGTGATGGCTGAAGCCAACCGCCAGGGCCAGTTGCAATGCGGTGACCAGTTGAGTGCGTTTTAAGGGCGTCATGATTAGCGTCCTGCTATGAAATTAAAGTTTGACTGCGCATTGATGGATCGCAAAAGATCAATCCAGTTCATCTTCAAACCCATCGGCAAACAGCCCGACCGGGTCGGTGTCGGTGGCGGAGTTGTTGGCTGGATTGATATCGGTTTGGGCAGGAGGCAGGGTGATGGTGGCGGTATTGCTGATGACACTCCCTTCCATGGCTGTGACCGTGGCGGTGAATTCATAACTCAGCGTGCTGCCGACTGATAAGTCCACGACTTCATTGATGCTACCGCTTCCGTTGGCATTCGGGCAGATACCGCCATCACTGCCACTGCAATTCCAACTTGCGTTGGTCACACCGGCCGGTAACGGGTCGCTTAGCGTCGCGCCGATGATGTCAACCGCGCCCACGTTTTTGATTTCGATAAACCAGGTTGTTGATACGCCGTTGTCGACAAACGCAAACCCATTGGTCTTACTGATGGTCAGGTCTGCGATCAGCGCGGTGCAGTCGATTTGAATATCGGTCACATCCATCCCGTCGACTACGCCAGTACCGTTCGATACCTGGCACTGCTCTATGCCTCCATCAGGTTGTGATGCGACTGTGACGGTATAGGGTTCGCTGTCCGAGAGCCTTATTGAAAAGCTGAACGGACCATTCTGATTGATAATCTCGCTGTCAGTGCCATTGTTTTGGAGCACCAGACCGATACCTTTCAGCCCCGACACCGTTCCACCCAGACTGAATGTTGTCGGAAGCACGCCGCAGGTAACCTGAATATTATTCACGTTCATGCCGTTAACCATGCCCGTGCCGTTTGCGACCAGACATTCGCCACCAGAAGGATCCTCTGGCTGTAATCCGATAGTAACGTTATAGGATTGACCGTCTTCAAGCAGCGTCGGGAAGATGAATGGGCCATCGGCATTGATCATGATGAAATCCGTGCCGTTATTGAACAACGTCAGCCCCGGGGCAGGCAAGCCCGAAACCATCCCGCCAATTTCATATTGAGCGGTCTCGCAAACCACCTCGACGGTGATGATGCTGATCTCGCCCACGATGCCGCTGCCGTTGTTAACGACACAAGCCTGAGCCGGGTTGCTTGGCTGCGTGGCTACGGTGACCGAATACGAGTCCATCAGTTCAAGTTCAGTCGCAAACCGGAAGGTGCCGTTGTTAGGTATCGCCAAATCGTCGCCACCATTGTTCTGCAGCACCAATCCGCTGCCGGTCAGGCCGGTCACTTCAGCTTCAATCGGAAAGGTGGATCTGAAACTACACTCGACCAGCACGTCACTGACGTCCGAGCTATTGATGGTGCCGCTGCCGTTACTTACTGAGCAGACATGCGTTGGGTCGATAGAGCTTTCAATGATGGTGACCTCATAGTTTTCACCATTGGCCAGCTCGGTGTCGAAAGTAAAAGGGCCGCCCGGAGAAATAATCGTCAGGTCATCACTACCATTGTTCTGCAGCATGAGACCGGTGAAGTTTACTCCGGTAGCTATACCGCCTAAGGTAAATGTTTCGGTCAGTACGCAATTGATATCAATGTCGGTCACGTCTTGCCCTGAAAGAATGCCCGTGCCATCGCTGACCGTGCAGGTCTGCTCGGGGTTATCGGGTTGTTGCAATACGCTGACTGCATAACTTTCGCCGTCCTGCAAAGGAACGGGAAACGTAAAATCGCCGTTAGTAACGATGGATACATCATCATCGGTTTGAGTATTTCGAAGAACCAGCCCATTACCGATCAGGCCACTGACTTGCCCTCCAACAGTAAGGCCAGGCAAACCGAATAAGTAGACTGCGCCTGATCGAGTAAGTGAGCTGTCTCCAGGCCCGATGTCAGGGTCACTGCTTTCCCACCAACTGCTGATCAGGAAACGTCCTCCACCTCGGGCGACTTGGTGCCCAAAGCGGTCTCCAGAACCCCTGATGTCTGGGATAATTCGCTGTTGAAAAACCCAGCTACTCTGCTCGTTTTGTGCAAATAGATAGCTGGTGCCTTGTTGCTGTTCATGAATATTGGCACCCACAAGAAGTGACTGGTCTTCTAGGTCAAGCGAAAAGCCAAAATGGGAAAAAGAATCAAGATCAGGCGATTTAATGAACTGAGTTTGAACCCAGTCGCCAGATTCATTTGGTTCAAAAATGTACACTGCACCCGCTGCATTAGACGTATTATTGCCTGGATCCGAACCGTCGCTATCTTCACTGTTGGCACCAACAGCGGCAACGTTGCCTGATATACCAACACTTTGTCCAAACGAATCATCTTCATCGACGTTGCTGGCTTTCAGGTAGGCAACTTGATCCCACTGGCCGTTTGGGTCGCGCTCGAATATGAATGCAGCCCCGGAAAACGGTTTGGACTGATCATTGGGTGAACTTCCATCGCTGCTTTCAAGCGGGGCGCTGATGATTGCGCGGTTATTATCAAGTGCGATCTTATTTCCAAAATACATGTCGCTAGGCTCTGCATCTGGAAACAAGACATCCTCTTCTTCCCATAGACCATTGCTGTTTCGGGTGTAGGCGCGTACCGAACCATTGCGACCGATGCCGGGTCGAGTTTCGCGCTGGGCACCGATGAGCAGACGATCTCCAGAAATGGCTACCGCAGTGCCGAACTCATCCTGGCTTGGATTTGGTCTCGAGGAGAGCAATACATCCGTTTCGACCCAGTCGCCGTTTTCATCTGGTTCAAATACGTAGACCGCGCCTTCGTTAAAATCAATGCCGGCCTGAATGCCGTCAATGTCCCTGAATGGTTCACCAATGACGATCGTTTCACCTGAAATACCCACTGCCAACCCAAACTGATAACCAGTGATGAAACCAGCCGGTCCAGGGAAATAGGGTAATGATGGTTTTAAATAGGCAGTTTCAATCCAGTCGCCATTGATTTGACGTTCGAATACATACGCTGCGCCGGCATCCTGGATGGAGTTGTCTTCAGGCCCACTGCCATCACTATCTTCGTAGCGAGCACCTACAACTAAGATGGTGCCAGCTTCATTGATCGCAATTTCGACGCCAAAATTGTCATCAGCGTTTGCGTTCGACGCTTTCAAAAATGCCTGTTCAAAGACGGTTGTGCCACGGTCTTGTTGTTGTTCCTGCATTAGAGCCAGCCCGGCCGCCGGCCCTACTGGACCATTGATCGGCTCATTGGCCGACAGCACGTTCATGAATGCAAAACTGAACAGAACGCCGGTCAGGCTAAATTGAACACGCTTCAGGCTTTTCCCTAGCATCGCTACAATCCCTTAATTCTCGGTAAAGAGCCGGGCACCATGCCTGGTCAGAAACCCCGGTTTATTGGATAGTGATGCTAGCCAGCATCAGCTCAGATAACGTGTAATTGCGTTGAAATTATCGTGAAAATTGAATCGAAGGGTTTGTTAAATCCAGGCATAACCTGCTGTATCAATTGGTTTTTTACGGAAGATAGCCTTGTTGGGTACAAACAGCACTTGATCCAGAAAAAACAATACTCAAGATGGGCGCAAGACATTATTGGAGTGGACGAAATGCTTAAATCACAAAGCCAGCACAACCGAGAAAACAGTGGCGTACTCGATATGGCCACAGCATCGACATATTTGCTGACTCGCAATCGCGCGGATGGAATACACTAATCGTCAAAGAGGGAATTTGAGATGCGGATTCAAAATCCATGACGACAATCATACGGTTCGGCGATTTTGCGCTGGATTTTGATCAGAAATCCTTAAGCGGCCCGGACGGGCCGATCATGCTCAGACCGCAAAGTTTTGCGGTGCTTTGTCATTTACTGAAGCAGGCACCGGCCGTGGTCTCCCGCAACGATCTGCTGGACGCGGTTTGGGGGCATCAGGCCACGTCCGACAGCTCCGTTTCGCAAACGATCAAGGAATTACGCGTTGCACTTGGTGATTCGAGTAGCAAGCCTCGATTTATCGCTACGCGCCGCCGGCTTGGCTATCAGTTCATTGCAGAGATCAATGCTGGAGATGCCTCGGCAACCCGGAATACTGCCCATGAATCGCGGCAAGCTCGGGCTCAAACGCCAAGGATAAAAGTCCCGAATCCGCTGTTCGCCGCTGGTTTGGTCATCGTATTGTTTGCGGCCTGGTGGGCATCAAACAATTTTGCTCCACCGGATACCGATCGTCAGACGAATCGCCAGCCTACGATTACCGTTGCGATTGCCGATTTTGACGATCAGGGTGAAGCGATCAACAGCAATGCAGATGACTGGTTGCCACCTGCAATGAAGCTGTTTCTTGGCCATTCACTGAGCCAATTAACTGGCGTGAATGTGACGGCGTCATCGATCGATTCGGAGATTGTTCAGGGTGCAGTAGATTATCAAATTGAGCCGAGCTTCAACCTCCTGGCCGACGGCGGTATTGAAGTGGTTGCGACGATTCAAAAACCAGACCAGTATGAGCCGTTGACCCGGGTGGCCGTTGAACATGACCGCATTGATGTTGGTCTGATCAGCACTGAATTGGCTGGTGCGATCAGTGACTGGCTCGATATTGAGTCTTTGCCGGAAATCACACCGGCTGCGGTTCGTTCGCTGTTGCCACCGGAAGTGGATCTGCAGCGCACATTTTTTCAGGCACAGGCGTTGCTCAATCGGCATGAAGCGGTGGCAGCAATCAAGGCCATACCCGATATGCAGATCAATGATCCATTTTTGATTCAATTGCAAAGCGAGGCACTGGCCCAGCAGGGTAATATTCTGGAAGCCCGAACCCGCATTACTGCCGCGTTACAGGCCACCGAACTCTGGCCCCGCCGTAACCGACTGGCGATTGAAGCTACAGCCGCCCGCCTGGATTTCGACTTCGAATTGGCCGCTGACCGCCTCCAGGCCTTAAATCAGTTCTTCCCAGAGCCGGCCAATATCCGCCGCATGATTCATGCCCAGATCGAGTCGGATCGAATTGAAACAGCCGGTGAAGCCCTGCAGTTGCTCGACCGCCAGATGCCAAACGATCCGCGCATCGGTCTGCTTCAGGCTGAACTCGCCGGTGCGGAAAACCAGGTCGAACAGCAGTTGGACATCGCCCGGAATGCCTACCGGCAGGCGCTTGAAGCTGTGCTGCCCGTGGTGGCGGCAGAAGCGCTGGCGTTAGAAGCCGATGCCCTGCGCAAGCTCGGTCGGGTGGACGAAGCATTGGCGACGGTTGAACGAATCTCGGATATTCCGGCAACGGATGACCTGGTGCCAGCTCGCGCCCAATTGAAAGTGATCCAGGCCAGTTTGCTGTTCCAGCAGGGTGATCTTGAACAGGCGTTGACGATTGCCGATCAGGCACAGGATCTATTTACTCAAGTCAACTCACAGCCAGGGCTGGCCGAAACGGCAATCGTGCGGGGCATGGCGCTGGAGAGGTCCGGTCGGCTCGACTCGTCGCTGGAGCAATTGAATATTGCAATCGAGATGCTGACTGGGCTTGGGGATCAGCGAAATCTGGCGCGGGCGCACGTCAATCTGGGTATCACGCTGATGTCGAATGGTCGGCCCGACGAAGCCCTGGCCAACCTCGGCCAGGCCGCGCTGTTCTATCGTGAAATCGGCGACCGCCAGGGCGAGGCGGTCGCACTGATCAATCGTGGCACCTTGTTTGCACGCCAGGGTCGATCCGATCAGGCCGAGCGTGCTCTGGAACGCGCACTGGAAGCGTTTGTCGATATTGAAGATCTGCGCGGACAAGCCATTACGCTGGGTAATCTTGCCGCCCTCGCCAGCCGACGTGGTGCCACTGAACGCGCGATTGAACTGAATACTGAGGCGCTGGAGTTGTTTCGTCAGCTTGAAGCGGAAATCGATGCTGCACGCACGGCCTATAATCTGGCGTTGGTGCACCGGCGGCTTGGAAATCTCAACTTGGCTGAGCAGATGATCCTTGATGCAGGCCAGCGGTTCGCCAGCCAGGGCAGCACCATGTTCGAGGCACGCGCCTATGTAACTCAAGGTGCGATCATGCTCGACATGGGCCGTAATGAGGAAAGTGCTGAGCTTCTTGAAAGGCTCGATGCCCTGGCTATCGAAAATCCTATCCGTGCGGCGGAAATTGAAACGCTGCGAGGTGAGCTGGCGTATGCCAAACAGGATTTCCAGGCAGCTGAGACGTATTTTCAGCGCGCTTTCCAGCTGCGAGAATCTGCACCCGACTGGCAGCTGGTGTCTGAATTGGATCTGGCCCGGGTTCAGCTGGCGCTGGATAATCGGGTTCAGGCCGAACAGGAAGCGCGCCGGCTAGCCGATGTGTTCGGCGCAGAAAACAATGTGTACTCACAAATCGATGCGCTGCTGCTGCAGGCCGATAGCCTGATTGAACAGGGGCGGACCAGCGAAGCTGAAGAATTGCTTCAGTGGATTGGCCAGTTACTGGATGCTTCGCCGCATGCACTGAAGAATTTAAATATGGCGCTGCTTAGAGCCCGAGTGTCAGAACCGGAACTGGCTGAACAGCAGCTGCTTTGGATTATTCAAACCGCCGCAGAACAGGGTTTCGAACCGATGCTTGAGTTGGCCAATCAAAATATGGCTGCATTGAATACTGATTCAGCTGATTGAAACAGCACCGATATTTGTTTGGCAACTGCGCCAGCGGTTACGGTGATTCAAAACTGTCATTAAAAATCCGATCAATATCAGGCGCATCGTCGGCAAACCCGCCGTTGTCAAGATTATCGATATTGTTTTCAATGCCCGGGTCGAATGCATCGGCAAAAGCTTGTGCGATCAGGTTAAAGACTCCTCCCTGTTCGATTTGATAAACCAGCGTAATGACCTCCTGATTGCCAAAATCAAGCTGTGGAATGACACAATTCGCTGTATCGCACTGCTGGCCGAAAGCTGATACCAAAAGAAGATTGTTCGGTATCAGATCAATGGACACATTGGCGGCGTTGTTGACCCCGCCATTACCTACTTTCAGTTCGTAGAGGATTTCCTGCCCAGCGATAAACGGTGGCTCAGATATCAACTCTAATTGAGTGACTATATCGCTTGAGAAATTCAAGTCACGGCTTAGGCTGGCCGTATTGTTGCCTAGATCGACATCGGTTTGGCCTGGAATGGCGGTGACCGTAAATTCGAATTCATCCGAGTCATCGGAGATACGAATGGGTGCAAAGAATCGAGCATCCAGCACTAGGCTTTCATTTGCTGCCAAATCGAACGGTGGTGGCAGTATGCAGGGGAATTGCAGACAGCCTTCAATGCTGATCAATTCAGCGCCTGGGAACTCGTAGGAAATTTGTATGCTGGTTGCTGGATCTTCTGCGCGTATTCCAATCGTGAATTCAATGAACTGATCGCTGTAGTAGGGCGGATCGGTGATGATGTCGAGGAAAACCGCAATATTGGTCTCATCCACGCCGCCGCCGTTGTTTGTGGAGTCAATGTTGTTATCGGGGTTGATGTCCAGCCTGCTGCCTGAAACTTCGGCTGCGGAATTGAAAATATTTGAGTTGAGCTGAGCGAGCAGCGTCACTTGCCTACTGCCGCCGGAAAGGATGCCACCAATGTTACAGATCGAGCCTGACGTGGTAACACAGCCAGTCCAGCTAACAATATCCAGATTATCGAGTTCAACATTGAATGCCACGTTGAGTGCAGTAGACGGCCCATGATTGCTTACAGTCGCTTCATACTGAACAAATTGATTATTGGTGTACGGGGGTTGATCTATCAGGTTGAATTCAACGCCAAGATCAGCGCTTAAATTGGTTGTGCCTGTGACGTTGGCAAAGTTGTTGCTGTCTTGGTCTGACTCGTCAGGATCTGTGTGAAGTGAGTTTTCAGTCGACACCGCGAAAGCGTCCAGGTTGAATTCGGCCCCATCGCTGCCGCCAAGATTAATCTGAATCGGGATTGCAACAATCTGGTCGGCAACTATGGTGTTGATCTCACAGGGTAGCGTTGGACATACGCTTGAATTGACACTCTGAATAAACGCTTGATCGGTCTGCAAATCCACAAGAACATTGTTGGCTCGTTCCGGTCCATTGTTGGTAATGACCAGGTTTGCTGTTAGATTTTGCCCAACACCAAACGGTTCAGATTCGCTTAGATCGATTTCTACACTCACATCCGCCAGATCTGCTGCCTCGTAAGCGCCCACATCACATAGCCCTGCACGCGCTACGCCGCGTTGGTCGAACGGCTCGCAAAAGGCTTGATCCGCGTTATTGATGAGTTGGTTGAACTCTTGATTGAACGAGAATTCCAACCGGTTGGTTCGCGTCGGCCCTCCATTCTGTGCCAATGGAAGAATGGGGGCATTGAAACTTGATAAACCGGGGCAGTCGCTATCGCTTCTGTAGTTGCCGGCATCCAGAATCACATTCACATTCCCAAAACCGCATTCGAAAATGAAGCTATTGGTTATCGACAACGTTGAATCGGAAAGTGACAAATTTGATAAGCGCATGGTGACATGGCTTAGAAAAAGTGTGGAATCCTCAAAAATGATTAGAAATGCATCGTTACTTAATTCATCGAACGACGAGTTGATAATTTCGACTATGGCATCGTTGCCTCTAAGCCCAAGCGACTGTTCCTGAATCGAGCTGTTCTGAAAAAGCAACGTGCCTCCATCCATGAAAATACTGCCACCAAAGAATGGTCCATCCTCGATGCCGGAATTTCTGTAAAACTCGGATCGGTTGACTTCGACATCTGAATTCACCGCAACAATGGCAGCCTCACGTTCAGGGCGAGGTAGTCCTGTGGTGGCAACGCTATTGAATCGAATGATGCTTGATTCGAGCTGCAGTTCACCATTTCTTATAAAAATGCCGCTACCGTCAATATCGGTCGCCCTGTTCGCGCCAATGATTGAATTGATGATTGTTACGCTGGCATCTTCAATATTCATTCCGGCACCACGCCCGAGGGTGAAATTGGTGCGACCGCCGGTGATCGATACATTCCTCAAGACCAGATCGGTGTTGGCGCCTCGCACGCGTATCAGGCGAATCAGGTCGATGGTGTCTGATCGGATTGCCAGTCGCCCATTGTCAGTCTGGGTTTCAATGGTCATATCCGTATCGATTGTCGGTAATGTTGTCGTCAGATTGGCGGTCCAGTTGTCTGGCGTAATGATGGTGTCCGCGCCGGAGCCAGCTGTGCAGTTGCCTACCGAATTGTCCTGATTGGCGCTGCGGATGGCATTGGCCAGCGAGCAGCCGTCGGGCCCGCCTACGGGGATGGTTGCTGCGAAGGCCTGTGCTGATAGCACTGACAGTATCAGTAGCAGCTTGAATTGGGCTTGCATCATGGGCTCACTTGACCGTTGTGATTTCTTTAAATCGAACCCCGATCATGAGGGCGAGCCCGGTCTGTAACTTAAAATTTGCTTGAAATTAGTGTGAAAATTGCCCTGTTATGCAAATTGATGCGCCTGAGGTTGTGTTTACGGGCGGAATTACTATGGCCATGCTGGCCATCAACGACCGAATTTGTTTCAGCCGATTTCCTGTGGCCATCGCCGGAAAATAATCTCCGGTCAGCCACCGAGCGTTCGCCGGCAAGCGTTGTATACCGGATCGGCGGTCGATCAAGTTGCGCGAAGTGGGCGGCTCAGTCGCAACTGGGTGCTTGTTCAGGTTTGTGCCCGATGCCTTCGATGGACAGAATACTGAGGTCGCAAATAACCTCTAGGCTATTCTTTCGTTGAATGATGGATCGCGCTGACAGCATCGGGCACATCCGCTATTCTTGAACGCATCTGATTGATCAATTTGGAGTACTGCGATGAGCGTGACTCGAAAGACCCTGATTGCCGGCAACTGGAAGATGAATGGTTCTGCGGCTATGGCCGAATCGTTGGTCGGTGACGTGCTTACCGGGATGCCGGATCAAGACGGCCTGCAGCTGCTGGTGTTGCCGCCGTTTCCGTACCTGGCCCAAGTAATCCTGCAGTGCCAGAGTCATTCGCTGATGGTCGGTGCGCAGGATCTCAGCGCCGAAGCCAACGGGGCCTTCACCGGCGATGTGTCGGCATCCATGTTGCTTGATTGTGGCGCCAGCCATGTGCTCGTGGGCCATTCCGAGCGCCGTGAGCTTCATTCCGAGGACGATCAACAGGTTGCGGCAAAATTCAAGGCTGCGCTGGATGCCGGTTTGATCCCCATCCTGTGCGTAGGCGAAACGCTGGAGCAGCGCGATTCCGGCCTGGCCGAGGCCGTGATTCATCGACAGCTCGACGCAGTGCTTGAAATGGTTTCAATTCAGGGCTTTGCATCGGCCATCATTGCGTATGAACCGGTTTGGGCAATTGGCACCGGAAAAACGGCGAGGCCGGACCAGGCCCAGGAAATTCATGCCCTGATTCGATCGCGTTTAGAAGCGCAGGATGCTACAATAGCGGGCTCAATTCAGATCTTGTATGGCGGCAGCATGAAGCCGCAAAATGCAGCCGAGTTGCTGGCTTGCGAAGATATTGATGGTGGTTTGATTGGCGGTGCTGCGCTCCAAGCTCAGGACTTTCTGGCCATCGCAGCAGCGGCATGATCTGAGATCGAACAACTTGCCGTCGAGCCCATGATCTGAATGGATTGTGGATCGGACGGCAGAAACAAACAGGAAGTACTGGAATGTTTACAGTTTTGATTGTTTTACACGTACTGCTTGCGGCCGGCTTGATTGTGATCGTTTTGCTGCAGCGCGGCCCCGGCGCTACGATGGGTGCTGCATTTGGTGCAGGCGCGTCGGGCACGGTGTTTGGCTCGCGCGGTGCAGGCAGTTTCATGACCCGCACCACCGGCTGGATGGCGGCCGGATTTTTCGGCATCAGCCTGACGATGGCAGTCCTGGCGGCCCGCGACGGCGCACCCGGGCAAAATGATCTCGGCCTGGTCGGCAGCATGGTCGAGCAACAGGCTCAGCAAGATCAGGAGCAGGATAATGCTGCAACGGTCGATCAGCTGCTGGATACGCTGGACACCGAGATGCGCGTTGATGACGAAGCGCTTGATCCTCCTGTTGAGGCATCGGAAGAAGCGGCAGTTGATTCTGCAGAGGAACCGCTCGAACCGCCTGTCGATGGTTGATCCCTTTCGTTTGAAAATGGCCGAAGTGGTGGAATTGGTAGACACGCTGTCTTGAGGGGGCAGTGGCGAAAGCCGTGCCGGTTCGAGTCCGGCCTTCGGCACCATTTTTGACGAGAAGTTGACCGATATTGAATACAATTGGCACTGATTGTTGCGATCGGTTGCCCTGTTGGAAACACAGCCAGACGGCTGCAAACGATCAAAATTATGCTGACAGAATACTTTCCAATTCTGATTTTTCTGATCATCGCCTCTGGCCTGGGTCTGGTGCTCCTGACGGTGGGGGGCATTCTTGGCCCGCGCCGCCCGAACAGCGAAAAGCTTTCGCCCTACGAATGTGGCTTTGAAGCCTTCGAAGACACGAGAATGAAGTTCGATGTCCGCTTTTACTTGGTGGCCATCCTGTTCATTATTTTTGATCTCGAGATCGCATTCCTGTTTCCATGGGCGGTTGCGCTGGATACGATCGGCATGACCGGGCTGATCGCGATGGCAATATTCCTTGGCATTCTGGTCGTCGGATTCATCTACGAATGGAAAAAAGGTGCGCTTGAATGGGAATAACGGCTGAATTGAACCAGGTAGATGACATCCTGCGTCCTGACGCAGACGGCAACCCGTTGTTGAATCGCGGCATGGTAACCACGTCGGTTGATGCGCTGGTCAACTGGGCGCGAACCGGCAGCATGTGGCCGGTCACCTTCGGGCTGGCCTGCTGCGCGGTCGAAATGATGCACGCCGGCGCTTCTCGCTATGACCTTGATCGCTTCGGGGTAATTTACCGCCCCAGCCCCAGGCAGTCCGACGTCATGATCGTGGCCGGTACGCTGTGTAACAAGATGGCGCCTGCGCTCCGCAAGGTGTATGACCAGATGCCTGACCCGAAATGGGTCATTTCCATGGGTTCTTGCGCCAATGGCGGTGGCTACTACCACTATTCGTACGCGGTTACGCGCGGCTGTGACCGCATCGTGCCGGTTGATATTTACGTTCCAGGCTGTCCGCCATCGGCCGAACAGCTGGTGTACGGTATTTTGCAGCTGCAGAAAAAAATCCGTCGCACCAATTCCATAACGGCCTCTGCTGCATGAGCGCATTCAGTTCACGCAATCAGTCCTTGGCTGAACATATTCAATCCACACTCGGTGAGCGGGTTGAACGTCTGACCGAGCATCGAGGCCAGTTAACGCTTGAACTGTCTCCCAAGCACTGGGTTGATGCCTGTCAGGAATTGCGTGATCAGGACGGCCTGGAATTCGATCAGCTAGTGGATTTATGTGGCGTTGATTATCTTGGCTATGGCGATGACGAATGGGAAACGGCTGAAGCCACCGGTTCCGGTTTCTCGCGCGGTGTTGATCACCTGGGGCCAGGTCGGTTCGACTGGGCTTCGCGCCCTGAAGCCGAAAATATTCCGAATCGCTTTTCCGTCGTGGTGCATTTGTTATCTACGGATCTGAATCAGCGCCTGCGCGTGCGTTGCCATCCCGAGGATTCCGATTTTCCAACGCTGTCTTCATTGCTTGATGTCTGGTCTTCGGCCAACTGGTATGAGCGCGAAGCATTCGACCTGTTTGGCATCGTATTTGAAGGCCACCCCGATCTGCGCCGTATCCTGACCGACTATGGCTTTATCGGCCATCCTTTTCGAAAGGATTTTCCACTGATCGGAAACGTGACCGTCCGCTATGACGAAGAACGTCAGCGCGTGGTTTACGAGCCAACGGAAATTGAACCCCGTGTGCTGGTTCCGCGCGTGATTCGCCACGATTCGCGCTACTTGGGTGAAACCACCGAATCCACGACCGACTGATGTCAGAAATTCGCAACTACACATTGAATTTTGGACCGCAGCATCCTGCGGCGCACGGTGTACTTCGACTGATTCTCGAGATGGACGGCGAAGTGGTTCAACGTGCGGACCCACACGTCGGGCTGCTGCACCGCGCGACTGAAAAGTTGGCCGAATCCAAGCCGTACAACCAGTCGATTGGCTATATGGATCGACTCGACTATGTGTCGATGATGTGCAACGAGCATGCCTATGTGCTGGCCATCGAAAAGCTGTTGGGTATTGAGGCGCCTGATCGGGCGCAGTGGATCCGAACCCTGTTCGATGAAATCACCCGCATTCTGAATCACTTGATGTGGATTGGTGCCAATGGGCTCGATCTGGGTGCGATGACGCTGTTTCTGTATGCATTCCGCGAACGCGAACAGCTGATGGACGTGTATGAAGCCGTCAGCGGTGCGCGAATGCACGCAACCTACTATCGTCCGGGCGGCGTCTATCGAGACCTGCCCGAGCAGATGCCGAAAGTCGTCGAATCGCGCTTTCGCAAGGCCAGCGACGTGCAGCGCCTGAATGAATGGCGCGAGGGCTCGATGCTGGACTTTCTCGACCAGTTCATGACCGATTTCTTCGATCGTGTTGATGAATACGAGACGCTATTGACCGATAACCGCATCTGGAAACAGCGCAACGTCGGCATTGGTGTTGTATCTCCGGAACGGGCAAAACAGCTCGGCTTTACCGGGCCGATGTTGAGGGGTTCCGGCGTGGCCTGGGACCTGCGCAAGAAACAGCCGTATGCCAAATACCGTGAAGTGGATTTCGACATACCGGTTGGGGTTCACGGCGATTGCTATGACCGCTACCTGGTTCGCATCGAAGAAATGCGTCAGTCGGCCCGTATCGCACAGCAGGCCATTGCCTGGCTGCGGGCCAACCCGGGGCCGGTCATGGTCAAGAATTTCAAAGTAGCGCCGCCTTCACGCGGCGAGATGAAAGACGACATGGAAGCCCTGATCCACCACTTCAAGCTGTTTACCGAAGGGTATTGCGTACCCGAGGGAGAAGCGTACGCCGCAGTTGAAGCGCCCAAGGGTGAATTTGGCTGCTACATGATTTCCGATGGTGCAAACAAGCCCTTTCGAGTGCACCTGCGCGCGCCAGGCTTTGCGCACTTATCGGCGATGGATGAAATGGCGCGTGGCCATATGTTGTCGGATGTTGTAGCGCTGATTGGTACGCAGGATATCGTATTCGGCGAGATCGACCGATGACCAGATTGCGATTCAGACCTGCTGCGCAACGCGCTGCCGGCGCCCGGCAGTGCCCGGAATCCTCATGTACACATCCGTACACTGCGGTTCCTGTGCGCTGGCGGTCACCGGCTGCGCGTCGCTCGCGACGGCCTGAATCGCAATCTGGGCAAGTTTTCGGAATGCTTTTTCAAACCGGCAACGGCGCTCTACGGTGCCCGGAATCCTCATGTACCACAACGTACACTGCGGTTCCTGTGCTCCGGGGATCACCCTCCGCATGCCGCTCGCGACGCTCTGAGCGCAAATCCAAATTTCGTTTCAGGCTTGGTGCGCAACGTTTTGAATTGCTATCCGCTTTGTATTTATTGAAAGAGTGTTCAGCATGAGTTTTCAAGCGCATGAAAGCCCGGCTGCGGGCAAGGCCGAGTTGCTCAGCGAATCGACCCGCCAGCATATCGACCACTGGCTGACCAAGTTTCCGGAAGGCCTGGAAGGCCGGCGCTCAGCCGTGATCCAGGCTTTGGTCGCGGCCCAGGAGCAGAATGAGGGCTGGCTGTCGAGTGAGCTGATGGATGCAGTGGCTGATTACTTGCAGCTACCACCGGTCTGGGTATACGAAGTGGCAACGTTCTATTCCATGCTCGAAACCGAAAAAGTGGGTCGCAATTCGATCTCGATCTGCACCAATATTTCCTGCATGTTGTGCGGCGCGGATAAGGTCGTTGACTACGTCGAAAACAAGCTCGGTATCAAGATGGGTCAAACCACGGCCGACGGAAAGGTTTTTCTGAAGATCGAAGAAGAATGCGTCGCCGCCTGCACCGGTGCGCCAATGATGATTATCAACGGCCACTACCATGAACAACTGACCGAGCAGAAGATTGATGAATTATTGGATGAGTTGGAATAATCCTTGAATTTTGAAGCGAAAATGATTGCCAGTAACTGCGAATGTATTTTTCCCGGAAGGTATGAAGTTGATTCATGCACGATCAACTTCGGCCCTGTGCTTGATCCGGATCTGGCCAATGACGCATCGTCAGTGTGTTCATTGGCGCAAATTTGCGATTGCTCCATTGCTAGGGATCAAAGGTGTTTTCATGGCTGACCATCACGTTTGCTTTACACATCTCGATGAAGACGAATGCTGGTCGCTGGATGCGTACAAGCGGCACGGCGGGTATCAGGCCTGGGAGAAGATCCTGGCCGACAAGATTCCGCAGGAAGATATTATCGAGCAGGTGAAATCATCCAGCCTTCGCGGACGGGGCGGCGCTGGCTTTCCGACGGGCTTGAAGTGGTCGTTCATGCCGCGCTCGGCGCCGGTCCAGAAATACCTGTTGTGCAATTCCGATGAATCGGAGCCCGGCACTTGCCATGACCGCGACATTCTCCGCTTCAATCCACATGCCCTGATCGAGGGCATGGCGATCGGCTGCTATGCGATGGGAGCGACCATCGGCTACAACTATCTGCGCGGCGAGTTTCATCATGAGCCGTTCGAACGGTTCGAGGCGGCCTTGAAGGAGGCCTATGAAGCGGGCTATCTCGGTAAGGACATTCGCGGTTCGGGTGTAGACGTTGACTTGTATGCGTTGCTGGGTGCCGGTGCCTACATTTGCGGTGAAGAAACCGCACTGATGGAATCGCTGGAAGGCAAGAAGGGTCAACCGCGCTTCAAACCACCGTTTCCAGCCAACTTCGGGGTCTATGGCAAACCCACCACGATCAACAATACCGAGACGCTGGCTTCAGTGCCGGCCATCATCCGCAATGGGCCGGACTGGTTTCTGAAGATCGGAAAACCGAATAATGGTGGTCCGAAGATCTTTTCAGTGTCCGGCCACGTCGAAAAACCGGGCAATTTCGAGATTCCGCTGGGTACGCCATTCAGCGAGTTGCTGGACATGGCCGGTGGCATGCGAAATGGCAACGAACTGAAAGGTGTGATTCCGGGCGGCTCCTCGATGCCGATTCTGCCGGGCGATACCATGATGGAGATCACCATGGACTACGATGCGTTGCAGAAAGCGGGTTCCGGCCTTGGCTCCGGGGCGGTCATCGTGATGGATGAAACCACGTGCATGGTTTCGGCCTGTACGCGCATCGCACGCTTTTACTATGCCGAATCCTGCGGCCAGTGCACGCCGTGCCGTGAAGGCACGGGCTGGATGTACCGCGTGCTTCAGCGGATTCAGGCCGGGCAGGGACGTCCCGAGGACATCGATCTGCTGGAAACGGCCGCCGGACAAATCGAGGGTCACACGATCTGTGCGTTTGGCGAAGCCGCCGCCTGGCCGGTTCAGGGTTTTCTGCGCCACTTCCGCCACGAATTCGAGTACTTCGTCGAACACAGGCGATCGATCGTGGAAGAAAAACTGGGTGCAGCGGCATAATGGTTTCTGAATTCGCCCAATTGCACGTCAGGATCGCGGGTATTCAGGCCGACTGGGGGAACGCGGGACCCGGGACCCGGGACTGGTCATTGGAAGGCTTTTCCAAAACGCGGGTGCCTGGTGCTTCGATTAACACTGGAAAATTGAACCTTGCGCGATTTGCATTTCGAGTCCCGACTTCCGGGTCACGAGTCACGATCATGCAATCACGGGTTATGGAGTTGTACTAATGGCCACCGTCGAAAACAAACCCGTTGATACCGTCACCATCGAAGTGGATGGCCGTGAGCTCAGCGCGTCCAAGGGCGCGATGATCATCGAGGTGACTGATCAGGCCGGCATCGAAATTCCGCGATTCTGCTATCACCGCAAGCTGTCGATTGCCGCCAATTGCCGCATGTGTCTTGTGGACGTCGAGAAGGCGCCGAAGCCGCTGCCTGCTTGCGCCACACCGGTGGCCGATGGCATGAAAGTGTTTACCCGCTCGCGTCGCGCAGCCGATGCCCAGCGTGGCGTCATGGAGTTCCTGCTGATCAACCACCCGCTGGATTGCCCGATTTGTGACCAGGGCGGCGAATGCGAGCTGCAGGACCTGGCCATGGGTTATGGACGTTCGGTTTCACGCTTTACCGAGCGCAAGCGCGTGGTCAAGGACAAGAATCTGGGGCCACTGGTGGCAACCGACATGACGCGCTGCATTCATTGCACGCGCTGCGTCCGCTTCCTCGAAGAAATCGCCGGTACCGCGGAACTCGGCGGCGTGGGTCGTGGAGAAAAAACCGAGATTTCAACTTTCATCGAGCGCAACATCGACTCGGAGCTGTCCGGCAATATCATTGACCTTTGCCCGGTCGGTGCGCTGACCAACAAACCCTTCCGCTTTTCGGCTCGCGCCTGGGAAATGTCAGCGCGGCCCTACATCGGAACCCATGATTGTGTTGGCTCCAACCTGTTCTATCATGTCCGCGGCGGCACGATCATGCGCACGGTGCCTCGCGACAACGAAGCCATCAACGAATGCTGGTTGCCGGATCGAGACCGCTACAGCCACTTCGGGCTCCAGTCGGATGATCGCGTGACCGAGCCGATGCTGAAAATCAAGGGCCAATGGCAGCGCGTGGACTGGGAGCAAGCGCTGGACGCTGCCCGATCCGCCATCGGTAACCTGATCGACCAGCACGGTGCTGATCAACTGGGTGTGCTGACCACGCCACGTGCGACGACAGAAGAGCATCATCTGCTCAAGAAACTGGCCGATCAGCTCGGCACGCCGCATACGGATCACCGCCTGCGTATCCTCGACGATTCAGATCCGCAGCTCGGCCAGGCGCATCTGGATCAACCGACGGCCGCCCTGTCTGAAGCCGATGCGATTTTGATGGTCGGCAGCTATTTGCGACATGATCAGCCCATCTTGAACCATCGTGTGCGCAGCGCCTGGCGTCACAAGCAGGCGCGTGTCATGGACCTGAATCCCGTGGCCTGGGATTTCCCCTTCGACATGACCGAGCGCATGATTGTGCCGCCACAGCATCTGCCTGATTCGCTGGCCAGAATTGCCGCGGCAGCGTATGCACTCGTGGGGCAAGAGCCCGATGACGATGCACTCGGCCACTGGATCCAGGCGCGCGAGCCCGAGCCTGCAGCTGAACACATTGCCAAGGCGCTGAAAGAAGCCGATAGCAGCATCCTGCTGGTCGG
>JGI12109J20283_10221720_pt1 | contig 18765 bp, 19 predicted proteins | sample ElkSlonscriptome_12_FD_20283 | JGI IMG/M metagenome (IMG submission 20283)
GGCACCGGGGCGATCACCGAGGGATCGGTGATGGGCAGTAATGTCCCGCCCGAGGCCATGAAGCCAGCCATCTCGGTTTGCATCTCCAGGGTCACGGCAGGGCTGTTGGCCTCCGCCGGGATGCCGCCGGTGGGCCGGAGGAAGCTCACGTGGTTGCCCAGCGAGAAGGGCACCAGCACCCGCAGTCCCTCGGGATCGGACACGGTGCTGTCCACCGGCACCAGTCCCATGGCCACCGCCAGCGGAAAGCTGCCCGAGAGCGGCGCGCCCGCCACTGCGATGGGTACCACCTGATCAGGCGGGATATCCACACCGTTGCCCACGATCACCGGCAAGTGAATGGGGTGCAGGGCCGCGGCCATGGCGGCGAAGTTGATGGGATCGGCGGCGTCGACGATCTGCTGGAAGGCGCTGATGAACTGGTCGAACTCGGGCGTACCGGGTTGAATGCCGGCGGCGGCCAGACCCGCCCGGATACGTGGCCCGAACACCCCCGAACCCAGCAGCAGGCGCGTCAGGCCACCGCCGGCATTGGGAATGCTGGCTGCTCCCACGCCGTCTTCCATGGCCAGAAAGGGCACGCCCACCATGCCGCCCAGGGAATGGCCCACGAAGCCCACCCGGTCGGTATCCAGATCGCCCACGCCGTCATTGTCCAGATCCACCAGCGGCAGCGTTTCCCTCACCTGGAACAGATCCGTCACCGCCTGCCAGAGGTTGCTGCGGGTGGTGAGGGCCGATTGCAGGTTGATGAAATGCGCCCCGGAGGCATCGACGATGCCGTCCGGGCCGGGGGCACCGGTGGCGTTGTTCAGGAAATCCACGTCGAAGGTGCGCTCCACCCCCGGTTCGTAGAACAACTGGCCCAGGGGATCGGTGGGATCGGTGAGTCCGTGCAGGGGCAGGTCAATGGCGATGGCGGCAAACCCGGCAGCGGCCAGCGCATCGGCGACCGCCAGCAGCGCGGTGCGGTTGGCGGTGATGCCGTGCTGGAAGATCACCACCGGCCAGCCGTCGGCGGGGCGGGTGTGGCCGCTGGCCGCGCCCGGCACGGTCATCAGCACTGGGATGGCGATGCCCTGGGTGACCCGGGGGAAGGGGTTGTAGCGGGTGAGAGTACTGCCGCCCTGGCCACGGAACGCGGTTCTGAGAATCACCGTGGGATCCGTTGTGGGCGCCTCCAGATAGTAGTAGCTGAGCATCTGCCCCCGGTAGATCTCCGCCAGACCCGGCGAGGCGGGGCTGATGGCGCCGGTGGTCAGCCCGGTGGGAAACATCACGATGGGCAGCGGCCCGGTCTGCGCCCTGGCGGCCATCAGCACCTCGTTCACCGACTGGGTGGTGAAGGTCCAGCTGAGGATGATGTTCTTGGGCTGGATACCGACGCTGTCGGCGGCGGCCTCCTGGGAGCGGATCACCGGGCGCAGCGCCGCCAGCGACTCGGCGCCCCCTGGCGGCAGGTTGTCGAAATCGTCCAGGGGACGTTGCCCCGGGTTACGGAAGCGGGCCAGGATATAGGTGGTATCCGGCACCACCCGGGCACCGCTGCCGGCCACTCGCAGATCGTCGGTGAGCACCACCAGATAGCTGGTGGCCGGCTTCAGGGGCCTGAGCGGCACGATGGCGAGGCTGCGCCCCTGGCTGCCCGGTACCACCGTGGCGACATATTCCACCCCCGGGGTGAGGGTGCGCACCACCCGCTGCACCGCAAACGCCCGGTCGGGGTTACCGCCGGTGAAGGGATTGTCCAGTTCCACCTCCAGCAGAAACACCGAATTCCCCGCCCGCACCGAGGCCGTATCCAGGCTCGCGGCCGGGGTGCCCGGCGGCAGGAACGGCGAGTCGGCCGCCGAGAAGGTGGCGACGATGGGGTTCACCGTGGAGAAGCCGTCCAGCTCGTTCAGCGCCCGGCGGGGGTCGTTGGCCGGGGCCTCGGGGGGTACGGGGATGTTCAGGGTGCCGTCACTGGAGCCCTGGAACAGCAGGTTGTTGGGAAACGCCAGGCGGCCCGCCGTGGGGTTGAAATCGGCCCGCAGGGGCGCCGCGCCCTGGGCCAGCAGGCCCATGGGGATCAGCGCCACGGCCAGCGCGAGTAGCGTCATCACGCTAGAAAGTCGTCGCATGGAAGTCTCTCTCCTGAATTTCTTCGGTGGTCTGCAAGCTCGACAGCGCCTAGAAGCGCCACAGCACCGACACGCCGTAGATATGCGCGTCGGACTCGTAATCGCCGTCCAGGGTGCTGCCGATGGGCAGGCCCGCAGCATCGCCGGTGGCCACCTCGGTATTGTCTATCGTGTAGTCGTCCAGATAGATGTAGGTGTAGAAGGCGTCGAACTCCAGCGAACGGGAGAAGCGATAGGTGGCGCCGGTGGAGAACCACCAACGGTTGTCGCCGGGCAACCGGGGGGTGCGGAACAGATCCGAGGGGATGGGCTCCTGGTCCCAGGCGATGCCGCCGCGGAAGGTCCAGCGGTCGTCGAAGCGGTAACTCGTTCCCACGGCGATGCGCCAGGCGTCGTCCCAGTTCTCTGGCTGTACCGAATCGCTGGCTCCAGGCTCATCGATCTCCACCCGGAGTTCTTCGAAATCGCTCCAGTTGGTCCACTTGATGTCGGCCAGCAGGGTCCAGCGCTCGTCCAGTCGATGCACGGCGGACAGGTGGATGGTATCCGGCACGGTGATCTCGGCGGTGGCGTCGCGAGTGCGGCTGGGGCCGGCCAGCGGCACGGCGAAATCCGGCACGTCCAGTTCCTGCTCGCCCTCCACGTCGAACTCGATCTGGGAGCGGTAGGCCAGCCCGATGCGGGTGCCGGGGCGGGGTTCGTACAGGACCCCCGCGTTGAAGCCCCAGCCCCAGCCGTCGCCGGTGAGCACCGAGAAGCCATCATAGCGGGGGTCGGAAGGCCGCACCCCGGGCACCCCGGCAAGAAAGCCCAACGTGCCGAAATCCACCGCCTGGTCCAGCTCGGCGTCGATGTAGGAGACGCTGAAACCGGCCCCCAACGACCACTGGTCGTTCACCTTGTAGGCCACCGAGGGGTTGATGTTGATGGGGAAAATCTCGGACTGCACCGCGTGGTAGCGGCCGATCCAGTCCTCGTCGTACTCGGTGCGGTTGCCGTAGGGGCCGTTCATGCCCAGACCCAGGTAGAAGCGCTCCGACAGGGGCCACACCAGATAGCCCGAGGGAATGAAGATCGGCGAGACCGCCGCGCCGCCGTTGGAGGTGGTGCGGCCGATGGGCTCGCCACCGATGGCGTTGGTGGAATCGCCGCTGTCCACGAAGCGGAACTTGGGCGCGAGGAAGATCACGTTCTGGGTGAACTGCCGGTCCAGATGGATCATGCCGGCGGGGTTGTAGAAGATCGTCGAGCCGTCCTCGGCGCTGGCGGCCACGCCGGCGTTGGCCATGGCGCTGGAGCGCACGCTCTGGTTCTGCACCTGGAAACCGGCGCCGAACGCGCTTGTGCCCAGGCCGAGGCCCAGGCTGACGAGGGAAAGCGCCACCCACGGGTGGCTGGAATACCTGGACATGGTTGTTTTTCTCCTCCGGAGATAAAGGGCCGGGTGGACCCGGTGATTATCGGCCTGGTGTACTGATCATGATCGCGTTTCCGCGCATCATAGCGCTTACCAGTAGCGGCTGAAATTCGGCGGGCTGGCCGGTAACTGGCGGCACTGCCCCTGGTCGTCCACCGCCACGTAGACGATGACCGCCTCGGTGACCTTGATCACCTCCACGGCGTGTCTGGCCCGCTGGGCGAACACCTCCACCTTGACGGTGAGGGAGCTGTTGCCCACCTTCTCGATATGGGCGAAACAACTGATCAGATCGCCCACGAACACGGGTTTGTGGAACTCCATGGAGGTCACCGCCACGGTGGCCACCCGCCCCTGGGCGTATTCCAACGCCACCACCGCGCCGGCGATGTCCATCTGCGACATGATCCAGCCGCCGAAGATGTGCCCCGAGGGGTTGGTGTCCGCCGGCATGGCCAGCATGCGGATGGCCGGCTGCCGGTCGCGGGGGAAAAGATGGCTGTCGTCTGTGTTTTCCTGGGCCATGGTGGCGAGTATCCTAGGCTGAAAATAACTAAGATTAAGAAAACCGTCGGCCGCAGCCGATGCGGCTAAGCGTAGCAAACCCGGTGGGTACCGCCAGAGGGAGAGTTTCGATGACGCGTAACCGATCCGTTGCTGTGTTCAGCGGCGAACAGTTGGGCCGTTACGGCTTCGGCGACGACCATCCCTTCGGGGAGGATCGCATGAACGCCTTCTGGGACGAGATGTGCTGCCGGGAACTGGATTTCCAGGTGCGCATCTTCGACCCCAGCATGGCCGCCGAGGAGGATCTGGGTCGTTTCCATACCGCCGATTATGTGGCAAAGGTCAAGGCCTGCTCGGCCGCCGGCGAGGGTATCCTGGATTACGGCGACACCCCCGCCTACCACGGCGTGTTCGAGGACGCCCGTTGCGTGGTGGGTACGGTGCTGGATGCGGTGCGTCGGGTCATGGGGGGCGAGTTGTACCGGGCCTTCGTGCCCATCGCCGGGCTGCACCACAGCATGCCGGACACCGCCGCCGGCTTTTGCGTGTTCAACGACGTCGGTGTGGCCATCAAACTGCTGGAGCAGGAGTACGGCCTGCAACGCATCGCCTACGTGGATATCGACGCCCACCACGGCGACGGCCTGTACTACCCCTTCGAGGACGATCCCCGGGTGATCTTCGCCGATATCCACGAGGACGGTCAGTACAACTTCCCCCGCACCGGCTTCAGCCACGAGGTGGGCAAGGGTCCGGCCCGGGGGCGCAAGCTCAACCTCAACCTGCTGCCGCTGTCCGGCGACGGGGAGTTCTTCGAGCAGTGGCAGATGGTGGAGGAATTCCTGAATCGCTTCGAGCCCGAGTTCGTGTTCATGAACTGCGGCGCCGACGGCATGACCGGCGACCCACTAGCGCATCTGCACTACAGCCCGCGGGCCTACGACCGGGCCGCCACCGCGCTGTGCCGGATCGCCGAGACCTTCGCTAGCGGGCGGATCGTGGCGGTGGGCGGTGGCGGCTACGAGTTGCGCAACGTGGGACGGGCCTGGAGCGCGGTGGTCAACGCCTTCCTGGAGGCGCCAGCGGCCTAGAACGGGGTTCGGGGGGTTTATCCTCCAGCGGCGTGGCGAACTTGCGGGCCGTGTCGATGATCCGTCGGGCCGTTGCCCGGGGGTCGGCGCTGATCTCCTCGGCGGTGACCTGCATGCTGAGATAGCCCGTCTGGCTGAGGGTCTGGCCCCGCACGCGGTCGCGGATCTGGGTCATCTTGTTGTTGTTGTAGGCGAATTCCACCACCTCCACGGCCAGCCGGTTGTCCACCAGAAAATCCACGTTGTACTTGAACATCTTCACCTGGATCTGCAGGCCGATCACCCCTTTCAACTCGGTCTTCTGGGGTTTCAACGAGGCCTCTTCGATGAGCGCCTGTAACAGTTCCCGCTCCACGCTGGAGTTGCAGCGGCTCATGCAGGCGGTGATGGTGCGATGGCTCATGGGATCCCGGGGCAAGGTGAAGGGGCGGTCCTGGCGGTCGTCGTCCTCGAAGGGCTGGGTCTGGCGGCGCAGCCGGTTACGCCGGGAACTCTTGCGGGCCAGTTCCAGGATCTCGGCCACCGCCCGTTGCCTGGCCTGCTCCCGCACCGGGTCCAGCAGCGCCGGTTCGGCAACGTGGGGCGCGGCCGGTAGCGATACCCGCAGGGGAGGTGGCGGCGTAGCGGTTCCGGGTACTGCCGGTTGCGCCGGGATCGGGGCGTCCGGGGCCTTGCCGCCCGCTGGACTGGTCGGTGGCGGCGACGGGGTTTGGCGCTTGCGGTCGATCAGTCGCTGCACCTCCCGCAGCACCAGTTTCTTCACCTGTTCGGGGGGCAGATCGGGGGCCTGCTTGCGTATCCGCTGGTACACCTGGGGGGCCAGTTTACGGGCCAGCGCCTGGCGCTGGGTCGGGTCCGGGGTGGCGGGTTCGGGCGACTTGGCGGGCGGGGCCGGTGCGGGACGCGGGGGTTGCGGCGCTGGCGTGGCCCCGGCGGCGGAAACCGGGGTAGGATGACGATCCTGGCGGCGCTGACGGGCGGCCTGGAGTCTGCGGTCCCAGTATTCCTTGCGCAGCCGGGCATCGTCGCCGGGCGCGGGCGTGGTGGTGTTGCCGGTGGCAGTGGTCCGGGTTGCCGGCGGGGTGGCCGGACTCCGTCCCGCAAGCGCCAGCCAGGCAGCCAGGGGAATCCAGCCCAGGGCCAGCAGCGGCGCCGGGTGGGCCAGCAGCCACCCTGCCATCGGGGCCAGCACCGCCACCGGCGGTATCGACCAGAGCCAGTAAAGCCGGGAGGAGCCACCTTCCCGGGTAGCGATACCCATGATCAATGCCATCTCGATGGGTGAAGCGGGTATACACGAAGGTCGGTGGCGCGGCCCCGGATCGCTGCCGGAAGACGTCTGATTGTCGCGGACGATTGTCGAGCGCCAGCCACCGATCACCCCTGTGACGAAACCGTATTACAACACAATCATAATCGAATCACCTGTCTCGCCCCGCTGGCGGGGAGACGGGAAACGCTCCCGGAACCCGTTCTTCCCCGGGCCTCTGGTATCATGAATCCCTGTTTCAGTGCAAAGGAATTTCCCATGGGTATTATCCGACATGGTTCGCGCGACCGCCGTGGCAACCGGGGTTTCACGCTGATCGAGGTGATGGTGGTGGTGGTGATCCTCGGTATCCTGGCCGCGGTGGTGGTGCCGAGGATCATGGACCGCCCCGACGAGGCGCGGATCGTCAAGGCCAGGAACGATCTGCGGGTGCTGAAAAGCGCCCTGGATCTCTACAAGCTGGATAATTTCCAGTATCCCACCACCGACCAGGGGCTGGAGGCGCTGGTGGCCCGTCCCGGCCTGCCGCCGGAGCCCAGCAACTGGAAGGAGGGCGGCTATCTGGAGCGCCTGCCCCGCGACCCCTGGGGTAACCCCTACCAGTATCTACAGCCCGGCGAGTACGGCGCCGTGGACATCTATTCCCTGGGCGCCGACGGCCAGCCTGGCGGTGAGGACAGCAATGCCGATGTGGGCACCTGGAATCTGGACGGCTAGGAGCCGGGGCTTCACTCTGCTGGAAGTGCTGGTGACCCTGTTGCTGGTGGGCATCCTCACCGGTTTGGCGGTGCTGGCGGTGGGCGGCGACGGTGGCGCAGCGCGCCTGCGGGCCGAGGCCGAGCGGCTGGCGGCATTGATCGATCTACACCGGACCGAGGCGCTGCTGCGGGGCGAGCAGCGGGGCGTGTTGTTCACCGAGGGCGGTTACCGGTTCCTGAGTCTTGATGCCGGGGGCGAGTGGTTGGCGGCGGAGGGTGCGAGCGGGGACCGCCGCGAGTTACCGGCGGATATCCGCCAGCGGCTTGTCGTGGAGGGCCGCGAGGTGGTGCTGGCGGAGACCGCCACCATCCCCCAGGTATTGCTGCTGTCCAGCGGCGAGACCACCGAATTCGATGCCGTGTTCGTGGCCGACTACCAGCGCGGCTATCAGTTGAGTGGCGATCTGGTCGGGCGCCTGGCACTGGCGGAGGTGCCATGAGCCCGGCGCCGGTTCCCGGGCGCCGCCGTGGCGCCGGCTTCACCCTGCTGGAGGTGCTGGTGGCGCTGGCGGTGCTGGCCATCAGCTTGGGCGCGGTGATCCGTCTGGCCGGCAGTAGCAGCACCACGGTGAGCTACCTGCGGGATCGCACCCTGGCCGGCTGGGTGGCCAGCAACACCATGGATGAACTGCTGCTGGCGCGGGCCTGGCCGGCCCCGGGTAGCCGTCAGGGACGCATGCAGATGGCCCGCCGGGACTGGTACTGGCAACTCACCGTGGCCACCACCGACGATCCGGACCTGCGCCGCCTGGAGGTGGCGGTGGCGGCGGGCGAGGGCGATGCGCCCCTGACCCGGCTGGTGGCCTTCATCGGCCGGCCGGTGCAATGAATCCGGTGCAATGAATGGATAGTCCTCGCGGACGCCCGGCATCGGGCTTCACCCTGCTGGAGATGCTGGTGGCGCTGGCCATCTTCGCGCTGATCGGGGTGGCCGCCTACAGCGGCCTGGATCAGGTACTGCGTACCCGCGCGGCGGTGGAGGCGGCCGCCGGGCGCCTGCAACGGGTGCAACTGGCCATGTATTTCCTGGAGCAGGATCTGGCCCAGGCGGTGGGCCGGCCCATTCGCGACGAGTTCGGTCTGGAGCAGCCGGCGTTGCTGCTGGGTGAGGGCGGGGGGGAGGCTGTGCTGCGCCTGACCCGCACCGGCCGGGACAACCCTCTGGAGCGGGATCGTCCGGCCCTGCAACGCCTGGCCTACGATCTGCGCGGCGAGCAGCTCTGGCGCCGCCACTGGCAGCGACTGGATCGCAGCGGCGTGAGCGAACCCCGCGAGGCGCTGCTGCTGGAGGCGGTGGTGGCTCTCACGCTGCGGGCGCTGGACGACGAGGGGCAATGGCAGGAACGTTGGCCGCCCCTGGACGCCGACCCCGCCGCTTTGCCGCGAGCCCTGGAACTGCGCCTGGAACTGGCCGACTGGGGCGAGATTCGCCGACTGATTCCCCTGGCCGGGGTGGCGCTGCAGATCGGGGGTGACAATGGTTGAACGCCCTGGCTGCCAGCGTGGCGTGGCCCTGCTCACGGTGCTGCTGGTGGTGTTCCTGGCCAGCACTGTGGCGGTGGCGCTGGCCACCCTGGAGACCCTCGGCATCCGCCGCCAGACCCTGTTCCTGCACCAGCAGCAGGCCCGCTACTACCTGCTGGGGGCCGAGGCCTGGGCGGCGGCGATTCTGGATCGGGATCTGGCCGAGGGCGATACCGACAGCCCGGACGAATCCTGGGCCGCCATCCCCCCGGCGCTGCCGGTGCAAGGCGGCGTGCTGGTCGGGCGCATCGAGGATCTGCAAGGCCGCTTCAACCTCAACAGCCTGCTGCAAGAGGATGCCGTGGATGCGGCGCAACTGGCCTTCCTGCGCCGCATCCTGGAAGAACTGGAGCTGGACCCGCCCCTGGCCGACGCCATCGCCGACTGGCTGGACCCGGACCAGGAGACCCGCTTTCCGGGGGGCGCCGAGGACGGCGAGTACGTGGCCGCCGACATCCCCTACCTGGCTGCCAACCGCGCCTTCGCCAGCATCACCGAACTGCGCCTGGTGCGGGGCGTGGACGCTGAGGTATACCGCGCCCTGGCGCCGTTTGTCAGCGCCCTGCCCCCGGACGCCGGTTTGAACCTCAACACCGCCGCCGGCCCCCTGCTGGCGGCACTGGTGGACGACGCCCCGCCACCGTCCCTGGTGGCCGGGGAGGGGGATACCGGGGTGCCTGAGCCGCTCACCAGCGTCGACCAGTTTCTCGGCCTGGTGAGCCTGGCCGAGCCTCCCGTGGATCCGGCCCGGCTGACGGTGGCCAGCCGATTTTTCCTGCTCCGCGCCAGCGCCGAGGTGGGCAGTGCCCGGGCCACCCTGAACAGCGTGCTGGCGCGTCCCGCCGCGGGCGGCACCCGGAGCCTACGGCGCAGTTTCGGGGCGGACTGGTGACGCCCGGGCCGGTACTGGCGTTCCGTTTCATGGATGCCCAGCGGGTGCAGTGGTGGGCGCCCGGCCAGGCGGTCCACGAGGGCGATCTGAACGGCCTGGCCGGCGCCGCCTGGGAGCGGCAAGTGCTGCTGGTGGTGCCGGGGGAGTTCTGCGTGCTCACCCACGCGAAACTGCCGGTGAGCAACCGTCGGGCCTTTCTCCAGGCCCTGCCCTATGCCCTGGAGGAGGGGCTGGCCGAGGAGGTGGAGGCACTGCATTTCGCCCCGGGACCGCTGCTGGACGGCGCCGCACCGGTGGCGGTGCTGCGCCGCGAGGTGCTGGAGAGCTGGCTGGCCAGTTGCGCCGGGCACAATATCCCGGTGGTCCGGGCGGTACCGGAGCCGCTGCTGCTACCCTGGGAGACCGGCGACTGGAGCCTGCTGGTGGAATCCGGCCGGGTGGTGGTGCGCACCGGCGAGTACAGCGGTTTTGCCTGTGAACTGGAGTCGCTGGCGCTGTTGCTGGATCTGGCCCGGCGCGAGGCCGCGCCGGCGCGGCTGCGGGTGTGGGGGGAACCGCCGACCCTGCCCGAGGGTCTGCCGGTGGTGCATGAGGGCGAGGGGCGCATCAGTCTGCTGGGTCTGGCGCCGGCGCCGCTGGATCTGCTACAGGGCGCCTTCGGCCACGAGACCGGATTGCAGCGCTGGGTGTGGCCCTGGCGGGTGGCGCTGGTGCTGCTGGCGCTGGTGCTGCTGCTACAGCTATCCGGCGTGCTGCTGGAGCGCTGGCAACTGCTGCGCGAGCAGGACCGCCTGCGGGCCGAGCAGGTGCGCATCTACCGGGCGGCGGTGCCCGATGCGGTGCGCATCGTCAACCCCCGGGTGCAGTTGCAGAACCGTCTGGCCGAGGCCGGCGGGGACGTCGAGCAGGGGGGATTTCTGCGCCTGTTGCAGGAGACCGGGGCGATCCTGCGGGAGGTGCCGGCGCTACGCCTGGAGGGGCTGCGTTTCCAGGCCGGACAGCTGGAACTGGAACTGGTGGGTACCGAGTTGAGCCGCTTCGACGAGTTGCGCCAGCGCCTGGCGCAACATCCCGAGTTACAGGCCGAGGTGCGCACCACCCGCCGCGAGGATCGGGCGGTGAGCCGGGTCAGCGTGCGGTTGCGGGGCGAGTCCTGAGCATGGGACGGCGGGCGGGTGGGCGATGCTGAGCCAGTGGTGGCAGGGTCTGGCGTCCCGGGAGCGCGCCGTGCTGTTGGCAGGTGCCACCGTGCTGGCGCTGATCCTCGGCTATGCTCTGATCTGGGAGCCGCTGGCGGGGAGTCTGGCGCGGCTGCGGGGCGAGGTGGCGACGCTGCGCGAGGAGGTGCGCTGGATGCGGGGCGCGGCTGTCGAGTTGCGCCGCCTGGACGGTAACCGCCAGCCCGCCGGGGATCTGCGCCAGGGGCGATCGCTTCTCACCCTGGTGGATCAGACCGCCCGCGACGCCGGCCTCGGCGAGGCCCTGCGGCGGGTGGAGCCCCAGCAGGACGAGCGGCTGCGGGTGCAACTGGAAGCGGTGAGTTTCGATCGCCTGATTCTTTGGCTGGGCCGCTTGCAGAGCGAGTATCGGGTGACCATCGTCAACGTGGTGATCGACCGCCACAGCGAGCGCGGGCGGGTCGATGCGCGACTGGTATTGCAGGATCGGAATACGTGAAACAAGTTGTCGTCTACGGCGGCCTCGGCCTGCTGGCCTACGGGCTGTTTTTGGTGTTCCAGACCCCGGCCAGTCTGGTGGTGGAGCAGGCCCGTCGCTACCTGCCGGATCTCCAGGCCACCCAGGTGCAGGGCACCATCCTCAGCGGCAGCGCCGAGAACCTCTCGGCCCGCGACACCAGCCTGGAGAATCTGCGCTGGCGCTGGTCGCCCGGTGGGCTGTTGCGGGGGCGCTGGGAGTACCGGGTGGAGGCCGAGGAACCGGGTATGGATGTCGCCGCCTGGGTGGGGATCGGGCTGGACCGGCTGCTCACGGCGCGGGCGGTGGAGGGGGAGTTGCCGTTCGCCAAGGCGCTGTCGGTGGCGTTGCGCCAGCCCCTGCCCTTCGGCGGCCGGGTGGTGCTGGATCTGGATCGGGTGCAGGTGGGTCTGGATGGCCTGCCCCGGGCCGCCGAGGGCCGTGCCCGCCTGCTGGAGGCCCGCACCACCGTGGGCCGCTCGCTGCCACTGGGCAATATGGCGGTGGAACTGACCACCAACGAGGCGGGTATCGTCGGCTACGTGCGCGACAGCGGGGGGCCACTGGAGGTGATGGGCACCTTGACCCTGGACCCCCGGGGCCGCTACCGTTTCAGCGGTCAGCTTGCGCTGCGGGATCAGACCGAGGAAGAACTCGGCAAAGCCCTGAACCTGGTGCTGGGGCGACCCGGCGCCGATGGAAAATACCAGTTGAATCTGTCCGGCCAGCTACGCGTCTAGCGGCGCCGTGCCGGGGCCTGTCAAGGGGGTCCGTCTAGCATGTCTCGTCTGTGTCTGCCCATGGTGTTGTGTGTCCTGCTCTGGTCCTGCGCCAGCGTCCCGCCCGAATCCACCGAGGAGGCCGGATCGGTCGAACCCGATCCCTTCCCCTTCCCGGAACAACTGGAACCCCAGGTGGCTTTCTGGCGTAACGTCTACGGGGTCTGGAGCCGCGGCCAGACGGCGCTCCACGACGATCGTCACATGAACCTGGTCTACGAGGTACTGGATCTGCCGGGGAAGAGCGATCTGGAACTGGGCTACACCCCCGAGCAGCGCCGCTACGTGCGCGCCCGCCGCGAGCGACTGGCCGGGGATCTGGCCTCCCTGGAGCACAAGGTGTTGCACGGCGGGGTCTACACCCCCCGGGAGCAGGCGCTGGCCGAACACATCGTCGAGCATGCCAGCCCGCTGGCCATCCTCGGCGCCAGCGAGCGCCTGCGCAGCCAGCGGGGTCTGAAGGAGCGCTTCAAGCGGGGGCTGGAGATCAGCGGACGCTATGACGCGCTGTTCCGGCAGATCTTCCGAGACGCCGGCCTGCCCGAGGATCTGGCTTTTCTGCCCCACGTGGAATCGTCCTTCCAACTCCACGCCCACTCCTCGGCCGGCGCGGTGGGGGTCTGGCAGTTCACCAAGGGGGCGGCTCAGACCTACATGCGTCACTGGCCGCGGCTGGACGAGCGGCGCGATCCGGTGGCCTCGGCGCGGGGCGCGGCGCGTTATCTGGACGACGCCCTGGATCGGCTGGAGGACTGGGCGCTGGCGCTCACCTCCTACAACCACGGGATTGGCGGCATGAAGCGCGCCCGGCGGGCGTTCGGTACCGACTTCGGGGCCATCGTCCAGCGCTACGACGGCCCGCGTTTCGGCTTCGCCTCGCGGAATTTCTATGCCAGTTTCCTGGCCGCCCGGGAGGTGGCCGGCAATCACCAGCGGTTTTTTCCCGAGGGGGTGGCCTTCGAGGCGCCGCTGGACTGGGATCGGGTGATCCTGCCCGGGCCGGTGCGGGCCCCGGAACTGGCTCGCTACTACGCGGTGCCCCACGCGCAACTGGCGGCGCTGAATCCGGCCTGGACCCCGGGGGTGCGCGACGGTCGCATCCCAGTGCCCGCCGGCACCGAGATCTGGCTGCCCAACGGCACTCTGCTGCTGCTGGCCCAGAAGGGTATGAACGACCGGCAACTGGCGTTTGCCGAGGAAGACAAGGCCATCGCCCAGTGAACTCCACCGGAGGTCTCCCACGCCCATGAGCGACCGTCCCCTACCCGAGATCCTCGCCACCCAGGTGGTGGCTCGCAGCCGGCTGTTCCAGGTGGAACGGGTGGATCTGCGCTTCAGTAACGGCGTCGAGGTGGCCTATGAACGGATTCCCGCCGAGAAGACCATCGCCGCGGTGGTGGTGGTGGCGCTGCAGCCCCCCGACACGGTGTTGCTGGTGCGCGAATACGCCGCCGGCACCCATCGCTACGAACTGGGCCTGCCCAAGGGCCGGGCCGAGCCGGGGGAGGATCTGCTGGTGGCCGCCGACCGGGAACTCCAGGAGGAGGTGGGCATGGGGGCGCGGCGGCTGACGCCGCTGACGGTGCTGACCCTGGCGCCGGGCTATATCGGCCACCGCAGTCAACTGGTGCTGGCCGAGGATCTGTATCCCTGTCGGCGGCCCGGCGACGAGCCGGAGGAACTGGAGGTGGTGCCCTGGCCGCTCAGCCGGCTGGATGCGTTGCTGGCCCGGGAGGATTTCAACGAGGCCCGGGCGGTGGCGGCCCTGTACATGGTGCGCGACCGGCTGCGGCGATTGGGAGATCCCTGATGGCGGCGGGTGCCCACCTCCACGGCTTGCTGGCGCCCCTGAAAACCCTGGCGCGCACCACCAGCGAGGCGATCCTGGCGGTCTACCGGCAGGACTTCCAGGTCACCACCAAGGCCGATCGCAGTCCCCTCACGATGGCCGATATGACCGCCCACCACCTGCTGCTGGACGGGCTCCAGCGACTCCTGCCCGGGGTGCCGGTGATCTCCGAGGAGGCTCCCGCGCCACCCTTCTCCGAACGCCGCCACTGGCTGCGGCTGTGGCTGGTGGACCCGCTGGACGGCACCAAGGGTTTCGTGCGGCGTAACGGCGAGTTCTGCATCAGCATCGCCCTGATCGAGGCCGGGCTGCCGGTGCTGGGCCTGATCCTGGAGCCGGTCACCGGGATCATCTACCATGCCCACCGGGGCGGTGGCGCCCACCGGGAGGATCCGGGCCAGCCGCCCCGGCGGATCCACACCCGGCCCTGTCCGAGCCGGCCGGTGGTGGCCGGCAGCCGCCATCCGGGCGAGCGGCTGCGGCGGTTTCTCGCGGCGCTCGGTCCCCACGACTACCTCAGCAAGCACAGTGCCCTGAAATCCTGCCTGGTGGCCGAGGGTCGGGTGGATGTCCACGTGCGCTTCGGCAAGACCGGTGAATGGGACACCGCCGCCGCCCAGATCCTCCTGGAGGAGGCCGGCGGTGGCCTCACCGACCATAAAATGCTGCAACTGCGTTACAATACCCGGGAAAGCCTGATCAATCCCGAATTTCTGGTCTTTGGCGATCCCGGTCGGGATTGGCACCGGTATCTGCCAGCCTGAAGACTGACGGTCACGCCATTATGTTGCAGGAACGCCATCGGCGGGATCTGGCCCGCCCCGACTTCGTCCGCGATCCGGCCCAGGCCGCCGCGGTGGACAAACTCGACACCATCGCCCAGGCCCTCGGCAAATACCAGCGCACCGCGCCGCCGCCGCCGGCGGCCCGTCCCGCCGGGCTGCTGGGGAAACTGTTCAACGCCGAGCCCACGCCGCCGGTGGTGGATCCGGTGAAGGGTCTCTACCTGTGGGGCGGGGTGGGCCGGGGCAAGACCTACCTGATGGATATCTTCTACGAGGTGCTGCCCTTCGAGGACCGCAAGCGGCTGCACTTCCATCGCTTCATGAACAAGGTCCACCACGACCTGAAGGGCTTCAAGCAACAGCAGGCGCCGCTACGCAGCGTGGCCCAGCGCTGGGCCGCCGAGACCCGGGTGTTGTGCCTGGACGAGTTCTTCGTCAACGATATCACCGACGCGATGATTCTCCACGGCCTGCTGGAAGCGCTGTTCGAGCAGGGTGTGACCCTGGTCACCACCTCCAATATCCCGCCCGATCAGCTCTACAAGAACGGTCTGCAACGGGCCCGCTTTCTGCCTGCCATCGAGTTGCTAAAAAAACACCTGGAGGTGTTTCATCTGGATAACGGCACCGACTACCGGCTGCGTTATCTGGAGACCGCCGAGATCTTCCACCACCCGCTGGACGAGGGCGCCGATCGCAACCTCAGGGACGCCTTCCAGCATGTGGCTCCCGAACCGGGCCGGCCGGACGTGGAACTGGAGGTGGAGGGGCGCAGGATCTCCAGCCGTCACCTGGCCGATGGGGTGGTGTGGTTCGATTTTCCCGCCATCTGCGACGGTCCCCGCTCCCAGAACGATTACATCGAGATCAGCCGCTGTTTCCACACGGTGCTGATCAGCAATGTGCCGGTGATGGGGCGGGATATGGAGAACCAGGCCCGGCGCTTTCTGAACCTGGTGGACGAGTTCTACGACCGGCGGGTGAAGTTGTTCCTGTCGCTGGCCGCACCGGTGGAGGAGATCTACCGGGGCGAAAAACTGAGGTTCGAGTACCAGCGGGTGCAGAGCCGCTTGCAGGAGATGCAGTCGCGTGATTATCTTGCCAGCGCGCACCTCTGTTAACGGCGAGGTTTTCATTTCATGTCCAGCGTCGAGGTTCTGCCCCGGTCCCTGCTCGCGCCCCTGACCCGCCGCTCCGATGTCCGCGGCTTGCTGCAACTCGCCTCCCATCTGGCGGCGCTGGGGCTCACCGCTACGCTGATCGGCCGCAGCCTCGGTTCCGGCTGGCTGCTGCCGGCCATGGCGCTGCACGGCGCGGTGTTGAGTTTTCTGTTCGCCCCGGCCCACGAGTGTGTGCATTGCACGGCGTTTCGCAGCCGTAGCCTGAATCGCGCGGTGGCCGCTTTCTGTGGATTTCTGCTGGTGCTGCCGCCCCGCCATTTCCGGGCTTTCCATCTGGCCCACCACCGCCATACCCAGGACCCGGCGCGGGATCCGGAACTGACGGTGCCGAAACCCACCCATCGGCGGGCCTATCTCTGGCACGTGAGTGGGATTCCCTACTGGCGCGCCCAGTTCGCCAGTCTCTGGCATCATGCCCGGGGGCGGGCGGAGGAGCCCTTCGTGACGCCCGCAGAGCGCCCGGCGCTGGTGCGCGAGGCGCGGCTGTTGTGGCTGGGCTATGGCGTGGTGGCGCTGGGCTCGTTGCTGTCGGGGAGTACCGCGGCGCTGCTTTACTGGGTGATCCCGGCGCTGCTCGGCCAGCCCTGGCTGAGGCTGTATCTGCTGGCCGAGCATACCGGCTGCCCGGCGGTGGCGGATATGTTCCGCAATACCCGCACCACCCTCACCATCCCGTTGCTGCGCTGGCTCGCCTGGAACATGCCCTACCACGCGGAGCATCACGTGGCGGCGGCGGTGCCGTTTCATCAACTGCCGGCCCTGCATCGCCTGCTGCGGGAGCGAATCGTGGTGCTGACGCCGGGTTATCTGGCTTTCCACCGCCAATGGTGGTGGGGCCGGATGGGGTAATGCCGCGCCGGACGGCGTTTATTGTATCTGGCAAGTGCCTTGCTTGCGGCAACTCCCCAGAACTCTTCTACACTTGCCGGTGGAAGCCGACCCGGGCATCCTGCCCGAGACCATCAAACCAATAACGATAGAGGGATCTGACGTGACCGCCTGTCGTGATCCGTTACCTGCCGCCCGGTGGACCCCGAGGCTCGTTCTGAGCGCCTGTCTGTTTCTCAACGCCTGTGCCGTCGCGCCCCCGCCGGGGGGTAGCGGCGAACCGCGGGTACCCACGGTGGACGCCTCGGTACTCGCCGCGGCCCTGGATGCCCCCACGGCCACAGCGCCCCCCGGACCGGCCATGGCCCCGGCGCAGACCGCGCCCGCACCGACGCCACCCGCCACGCCCGAACCGGCGCCGGCTCCCCGGCCGGTGCCCGCCGCCGCACCGACCCCGGAACAACTGGTGATGGTCAGCGCCGCCTATGTGCCCAGCGGGGTGCTGCCGCTGCCCCCGGCTGCCCACAGCCGCCCTCTGGAGGCGCACTGGCTGGCACCGCTCAGCATGGAAGGGGCCAGCATTCCGGCCTTACGGGAACGGCTGGTGGAGGCCTTGCAGGGGGCGGGTTTCGGCGAGCGCTGGCGGCTCCAACCCCTGGCGGACGGGGAGGGCTTCGTGCTGATCACCGCCGTGGAACAGGCCGGCGGCGCGGGCGCCCGCTGGGTGGCGCGGGATGCCGATCCGGTCGGGGCGGGACAGCGCTACCGCAGTTTCGCGTTTCAGGTGGGTGGCGCGGAGGCCGGTATTCCCGGTCGGGTCCTGGTCTACGAGGCCGTTGCCCCCCACGCCAGTCTGGCGGCGTTCCAGGCGCCCGCCACCCTGACGGCGGTGGACCATCTGCGCCAGGCGGGCATTCTGCGGACTCGCGAGGCGCTGGTGCTGGCCACCGTGCCCTGAGGCAGCGGGGGGCGGTTCAGGCCGCCGCCCCCGTCATCCACACCAGCGCGGCGTAGCGTAGCCCCTTGCCGAGTCCCACCAGCACCACGAACAGATCCAGCCGCACCCGGGTGAGGCCCGCCACCACGGTGAGCGCATCCCCCACCACCGGTGCCCAGGCCAGTAGCAGGCTCCACACCCCATAACGCTGAAACCACGCGGTGGCCCGGGCCAGCGCGGTGGGCTCGACGGGAAACCAGTCCCGGTCCTGGAAGCGCAGCCCTTGACGGGCGATCCACCAGTTCAGCACCGAGCCCAGGGTATTGCCGGTGGTGGCCACGCTCCACAGGATCGGGGGCGGATAACCCGCCAGTTGCAGGCCCATCAACACGGGTTCGGAGGACAATGGCAGCAGGCTGGCGGCCCCGAAAGCGGCGGCGAACAGTCCCAGATAGGCGCCGAATTCAGCCTCCACGCCGCCCCTGCCGGGCCACCTGTGGCAGCCGCGACCTGCCCCTCAGAGGTCGCACCACGGTCCCGCCGGGAGGTAATCCGGGACCTGTCGGATCCACTCGCGGCGGCGTCCCGGCGGTTTCGCCAGCAGTCGCCGGTAATCGGCGGTCATCCGCCGCAACTGCGCGGGCTCGGACACCAGCCACTCCAGGGCCAGCCAGTAGCGCCACTCGTCGGTGATCCGCCAGTCCGGGTGGGCCACATAGGAATTGGGCAGGCGATAATGATAGGTGGGACGGGCATTGATCACCTGCCTGGGACTCACCGCCGCCCTCACCCGCGCCCGGTCCAGATAAGCGAACAGCGGCAGCAGATCCAGCGCCCGGTTACGGTTGGGGTTGGCGGCCAGATAATCGTCCATCAGGGTGGCGAGATCCGGGCGGTAATCGTGGGCCAGGATCCGTCGCCCATAGGCTTCCGGATAGGGCTGGACGAAGGTGCTGAGTTGACGGTTGGCATCGATTCCGAGTTCGCTGCGCAGCCAGTCGTAGAGCAGCACGAAGGCCCGCAGATAATCCAGGATGCTGGCCGCGCCGAGGGCCGGGGCCTCGGGGTTGAACTGCACCCCGAAGGCATAGATCGGCTCGTCGTCGCTGCCCTCGGTGGCGACCTCGCG
>JGI12109J20283_10063579_pt1 | contig 18758 bp, 23 predicted proteins | sample ElkSlonscriptome_12_FD_20283 | JGI IMG/M metagenome (IMG submission 20283)
ATCGGGCTATCAACCCCCCACTCAACCTCGGTGCGCAACCAGGTGCCCGGAGCCAGAGCCATCGCCAGAACAAGCAGAGGATAAATACGCGAGGCCACCGCTGTGCCCTGCCCAATGGTGCAGCTATCCGTCAAGCGCGGCCTTACGCGCAGGCGCGAGCGCCGGTGGCGCTAGTCCATCGCGCCTGCAAACAGCACCGGATCAAAGCGCACATCGTTCCACTTCAGGCCCCAATGCAAGTGCGGCCCGCTTGACCGGCCAGTGGAGCCGACATTGCCGATATATTCCCCCTGTTTGACGCTATCCCCTTCGGAAACCGCGATCTTGGAGGCGTGCAAATAGGCGCTGTTCAGCCCTGCGCCGTGATCAATGATGATCAACCCGCCTTCAAGGCTGAAGCCAGTGCGCGCAAGCACCACCACGCCATCCGCCGGAGCCACAAAGGGCACTCCGTTGCCGGGCGCGATATCGACCCCATTGTGGTAAGAGCCCGGTTCTCCCCGATAAAAGCGCTGGCTGCCGAAAACGCTCGAAATGCGCCCTTTTACCGGCCAGATAAAGTCCTGTTTCCAACCGGCCGCGCCAGTCTTTTTGGCTCTGGCGGCAAGGATCGCCTCGTATTCGGGTTTGCGCTTCTTCCACCAGGCTTCGCTTGCGCCGCTGCGCTTGGCGACATTGACGTTCTGAATGTTCCATTTGCGCGGTGTGAGCGTGATTTCTTCCACATGGCGCGAACCGTCAGAAAAGGTTGCCTCCAGCGTGAGGGCAAGCGAGCTATCGCGGTCGAACGCGGCGAAAAAGGCGCCATCATCAGCAATTGCAATCGGCTGGTCTGCAAGGCTGGCTTCAAGCGGCTTTGTGGTGAAGCGCCCACGGATGAAGCCACCCTGGGTAAGCTCGCCCGAATAAACGAGTTTTGATGCCATCGTCAGCGAAGCGGGAGCTGTTGCCGGCGGCTCTTGCACGGCGGGCGCTCTCTCGCCAAAGCGATTGTGCGCAGCGTTACCAGCAGATGAGCCAAGCAATGCCGCCGCCATCACAGCCGCAACGCTCTTCATAGACACGTTCATAACCACACGCTTGCCCGCCGTTCAGACCCTGCCAAGCAGACGGTTCGTAGCGATTTCGGCGCTGGCATAGGCTTCCTGATGCACCGCGCTCCAATAGCGCAATTCCTCAAGAGGGATCACATCGCCGGAAACGGCGCAGATGACGTGTTGGCCAGGGCGCAGAACGCGGAAAGCGGAGGGGCCGTAATAAAGCTTTGCCGGCTTTTCGGAAGAATTCATCAACATGCACCGGCGTGTAGCACAGCCAGCTAATCGAACAAATCCTCTTGCGCATCCGTACCGGAGGCCCGTTTGGACTGGGGCTTGCGCGCTGGCTTAGGGATCGGCCGGTCGTTTGTTTGCGCTGGCAAAGCTTCGGTGCTTGTTACTCCAAGCCTCCCGTCTCGGAATTGCAGCACAAGGCTGGCTTCGCGTCCGGCCTGCTGGCGGCTCGTGAGAGCGTTCCCATCATTTGTCCGCACAATGGCATAACCACGTTCAAGCGGCTTTTCGGGGTGGAGTTGATCAGCCAAGCGCGCCAGTGAGGCGAGCTGCGCTTTTCCCTCGGCGAGCCGAAGGGTAACCAGAGCAGGTGTCAGCCGGATTCCTGTCAATCGCCGCCCGGCATCGCGGTGGGCCCGCTTGAGAACGGCAGGAGATAGCCGCGCTGCAACGCCGGCCAATTCCTCTCGCCCTTTGCCTGCGCGCATGGCCAACCCGCGGCGCAGGCGCTCTGCCAGATCGTCAAGCCGCTGGGCCTGAGGCTGAAGCAAGGCTTCGGGCCGCGGCATACGCCTTGCTCGCGCTTCCAGACGTTCGCGCCCCAGTTCAACCGGCCGGTGCACAGCGCGGCGCTGGCGCGCTGCAAAATCAGCCAGTGTTGCCGAAAGATCAGCGCGTACGGGCACCGCGATTTCCGCTGCCGCCGTGGGAGTTGGCGCGCGGCGGTCGGCGGCGTGGTCGGCTAGCGTGGTATCGGTTTCGTGACCGACCGCCGATATAACCGGTATGGTGCATTCGGCGATAGCGCGAACCACGATTTCCTCGTTGAAGCTCCACAAATCCTCGATCGATCCTCCACCTCGTGCAACGATTACGATGTCGGGCCGCACAATCGGACCGCCGCGCTCAAGCGACGAAAAACCGCGCACTGCCGAAGCAACCTGCTCGGCCGCCCCCTGTCCCTGAACCAGCACAGGCCAGACGATCACGTGGCTTGGAAACCGATCGCGCAGCCGGTGGAGGATATCGCGAATCACCGATCCAGTTGGCGAGGTTACAACCCCGATGGTGCGCGGGAGGAACGGCAGCCGCCGCTTTCGCCGCTCATCGAACAGGCCTTCGCCAGCCAAGCGGGCGCGGGTCTTTTCCAGCAAAGCCAGGAGCGCGCCTTCGCCTGCGATTTCGAGACTATCGATCACCACCTGATATTTGGAGCGGCCTGCATAGGTTGTGAGCTTGCCCGTCGCGATCACTTCAAGCCCATCTTCCGGAACGAATGCCAGCCGCCCCGCATTGCCGCGCCACATCACCCCGTCGAGAACCGACTTGTCGTCTTTGAGCGCGCAATAGAGGTGACCGGATGCCGCTCGTTTGACGCCGGAAAGTTCTCCGCGAAGGCGCACATGACCAAAGCGATCTTCCACTGTGCGTTTGAGCGCGCCAGAAATCTCGGTGATCGTCATGGCTTGCGCGTTGTCGCCCGCGTAGCTTGGGGCTACCAAGCGATTATTCGAAGCGGAGCGGCCTGCGGGCCCGGGGAAAGGAGATCGCGCCATGAATGTCCTGTTATTGGGATCGGGTGGCCGGGAGCATGCGCTAGCATGGAAGCTGGCGCAATCCCCCCTTCTCACCACATTGTTTGCAGCCCCCGGAAATCCGGGCATCGCTGAAAATGCGGAATTGATCGAGCTTGATGTGAACGATCACACAAAGGTGATTGATGCGTGCCGTGTGCGCAATGTCGACCTTGTCGTGATCGGGCCCGAAGCACCGCTTGTCAGCGGGCTGGCTGATGCTCTTGAGGCGGCAGGGATAAAGGTGTTCGGCCCGTCAAAGGCGGCTGCGCAGCTGGAAGGCTCCAAAGGATTTACCAAAGATCTGTGCGAGCGCGCCGGTATCCCGACAGGCGCCTATATCCGCACATCTTCGCTGGATGAAGCAGCGAGCGCGCTGGCCCGGTTTGATCCGCCCTACGTGCTCAAGGCTGACGGATTGGCTGCGGGCAAGGGCGTAATCATTGCAGACGGGATCGAGCAGGCGGAAATCGCGCTTGCCGCCATGTTCGAAGAGCCGGGCAGCGAAGTTGTGATCGAGGAATACCTCGCCGGCGAAGAAGCGAGCTTCTTCGCGCTTACCGATGGCGAAACGATCATGCCGTTCGGCACCGCGCAAGATCACAAACAGGTGGGCGAGGGTGACACAGGCGCCAATACCGGGGGCATGGGCGCCTATTCGCCCGCACCGGTGCTCACGCCTGACTTGCAGGCGCGGGTGATCGATGAAATCGTTCGCCCCACCGTCAACACGATGCGAACGGAAGGGATGCCGTATTCAGGCGTTCTGTATGCTGGGCTTATGCTGACTGCGAAGGGGCCCAAGTTGATCGAATACAATTGCCGCTTTGGCGATCCCGAATGCCAGGTGCTGATGATGCGACTGGAGAGCGATCTGCTGGAAATCATGCTGGCCTGCGCGCGCGGTACACTGGCCGACATACAAGCCCAATTCGCAGCGATAACCGCTTTAACCGTGGTTATGGCTGCGCAAGGCTATCCCGGCACACCCGAAAAGGGCGCGAGGCTTGATCCGGGTACAGACAATGCGGCAAATACGAAGGTCTTTCACGCGGGCACGGCTTTCAAGGATGGCGCGCTCATCGCCAATGGTGGCCGGGTGCTCAATGTCACCGCGACCGGCGCCAATGTGACCGAAGCAAAAGCGGCTGCCTATGCGCGCGTGAAAGATGTCGATTTCCCAGGCGGTTTCTATCGCTCGGACATCGGTTGGAAGGAAATTGCACGCGAGGCGAAAAAGTGATGAGACGAGCTGACCCTATTGCATGTTTTGGCGCGATGGTGAGCGCTCTGGCGCTGGCCGGATGCCAGCAGCCTGCATCTCCTTTCGTATCCTCCTCATCGAGCATCGCGGCCAACGCCGCACCCAGCACCGTGCCCAACCTTGTTCAGGGCGTATGCGGAGACTGCCACGGGGTTGAGCCGCCTTTTCTTTCGCCCAATCCCGAAGCGCCGGGCTTTGATGCCATCGCCAACCGCGAAGGGCTTAGCGATGAGACCCTGAGCACCTGGTTGATCGATGCGCACAATTATCCCGAAATCATGGAATTCGAGCTTGATGAGGCGGAGGCACGCAAGGTCGCAGATTACATGCTCACGCTGCGAGACGCGCAATACCGGCCCGCGCCCTGAGCGCCGAGCCCTGATCCCTGCGGGGTCCAAACGCCCGGTCTAGAGCCGCTCAGCCATTAGCGCTTTCATATCGGCTTCGGGCCGCGGGCCGTAATGCGAAATCACTTCAGCCGCCGCCACAGCTCCGCGCTTGAGACATTCTTGCAGATCGGCCCCTTTCGCGTATCCCGAAAGAAAGCCTGCGGCAAACTGATCGCCAGCGCCCGTGGTATCGACCACCTTTTCAACCGGCTCGGCGCTTACCACCGCCATTTTGCCATGCGCCTGCGCCACCGCACCGCGCTCGGACCGCGTGGCGACAAGCACAGGCACTTTGCTTGAAAGGCTGGCGAAACCCGCATCGAAATCGCCATCGCCCGTCAGCGTCGCAAGCTCGGTCTCGTTGACGAACAGGAGATCGATCTGCCCCTTGTCGATAAGATCGCGAAAATCATTGCCGTGGCGTTCGATCACGAAGCTTTCCGACGCGGTGAAGGCCACCTTGCGCCCCGCAGCGCGCGCCACTTCGATGGCGCGGCGCATGGCTTTTCGCGGCTCTTCCGGATCCCAGAGATAACCTTCGAGGTAGAGGATCGCACCGCTTGCGATCAGCTCTTCATCGAGAGCCGTGGCGGGCAGATATTGGCCTGCGCCAAGAAATGTGTTCATCGTACGCTCGCCATCAGGCGTCACGAAAATGAGGCAGCGGCCCGTTGGCGGCTGTGCATCGCTGCCATCGGTTGCGCGCACGGGCGTATCGAAATCGATGCCTTCTGCGCGGATATCATGGGCAAAAACCTTGCCGAACTGATCGCTCGCCACCTGTCCGATAAAGGCGCACTGGGCCCCCAGCTTGGCGAGGCCGGCAAGCGTGTTGGCCGCCGAACCGCCCGATTTCTCCGTTGCCGGGCCCATCGCATCATACAGCCGATCCGCCCCCGCTGCATCGACAAGCGTCATCCCGCCGCGCGCCAGTTGAAGTTCGTCGAGCGTCTCCTCGTCACACGGAGCGATGATGTCGACAATGGCGTTGCCGATGGCGATGACGTCGTAGCGTGGCTGGGTCACGTGGGGTCAATTCCTGCTTGCGGTGAATACAAATTGTGTGGGCAAGCGCCTAGCGATCCAGACGGGCCACGCCAAGCGGTTTGACACGCACTGCCTCAAGCGCGCATTTATCGCTGCGCCATGCCCCGTGTCCTCTCTGCCCTAGCCCGAGCCATTGGCCAGCTTGCCGATCCGGCAGTTGTGCGGGTGCTTGCAAAGACCGTGGCGGTGACTGTGCTGGTGTTTGCAGCCTTTGGCGCGGCGCTGTATCTGGGGCTTCGTTGGCTGTTTGAATGGCTCGGCTGGTCAGGCGGCGGCGGTTTCGCTGAAGCGACGGCAGCCGCATTGATCGCGCTGGTCGCAGGCTGGCTGCTGTTTCGCATTGTGGCTTTGGCTGTGCTGCAATTCTTCGCCGACGAGATTGTCGCAGCGGTAGAGGCGCGCCATTATCCCGAAGCGGCAGACCGTGCGCAATCGCTGCCTTTCGTGCACGATTTGGGCAATTCGCTGCGGGGCGTGGGCCGCGCTCTCGTATTCAATGCGCTGGCACTACCGATTGCGCTGGCGCTGTTTTTTACCGGGATTGGCCCCGCAGTGGTGTTTCTGCTGATCAATGCAGTGCTTTTGGGCCGCGAACTGACGGACATGGCCTGGCTGCGGCATTGCGGCGGCGATGTGCGCGCCAATCCGGTGCCCCGGCTTGATCGGCTGGTGCTGGGCGGATCGGTTGCCGGATTGATGGCGGTGCCGGTGATCAACCTTGTCGCACCGATTATCGGCGCTGCGGCTGGCACGCATCTGACGCAAGGCTGCATCGCACGGCGCGACGTGGAAGAGAGCGGCTCGAAAAAGGGCGATGACAATGCGTAAACTTGTCACAATCGCCTTGCCCCTTGCGCTTGCAGCCTGCGTTTCAGGCGGGGCGGTGCCAACCCCTCGAACGGGTACCGCACCTCCCGTGACGCGCGCGCCCACCGCGCCGGCGCCAGCTCCCCCGCCTGCATTTCGCAGCCCTCTGGTGCAAAGCGAGGCCGGGCTTGAAAGTGTCATAGGATCGCGCGCGCAGGCGCTGAGCGAGCGTTTCGGCAACCCCCGCATCGATCTGGTCGAAGGAGATGCGCGCAAGCTGCAATTCCTGGGCACCAATTGCGTGCTGGATGTGTTCCTCTATCCACTGAAAGAGGGGTCACAACCGGTCGCCACCCATGTCGAAGCGCGCTCGCGCAGCGATGCCAGCGCGATTGATCGTGCTGCCTGTATTCGCGAAGTCAGCACATCGCGGTAACGGGCTTTTAAGCACATTCATGGCATTAACTTGCGCGTGAAAACACGCAAAGGGGCATTTCCAACGCCATGACCACGCATTTCTCCGATCTCGCCCGACGCGCTGCCGCAGATGGCAGCGTATCGTCCGCCGAATTGCTGGCCCTGCGCCAACAGGGATGGGGCGATGGCGTCATCCATAAGGACGAAGCCGAAGCCTTGTTTGCGCTCAACAACGCGCTGGATGAGCGCAGCGAGGAATGGGTCGATTTCTTTGTCGAGGCGATTGGCGAATTCGTGCTGAACGGCACGCCGCCGCGCCGCCAATGCAATATCGAGGAAGCCAACTGGCTGATCGCGCAGGTCGATCATGATGGCGTAACGGAGAGCATGGCGGAACTCGAAGCGATCGTGCGCATCATCGAACGCGCGGAAAACGTGCCGGTTACGCTCAAGGATTACGTCCTCAAACAGATTGAGCGCGAAGTGCTGACGGGGGTTGGCCCCACGCGCTGCGGGGGTGAGCTGAGCGCGGCGCACATCTCCAGCGCCGAGTGCCGCATTCTGCGCCGGGTGATATTCGCCAGCGGGGGTCACGGGCCAGCGGCAGTCTCGCGCTTTGATGCCGAAGTGCTGTTCCGCCTGAAAGACGAGACAATCGGCGATGAAAACGCACCCGAATGGGATGACCTGTTCCTCGACGGCGTCACCAACTTTCTCAAGGGCTTCACCCTGCAAAACGCGCAGCTCAGCCATGATCGCAAGCTGGAACTGAAAGCCTTTGTCGAAGATAACCGGGCCAATGTCGGGCGCTTTTTTGGCCGCATGGTGAAAGAAACCCCCAAGGTGGCCAATTCGATGGGCGTCACTTTTGGCAAACGCAAGTCTCCGCCCCAAGGCCAGACCTCATACCAGGCACCTGATTACACCTCGCTAGAGGCAGCCGGAGAAGTGATTACCGATGAAGAGAGCGAGTGGCTGGAAGCGATGATCGATGCCGATGGCGAAGTGGACGATCTTGAAAGCCGTCTCCTCGCAAGGCTCGCTGCCGGCGATTGATCACTGTCGCTGGCGCAAGTCGGCAAACCCGTTTGCCGCAAGCGCGCGCCAGCGTTTCCGGCGATGTGCGCACAGGATGCGGGCGAAGGCGGCGATAAGCGGCGTGAGCCAGCCAACCGCAATGTCGATGCGGCCTGTGTGAGCGGTCTTGCCCGGATCGGTTGGCAAAGGGGCGGTCATGGTGGCCTGCCACCCGGTGGGCACAATGCCGAAAAGGCGCATCCGCGCGCGATATTCGCCCGGCTCATATATTTCTGGAAAGCGCGGCCTTTTCAATTGGATAAAGCGGATGAGCGGTGCCGCGATGCGTCCCGGGTGATTGCGATCTGCGAGCTTGCGCCCGCGCTTCATCAGCGAAGCAATCGGGAATGGTCACCGCTTCGATTATGCGGCAAGTTCCAGCGCTTTCGGACATGGCGCCTACTCGACGGCCAAGCCCTGCACGATCAGATCATCGCAATCAGACCATAAAGCTTTCACCGCAGCCGCATGCGCCCTTGGCGTTGGGGTTTTCAAACACGAAACCGGCGGTGAAATCGTCTTCCACCCAGTCCATCGTTGAACCAACGAGATAAAGCACGCTTGCGCCGTCAATATAGAGCACTCCGCCCGGCGTTTCGATTTTCTCGTCGAACTTGGCTTCCTCGGTGACGTAATCGACCGAGTAGGCAAGCCCCGAGCAGCCGCGGCGCGGGGTGGAAAGTTTCACACCGATTGCATCCCCGGGCGCACTGGCCATGAGGTGGGCAACACGATCTTCAGCGCCTTTGGTCAGCGCAACGGCGGCTGGGCGGTTGGCAAGCGTTGTCATCACAGCATCCCCAATTCTAGGCGCGCTTCGTCGGTCATCTTCTCGGGCGACCACGGCGGATCCCACACAAGATCCACTTCGGCATCGCGAATGCCGGGCACCGAAGAGGCGCGCAATTCGACTTCACCCGGCATGGTTTCCGCGACCGGGCAGTGCGGCGTTGTCAGCGTCATGGTGATGGTCACATCGGATTCATCGTCCACTTCAACGCCGTAAATGAGCCCCAGATCATAAATATTGACCGGGATTTCAGGATCGTAAATCTCCTTGAGCGCATCGACAACGGCCTGCTGAAGCTCCCCACCCGCACCGCTCAATGGGGCGCTTTCAGGGGATGCAGCAAGGAAGCCGTCAAGATAATCGCGCTGGCGAGAAGTCTTGGTTTGATCAACCTCATCCTCGTCGATCACGTCGGAAACGCGGGCGCGCGGGGGTTTGGCAGGCAGCGCATCGTGCAGCTCATCATTGGGAGCAGGCGCGGCGACCACATCGCTTTGTTGTTGGTTATCGCTCATTCTCAAGTCCTTACGCCAAAGATTTTCCGAGTGCGTTCAATCCCCTCCAGCAGAGCATCGACATCCGCTTCGCTCGAATAGGCGCCAAAGCTGGCGCGTGCGGTGGCCGGGATACCGAGATAATCCATGAAAGGCTGTGCGCAATGGTGCCCGGCGCGGATCGCGACATTCGCCTCGTCCAAAATGGTGCCCAGATCATGCGGATGAATGCCGTCGATCAAAAAGCTGACAATGCCTGCGCTATCTTCAGGGCCGTAGACCTGCACATCGTCCATCGCGTCCAGTTCCCGGCGCAGCCGCGTCACCAGCCTGCTCTCCAATTCATGGATGCGGGCAAGGCCGATGCTCTCGACATAATCAGCCGCCGCCGCAAAGGCGACAGCCTCGGCGATCGCGGGCGTGCCGGCTTCAAAGCGCTGGGGTGCCGGCGCATAGGTGGTCTTTTCAAAAGTCACGCGATCAATCATCGCGCCGCCGCCTTCCCAGGGCGGCATCGCATCCAGAATGTCCGCGCGCGCCCACAGCGCGCCAATCCCCGTCGGGCCATAGAGCTTGTGGGCAGAGAACACGTAGAAATCACAATCCAGCGCGGCGACGTCCACCGGCATGTGAGGGGCAGACTGGCAGCCATCAAGCAGCAGCTTCGCGCCCACCGAATGGGCAAGATCAGCCGCCCGCTTCGCATCGAGCAGCCCGCCTGTCACATTGGACACGTGGACGAGCGCCGCCAGTTTGTGCGCCGGTGTCAGCATACGCTCTGCCGCATCAAGATCGATCTGGTGATCATCGGTCAACGGGCAGATATCGATCTCGGCGCCGGTTGCCTCGGCCACCATCTGCCAGGGCACAATGTTCGAGTGGTGCTCGATCTGTGAAAGCAGAATGCGATCACCCGGCTTCAGATTGGCGCGGCCCCAGCTGTTGGCGACAAGGTTGATCGCCTCGGTCGCGCCTCTGGTAAAGACGATTTCTTCCTCGCGCCCGCCCAGAAAGGCAGCAATCCGCTTGCGCGCATTCTCATAAGCCAGCGTCATCTCGGCAGAGCGGGAATAGACCCCGCGGTGGACGGTGGCATAATCCTCGCCCAGCGCTCTGGCCATGGCATCGATCACTGCGCGCGGCTTTTGCGCGGTCGCTGCGGTGTCGAGGTAATGCCACGGCGCGCCATCCCGGGTAAGAAGGCCGGGGAAATCGGCGGCAAGATCGGGGTTGATGTTTACGGGTGCGTTCATAACGAAGCCTCCTCAAGCGCGCCAAGCGCTGCATGCAGCAATGTTTCGCGCGCGGCTTCATCGTCCATCGCGACAAAGGCATCGCCGATAAAGGCCTGAACCAGCAGGCGCTGCGCCAGTTCGGGTGAAAGGCCGCGGGCAGCCATGTAATAACGGGCCGCTTCATCCAGCTGGCCCACGGTTGCACCATGCGCGCACTTTACGTCGTCGGCATAGATTTCCAGCTGCGGCACGGCATTGGCGCTTGCGCCCGCTTCAAGCAGCAAGGCCTTGAAGTCCTGCGCGGCGTCGGTTTTTTGGGCATCCTTCACCACCTTGATCTCGCCAAGAAAATTGCCGCTGCCTTTGCCCCAATGCACGCTGCGCACCGTCTGGTTGCTGGTGGCTTCAGGCTCTGCGTGCACCGTAGTGGTAACGAATTCTCGCACCGCATCGCCTCCGCCAATCGTGATCCCGCCAAATTCGAAATGCGCGCCCTTGCCCAGTGTCACGTGGACTTCAACGCGGGTGTAATCGCGGCCCGCATTGGCAACGAACAGTTCGGCGCGCGCGCCTTGTCCAAGGATCAGGCGAATGCGGTGCAATTCGGGCGCGTCCGAGCCAACCACCATCGCATGGTGATAGGTTTCGCCGGCGCCAAGCGTGATCTCTTTCCATTGATCCAGCGCTTCAATGCCCAGCTTTCCTACTGCATCGACATCGGCATAGCGCCAGGCTTCATCGCGGCGTGTGGGGAGAGTTGTTGTTGTTTGCGTCATTGTGAACTCTTTGTTTTTATTGCACGCCCGGTCGATCCGTTCATCGAATAGCGCCGCTGGCAGGACGCGGCCTGCGCCGCCAGAAAGGCAAGCGCGCGGATCAAGCAGACGCCTCCGCCATGACGGCATCATAGCCTTCGTCTTCAAGGCGCAAGGCAAGCTCAGGCCCGCCTGTTTCCACGATCCGGCCATCAGCCAGCACGCTGACGCGATCAGGCTTCACCACATCGAGCAGCCGCTGATAGTGCGTGATCAACAGCGCACCCTTGTCGCCTGCGCGCATAATCGCATTGATGCCATCGCCCACAACGCGCAGCGCATCGATATCGAGGCCGCTATCGGTTTCGTCCAGAACGGCGAAGGCTGGATCAAGGATGCCCATTTGCACCATTTCAGCGCGCTTTTTCTCGCCGCCCGAAAAGCCGACATTCACCTGCCGCTTCAGCATTTCCATGTCCATCTTGAGCAGTGCGGCCTTTTCCTTCGCAAGTTTGAGGAACTCGCCGCCCGAGAATGGCTCTTCCCCGCGAAACTTGCGCTGGGCATTAAGCGCCTCGCGCAGGAATTGCACGTTGGAGACACCGGGGATTTCAACCGGATATTGAAAGCCCAGAAACAGGCCGGTTGCAGCGCGTTCATGCGGCTCGAGAGCGAACAGATCCTCGCCCTTGAAGTATACCGAGCCGTCCGTAATCTCATAGCCGGGCTTGCCGCCCAGCACATTGGCAAGGGTCGATTTGCCGGCGCCATTGGGGCCCATGATCGCATGGATTTCGCCCGCCGATACTTTGAGAGACAATCCCTTGAGGATCGGCTTGTCAGCCACATTGGCGTGCAGATTTTCGATTTTCAGCATTATTTCATATCCTGAGATGTTCCGGATGTTGCGGGGGCCTGCGAACCCTGGAGTTCGGCCTTCGATTTCACCACCGAGGCGTCGAACAGTTCGAGCACGAGGCCGCGCGGGCGTTCGTTTTCGTATTGCTCCTGAACCTGTTGCGCGGCGATCATGCGTTGCTTGAACTGGTCATCAAGATCGCGACCACGCGCGACATGGATGAGGCTGATATTGGTGAACAATTGGTCCACCTCGCCGCGCCCGATCGCGTTCTTTGCGCCGTCCATGGCTGCATTCGCCTCGGCAATGGCTTTCGCCTTCACCTTTTCGCAGCGCGGCACATCGGTGCGATGCTGGGCTTCGAAATTGGCTTCACCCGTCACTCTGCGATCAGCCACGTTAAGGCATGTGCGATATTCCAGCACCATGGGCTGGATCAGGCGCGGATATTCCACGCTCCAGGTTTCGGGATTGTCGTTCTTGATCACTTTGGCGCTTGCCGGTGCGCCTTGCAGCGCCAGTGCCGGACTCATCGCCAGAACAAGAGAGGTGAAAAGCATTTACTGTGTCTTTCCTTGGATTGATCAGGTGGACGAGGGTTGCGAGCCGGAATTGAATTCACGCCGGCGTTCGCGCTTGTCAGCGATGCGGATGCGCATGCCGGCAGTGATGCGCTGGAGCACCGCGTCCATGTTTTCGAGAATGTCGCTTGCCTTGATGCGCATCACCCGGATGCCCACCGCTTCAAGGCTTTTGTCGCGCCGCGTTGCCAGTTTCTGGTCAACCCCCTCTTGCGCGCCATCCTCGTCGATCATGATCGCCATGCCCAGATTGTGACAGTTGAAGTCAACAATCGCGCTGCCAACCACGGCGAAGCGTTTGAAGGTGTAACGGCCAAGATCCGCCTTGGCGAAACGCGCGGCAAGCGCCTTGTTTGCAGGCGATGCAAAGCGGCGCATCTCGCGCGCGCGATCGTGCAGTTCATCAAGCCGCTTGTCGGAAATCTTCCAGCCGCGCCCCTTTTTGTTGAGCGTTGGCTCGCCATCTAACGTGTCTTTCAAGGCCAGCTTGGAACGGGATGTCTTGGGTTCAGTCATTTGCGCCCTCCGGTCCGATCGCGAGAAGGGTGCGGGGGTGAAAGCCTTCGGACATGCGCTTGTTGTTCTCGCCAAACCACGTGCACACGATGTTATCGGCATAAGTCGCCTGCTGGACAGTCATCAGCGGACCACCTGATTTCAGACGCACCACATCGCCAACCTGAAATGTCCCCGCGCTCATTGGCTTGACCTTTCATCAAGATCGTGCGGCACAAAGCCCATATTCAGAAAGCTGCGCTCAAACCGGCGCGCAAAACGCAGCTGGTTGCCCGCATTGGATGCAAAACGCGCCTGGCGGGCAGCCGGCCAGGTGAGCCGTCCGACCTGTTGAAAGCGCAGGTAAAGCTGTCGGGTGTCATCGACATTGCCGGTCGCGATGGTGGCATCGTAGCAGGGTTGTTCAATGCCGATATAATCGATCGCATCGCCGTTCTTGTAGTCTGCCGTGGCCATCACGCCTTTGCCCATACATTCAAGATAGGCGACGATTTCGCTTGGCACGGGGCGGTTCTGGCGGCGCGTCTGCTTGGTATCATTGCGGATTTCGCGAAAGCCGTTGCGCAGCTCAACGTCTACGTCATAGCGCTCGATCACGTGGAACCGGTCAATCGCCGCATCAGCTTCTGCTTCGAGCCGCTGTTTCATCGGGGCGCACTTATCGAGCTGCGCCTCATAACTGGGCGCATCACCATCGAACATGCAAGCGGCATAGCGATACAAGATCGGCGCGGTCGAGGCATAAACCGTGAAGTCACGCGCCGCAGCGGGCGCAGCGCTGAGCGTTGCGGCAAGAGCCAGGATAATCGCGAAGGCGCGTGTCATCCAACGCTCCCTTCAAGGCTGATCGCGAGCAGTTTCTGCGCTTCGACAGCAAACTCCATCGGCAGCTCTTTCAGCACATCCTTGGCAAACCCGTTAACGATCAGCGCCACCGCTTCCTCTTCATCGAGGCCGCGCTGCTGGGCGTAGAACATCTGTTCATCGCTGATCTTGCTGGTGGTGGCCTCGTGCTCGATCTGGGCCGAGGGGTTCTTGACCTCGATATAGGGCACAGTGTGCGCGCCGCATCGATCGCCCAAGAGGAGCGAATCGCATTGCGTAAAATTGCGCACGCCCTGCGCCTTGGGCCCAACGCGGATGAGACCGCGATAGGTGTTGTCCGATTTGCCGGCAGAAATCCCCTTGGAAATGACCGTGGAACGGCTGCCTTTGCCATTATGGATCATCTTGGTGCCGGTGTCGGCCTGCTGGAAATTGTTGGTCACCGCGACGGAATAGAATTCGCCAACGCTATCTTCGCCGTTCAACACGCAGCTGGGATATTTCCACGTCACCGCACTGCCGGTTTCGACCTGCGTCCAGCTGATCTTCGAACGATCACCCTGGCACAGCCCGCGCTTGGTCACGAAATTGTAGATCCCGCCCACGCCTTCGGAATTGCCAGGATACCAGTTCTGCACTGTCGAATACTTGATCTCCGCATCTTCCATCGCAACCAGCTCCACGCAGGCTGCGTGCAATTGGTTTTCATCGCGCATCGGCGCGGTGCAGCCTTCGAGATAGCTCACGTACGAGCCCTTTTCGGCGATGATCAGCGTGCGCTCAAACTGTCCGGTGTTTTCGGCATTGATGCGGAAATAGGTGGAAAGCTCCATCGGGCAGCGCACCCCTTCGGGCACGTAGACAAAAGTGCCATCGGAAAAGACCGCGGCATTGAGGCAGGCAAAGTAGTTATCGTTGCGCGGAATTACCTTGCCCAGCCATTTCTTCACAAGCTCGGGATGCTCCTTGAGCGCCTCGGAGATTGAGAGGAAGATAACGCCTGCCCGCTTCAATTCCTCGCGGAAGGTGGTGGCAACGCTCACGCTGTCAAACACCGCGTCCACCGCAACCTTGCGCGCGCCCTTCACTCCGGCGAGCACTTCCTGCTCCGCCACCGGGATGCCAAGTTTGTCATAGACGCGCTTGATCTCCGGATCGAGCTCGTCAAGCGAATCCAGCTCGACCTTCTTTTTGGGCGCGGCGTAATAATAGGCGTCCTGATAGTCGATCGGCGGATAGCCCACCTTGGCCCAATCGGGCTCGTCCATCTCCTGCCATTGGCGAAACGCCTTCAAACGCCAGTCCAGCATCCATTGCGGCTCGCCCTTCTTGGCGCTGATGAAGCGCACTGTGTCTTCATTCAGGCCCTTTTCGGCGAACTCGGTTTCGATGTCGGAAGACCAGCCGTGCTCGTAATCGGCAGCCTTGGCCGCCGCATCGCGCGCGTCCTGATCCATGACGTCATCGGTGTGCGTGTCGGGGGTCGTCAGATCGAGATTGTCGGTCATTGGGCGGGCTCTTTGATGGAGGTTGAAATGGGTTTGGTTGTGGCGGGATAGACCGTCGTAGCAACGGCAGCGGGGCGCAGATCAGCCAGGGAAATTTCGGCCAGGGCCCCGCGCAGCTTGGCGTTGATGATGGGCCAGTGCGGTTTCATCGAACAGCGCGCTTCGTGATCGCACGCGCCTTCATCAAGGCAGGCGGTGAGCGCAATCGGCCCTTCGACCGCTTCGACGATATCGGCAACCGTGATCGCCGCAGCCGGACGACCCAATTGGAGGCCGCCTTTGGCCCCGCGCACCGAACGCATCAGGCCAGCCGCTGTAAGGCGCGAGACAAGGCGTTGGACGGTGGGCACTGGCAGGCCGGTCTCGCTTGCGAGTTCAGCCGCGCTTACACGCCCGTCACCGCAATGGGTGGAAGCCTGCGACATGGTGATGATCGCATAATCGGCAAGATTGGATAGACGCATGGTTTTCGCTTTTAAATCCGCTTGTTGCGAACCATTATTAAATCGGATTGATTCGCTCGTATTTAAATACGCAGCTTTTAGTCGGATTTCAAGCGATCGGCCTCTCGGGGCCTTTCAGGACTTGCGCAAATCGCGCCCCGATGCGCCGTGGCCCTCGGGATCCAGCATATTTTGCGCCATCACCTCTTGCGCCAACACCTTGGGCGTGCGGCCGGTATACCGGCGAATGTCGTGGATCAGGTGTGCCTGATCAAAATAGGCGCTTAGCACTTCGTCGCGCAATTCCTCGGACAGATCCTCGTGCGCAAGCAGCATTGCGGCGCGGATCGCGCGAAAGCGTTTGAGCAATTGCGCCGGCGGCACGCCGAAATACCGGCGACACAGCCGCTGCACCTGGCGCGGACCCAGATCAACACTGTCATACAGGCGCGCCACCGGCGGGCTCAATTCGCTATCCAGCCAGGCATGGATTGCAAGGACAAGCGCGCTATGATCGCTGCGCACAGCGCGCCCGGAAATCGCATAGACCTGACGGATCATATCTTCGAGCGACCGGGCATATTGATGGGGCGTCAGCGCCCCGGCGCGGCATTGTTCCAGCGCCTCTTCAAGCGGCGCCAAATGCACCGGCTCGATCAGCGTTGTTGCGCAAAAAGACGTATCGTGGACCTTGTCAGCGGCAAGGCCGCTAAAGGCCGCCCAGCCCAGCGGCGTGAACGATGCGCCAACATTGCAAACCGGTCCATAGAGCACCATCGGCGCGGCTCTCAACATCGGGGCGTTGAGCGTAAAGTCGGTGGAGACGCCCACGTCGCCCTGCGGGAAATGCACCTCGCCGCGACCTTGGACAAAGCTGAAAAACTGGGCGGAATAAGCGGGCAGGCAATCATCAAGCCGCTCGGCATCAAGGCGCAATACGAAAAGCGAATTGATGATGTGCGCCATATCGGGCGATGGGGCGAGATATTCGATGTCCGGCGTGGAAGGGTGCGGTATTTCGTTCACGTTCGGCGCCTGACCGCGGCGCCTTTTGCCGCTTTATCTTTCGTCTGCCAGCGTGCCGTCTGCATCAAGCCGACTATGGTCCAAATCCAGTGCATGATCAGGTCTCGTGCCCTTTGTGCGACGGTTTTTTCTGGCACGGGAGAGGAACACGCACCCCCGTGCGGTTGTCGATTGCTTACAATGGATTGCAGTGCTTCCACAAGGCCAAAGCGCTGTGCGCCGGGCGAGCACGTACGATGCGAAGCAAAAGCGCAGGGCCTGCCTTGCGAAAGCGGGCGGCAAAAAAAGGGCGGCCCTCGAGAGGAGAACCGCCCTTAAAGTTGAGGAACTCTTTGCAAGATTGCTTTGAGCCCTTCGGGTCGCGGGTGGGGGGATAATGAGTCATCGAGACGCGTTATTGTAAGCAAGCGACACGTCGCATCCATGAGCTCGAAGGGCGCGTGGCGCTGTTGCAATAGGCCGGCTTTGGGATAAGGGCGGAGGCCATGATCCTGCCCGCGATGATTTCCCCCTCCGCGCTGTTTCGGCCCGCCCTGTTCCGTCTGGCCCGCCCCGCTTTGTTTGCTCTCGATTCGGAAACCGGCCACCGGTTTGCGATCGAGGCGCTTAAAAAGCTGCCGGTAACCAGCGCCAGAAACCGGCCCGCACAGGCCGGGCCCACCGCAATCGAAATTGCCGGCCTCACCTTTCCCAATCCCGTTGGCGTTGCAGCGGGGTTTGATAAGGATGCACAAGTGCCCGATGCGCTGCTCGGCCTTGGCTTTGGCTTTACCGAGGCAGGATCGATCACCCCCCGCCCGCAAAGCGGCAACCCGCAGCCCCGCTTGTTCCGGCTGGTGGAAGACGACGCAGTGATCAATCGCATGGGCTTCAACAATGCGGGCGCTGCCGACGCGGTGCAGCGATTGGAGGCCCGCCATGGGCGCGGCGGGATTGTGGGCATCAATATCGGTGCCAACAAGGATTCCGATGATCGCATCGCTGATTATGCGCAAATGGCGCGGATCATGGCCCCGTTTGCGAGCTATCTGGCGGTCAATGTCTCGAGCCCGAATACGCCGGGCCTGCGTGCACTGCAGGATGAAAGCGCGCTGTCGGCGCTGATCGATGGTGTGATCGAAGCGCGCGACGATGTGTGGAGCGGGGACCTTGGCGGCGCCAGGCCGCCCATATTCCTGAAAGTTTCGCCCGATCTTAAGCCTGCCGATGTGGACGCGATTGCGCGCATTGCGATGGACAGGCAATTGGGCGCGCTCATCGTCTCGAACACCACGATTGCGCGCCCTGCGCTGCGCTCGCGCCACGCGGGCGAGACCGGTGGCTTGAGCGGAGCGCCCTTGCGCACTCTCGCGCTGGAGCGGCTGCGCGATTTCCGCAAGGCAACGGGCGCCGCTATCCCGTTGGTGGGCGTTGGCGGCATTGCAAGCGCCGAGCACGCCTGGGAGCGCATCCGCGCCGGGGCTAGCCTCGTCCAGCTTTACTCGGCCATGGTCTATGAAGGACCTGGCATCGGCGCGCAGATTGCCAGCGGGATCGAAGAGTTGATGCGCCGCGATGGCTTTTCAAACATTGCAGAGGCGGTTGGAAGCGAATAGCGCTGGAGCCTATGACCATGCTGACATCTTTTCGCCCGGCCCTCGCGCTTGCACTGGCATTTGCCATCCATGCCTGCGCCCCTCCCGATGGTATGCGCGGCGCGTCTGCCGATACGCTACCCCTTAGCGCCGAGCAACGCGGCGATGGCGCGGTGAGCGCGGCTGATCCCCGGGCGCAGGCAGCAGGCGAAGAAATCCTCGCCAAAGGTGGATCGGCAACCGATGCAGCGATCGCTGTCATGCTGGCGCTGACGGTGGTCGAGCCGCAGAGTTCGGGCATTGGCG
>JGI12109J20283_10059123_pt1 | contig 18737 bp, 15 predicted proteins | sample ElkSlonscriptome_12_FD_20283 | JGI IMG/M metagenome (IMG submission 20283)
TCGACATCCGGAATATCGACGTTCGTTGCGTCCATCCGGCCGGCGGTTTCCTGCGCCTTGCGCTCGACCGGGTCGAACGCTCGGGCGGGCGGCAGCGTCTGGTTTCCGACGGTGACCGCGTTGGGGCTACCGGCAAACTGCAGCACCACCACGCCCGCCGCGACAGCGACCATTAGACCCAGCAGCAGCTTCTCAACGTGGGCTTCGAAGAAGCCAACACCCTTGACTTTCATTGCATGCTTCCTTAATTCGACGGCCCTTAGCCCGGGCCCGAGTCTTGGCCAAACTCATCGTCGGGTTCGGGCTCGGGATGAGCCTCCAACCCGAGCTCAAGACGGACGCTGTCGGGCATCAACGGCGCTGTCCACGCTCGCAAATACACCAACTCCAGGTCGAGATCTAGCTGCACGACGTGGTCTTGGCCGTAGTAATACCCAAGATCCAGGTGGTTCCACACATTCACCGCGGAGATATCCAGATCCACAACGGTCATCAGGTTGTACCGAGCCGCAGCATCGATGATGTCGGAGATTCGCTGCGAATCAACGATGAGCGAGAGCCTGACCTTGCGTATGTCATAGAGCTGGTTCAGCCAGTCTGCATCACGCCCTGAGGGTGACGAGTAGAAGCGTGGCTCGAACAACTCATTCATCGCTTCAGGCCCGGGATCGACCGCATCGGCGAACTCGTCGTCTCCCGCGCGATCAAGACGCAACGGTTCGCCTTGGATGCGCAGTACACGCTTGATCGGCGCATCGACGATCGGCAGAAGCTCACCGCCTCGCGAATTGGCCTCTTTCAAGAACCCGAGAATGTCCTGGGCAAACCAGTAGTCGAATTGCCAAAGGAACGTGCGACCGTGACTGGGCGAGCCCGAGACCGCCTGCCGCGGAAAAGCAGGTGCCACGTCGAAGGGTGAGCCAACCGGGAATTGATCGAGCGAGAGATAGATCGATCTCTCTTGCGCCGGCCTGGCGTACAGGCTCACACGCTGGGCTACCAGTTCTTGGGTGATCGCCTCGAGTTCATCGTCGTCCGGCTCCGACGCCCCGCTCTGTGCCGACTCACGCTCGAAGAGCCGGGCACGGGTGTCGTTCAGCGTGTCCAGCACGCGCTGAGGGTCGGGCGGCGTGGTCGCGCCGATGTCGCTGAGCAGCCGCTCGTACGCCGACTCGCCATCACCCGGGATGAGCATGTCCTGCATCCGCAACCGGAGCAATTGGGCCTCCGAGTCGTCCTCGGGTTGTTTTGGGAACAGGCCCTCGACGAGCACGCCGCGATCCTTTCGATTGAACGCGACGATCGCTTCGGTTGCCTCGCTCAACCGCTCATTCTGGGCTTGCTGCTGCTCCCGATAAAACTCGGTCAGCCGTTGGTGCGGCACGCCGCTGTTCTCCACGGGCTCCATGCCATCGACAGGAGCCGGCAACTCGTAGGTTACCCGAAGACCGTCGAGCCGGGTCATGAGGTTGTTCGCAGCAGCCTCTTGACGCTGCTGAATGCCGGAGTTGAGCTTGTTGCTGACAAACCACCCCACGGGCAGCGCGACGAGAATCACCAGAATGCTCACCATGAGCGGCCAACGCTTTTTGACGAATGCCATCATGTTGTTCATCAGCGACCACCCTCGTTCGGATCAACCAGCTCAACCACCCAATTCACTTGGAAGTACGTTCGAACGCGACCCTCTGGCACACCCTCGTCGGGGCGCGGAATGGGATACGCAGAGTTCAACGAACCAAGCCCCGCCGGCGCATTCGCGTCACGCATCGGATTATTTTCAAGATCCGGCGGCGGGCTCGACTCACTGCCACCGGTCATCGTGATGCCTGCGCCCCGCCCCGTCGGCCGAGCGCTCACCCCTCGCCGACCAGCACGTGGATCTCGGGCCGCCCGTCGATCCGCCGGCGGCTCGGGCTCGGCCTCGGCCTGCGCACCAACCTGACCAACCGGGTCGTCCTGACGCGTGATCCGCCAGCGTGGGCTGCCCTCGAGAATCTGGTACGGCATGCCCTCGCGCACCTGGTTGCTGCGCAGCCAGCGATCGATCGCGTTCACGATGAAGTCGCTCGCGCGGGGGTGCTCCGTCCAGCCGGTCATCTCGATGGTGATCCGGCCGTGCTCGAGTGGTTCTTCATCCTGTCCGCGCGAGCCAAAGTCCTCGGCATTGGGGTCGTCCGGCCCGGTGTACTCGGTCGTTAAAGTCCGAATCGTGATGACCGGCGACTCCAATTCAAGAGACGCATCACCATCGGCCACCGTCTCGGCACGCGCGAGCATTTGGCTCACGTCCTCGACGATTCGTGCGTACACCTCGCGCCCGTCGGCCAAAGCCACCAGGTTCGTCAGCGTGCGGTCGATCGGCTGCGAGCCCGTCACGTCCTCGGCCTCGCGCTTCAAGCCCTCGCCAGCCGTCAGCACCTGCTGGATCACCGCCGGTTGCGGCTCGGCGTCGACGGCCGCCTGGTCGAGGAAGGGCCTGAGGAACATCGCCCCACCGGCCACCAGTCCCAGTGCCGCAGCGGCGGCGAACCACGGCGTCTTGCGCCGCCACACCGCCTCGCGCACCACCGCGGCAGGCATGAGGTTCGCCTCCAGCGTCGCAAACTCGAGACCCTGCAACGCCAGGCCGTAGGCGGTCATGAGCTGGCCCGCGTTCTGCGCGAGCATCGACTCGTCGGGGCCGTCAAACGAAGCTCGCTTGAACTCCTCGACGTTGTACACCGTCAGCTGGACCTGCTGCTGCAAGGCCTTGCGGATGCCCTGCAGTTCGAACGTCGCACCAACGCCGATGACGCGCTGCAAGTCCGAATCGCTGTGCAGCGACTGGTAGTAGCCGATCGAACGCTGGATCTCCTGGCCCAAGTCACCGAAGATCGGCCGAAGCGCTTGCAGCACGTGCCGTGCACTCTTGCTCTTGTGCACCTCGCGCTTGATCTTCTCGGCCTTCGGGTAGCTCACGCTGAACTTGTCGACGATCTCTTGCGTGAAGTTGTGGCCACCCAGCGGGAACGTGCGCACCCACACACGACCCGCCTCGGCGATGATCAGGTCGGTCGAAGTCGTGCCCACGTCGACGATCACCGTGCCCGGTGTTTGCTCGTCGAACATCAGGTCGTACGCGAGCGCGTTGTACACCGCGATGGGGCTCAGCGTCACGATGTCTGGAACGATGCCAAAGTCGTCGTAGAGCTGGAGCTGCTGGCGGATGCGGTCCTTGGTCGCCGCGAAGATGCCGACCTCGACGTCGGGCGACTCCGGCGAGCGAAACGTCTGGAAGTCCCACTCAACCTCCTCCAATGAGAAGGGGATCTGCTGCTCGGCCTCGAACCGTACGATCTTGGGAATCTGCTTGGGCTCGACCGGCGGCAGCTTCGCAAAGCGAGCAAAAGCCGCGTGCCCGGGCACGCTGACGGCCACGCGCGCCTTGCTCAGATCGTACTGATTGGCGAACGCACCGAGCGCCAGGCGTATGGCGTCGTCTTGGTTCAGTTCAGGCGTCGAGAGCACTCGCTTGTGCGGCACGACCGCAAAGTCGGCCACACGCGCATTCTCACCGTCGAGCACCAGCTTGACGGCCTTGATGCCGCCTGCGCCAACCTCGATGCCCCAGCACGCGTTGGATGTCGCCATGGTTGAAGCCTTCCTGTATTGACGCCCGAGCCCGGCCACCACGTTGCCGCAACCCGAATCGCCCTCGGCCTACCCCAAAAGGAGGCCATGGTACACACTGCCAGAGCACACGGGCCGATCGGACGCCCGATCAGGGCATCGCGTGCAGAGCGTGCCTCTCCATACGACCCCGAGCCCGGGCTGTTGCTCGTCCGGGCCGGCGCGTTACAGGGCAGTGACCGAAGGCGGCAGAGATATAGGGAGATCGAGTGAAGGCGTGGGGTTATCCGGAATCAGGACGGCTCGCCCGCGTCGATCACCCCGGCGATCATGGACACGAGCATGTGTCCGTTCTGATCGATGGCGCCCTGATAGTGCAGCACGCGGGTGTGGCACGGGGCCGCGATGCCCATGGCCGCCACGATGGGCCCGGTCGACGACCAGCGGGTGGGGTTCTGCTGCCACGCCATGGCCGCCACCATCTCCTCGGGTTTGCCCTGGGCCAGCAGCTCGAGCATGTCACGATCGTGGCGGACCACCTTGCTGCGAGCCTCTTGTGATTCTGGTGCGTCGCCGAGCAGTTGGACCTGGTCTCCAAACATCGGGCCAACATGGCTCAGGTCGAAGGTCACGATCAGCAGCGTTCGCCCACCGAGTTCGTCCACAGCCTGCTTCACGGCGTCAATAAACGGCTGAATCGCCACGCCGTTGCCGTCATAGCTCTCGCCGTTGTTGGCGGCCGCATCATGCACCAGAGCCGCGAACACCTTGGGGTAGTTCCCCTGATCGTCGGTGCCAAAGACGTGTTGGATCCACGGCATCTGCAGCTCGATGCTGTGCTCGCGCTCGTGGTCGTAACGATGCTCGAAGAGCTTGTCGCCTAGAGCGTTGCGCAGCTTGTCGATCAACTCGACGTCGGCCTTGCATTCGCCAAGCGGGCTCTGGAAGCCCTTGTCGCATCCCGCGACGCCGGAAGAACGCCCGTAGTGGTTAGGTCCGAGAATCACGATCCGATCCGGCCGATCGACCACACGCATCCGGCCGTACGCCTTGGCAAAGACCAACCCGCCGCGTGCATAATCAATGGCCGGCACGACGATGCCCGCCGGCAGGGCGTCGAAGCTGGGCTTGTCATCGTCCTTCAACGCCTCGTCGATCATCTGGTCGAGATGGTCGCGCAGCGCTTGGGGGGACTCTTCGGCCAGTTGTTCCTCTGTGGGCTCGTTGCCCTCGCCGTGAGCCTTCTTCACCAGGGCCTCGGCATAGTCGGCGGTGTTGGAGGGCGGCAGCGTGTCGCTGGCGTCGAACGTCCGCATAAAATCGTTCCAGGCCTCTTCGAAGGCCGGCCCATGGAGCAGGGCGGCGTCATCGAGCTGAGCGACCAGCATCTCGACGCTGCGGCGTTCGAGACCCTGGCCCACCTGCTCGACGATCTCGTCAAGCGTCCGCGTGCCGTCCATGAGCGGCAGGATCTGTTGAGCGGCCGGCGATGTGAAGACCACCTTGCGGCTGATCTGTCGCGCGTCGGCCACGCCCATGGCTTGCTGGCCCTTCACCTGTGCCGGGAAGCCCTTGATCTGGCGGAGCTTGGGCTTCTGCTGGTGCGGGGCGTTGGGGTCATAGGCCGGTGGATTCGGTTCGGCGGAATCACTCATGTTCCTATGTTACGGGCCCGGCGGCTCCGGGCCTGTCTCTTCGCCCGCGGATTGGACACGATTTCGCACGCACGCTATCATCTCGGCCCCACTGGTTGGTGGGCGGACCACCATTGACAGACACGCTGGAAGGCCCCGACGATGACCGACACGCTGAACCCGGGCGACAAAGTCACCTGCACCATCACCGCCGAGCCGCGTAGCCACGCGGACAAGGTGACCATCGGCCGGCTCATGAAGCTCGATCCGAGCATCCAGCGCGGGCTGCGCCGGGCCCAGAGGCGTCGCCGCCAGAACATGAAGGTCTACGTCCGTGGCGGCCGAGATTGGTACGCCCGCGAGAAGTGTGGCAAGGGCGGCCAGGTCAAGATTGGCAACAGCTTTACCATGACCTACGTGCCTCACCTCGCCGACGACATCAAGGCGGTCGACTCGTTCCTCAAGCTCGAGCCTGCCAAGGGCTAAGCTTTCGTCATGATGATGAAGACGACCCGAACCGGCCCGCTCTTGGTAGCGGGTGTTTTTCTGTGTACGCTTGGCCTCCCATCGCTCGCGATCTCTGGCTGCGGCGAAGAGGCCCAAGCCCCGGCTCCTGCGGCCAGCTACACCACGCAGGGCCGAGTCGTGATGGTCAAGACGCCCGATAGCCCTGCCAGCTCGCTGAAGATCCACCACGAAGCGATACCCAACTTCGTCGATGGCCAGGGTCAGGTCGTGGGCATGCCCAGCCACCCCATGGACTTTCCGCGTGTGGCCGACACCATCGATGTTGATTCGCTCGTGGTCGGTCGGGCCGTCCGGTTCACGTTCGATGTCACGTGGGATCCGTCGCCGAGTTGGATCATCACCGAGCTTGAGTTCCTGCCCGATGAAACGCGCTTCGCATTCGAGCAGCCCGCCGCCGCAGACGAGGCAGAACCCGATTCGTCGGGCGGTGCGCGCTAGAGCCGCGAGTCGGCAAGCCCATGAAAAAACCCGGTGACGAACATCAAGTGCTCAGCCACCGGGTCTCGTGGGGGTCATGTTTGAATCAGCTGTCTGTTCGCAGCCTGCGGCAGGCAGGTTTCAGTGTGAACGACAAATTTGGGGCCAATATTCCTAGAAAATCTACAGCCACGGATGCAGACCCGGACGTCCCCGGAAGACGTTCGGGAAACATCACCCTCCTCGCGCCGGGACGGGCAGCTCGAGCTGCTCAAGCACCCGCTTGAGATCCTCCCACACCTTGCGGCGGGTTTCCGGAGTGTAGTTTCGCAGCAGGTAGGCTGGGTGATAGGTCGGCAGCACCTGAAACTGGCCGCCCTCGGCCATCACCAGCGGCCACCAGTGTCCGCGAAGCTCGCGCATAGAGAGCGTCTGGCCTGTCAACAGCCGGGCCGAGGGCAGACCAAGCGCGACGATGGCCTCGGGTGCGATCACCTCGATCTGCCGCATCAAGAATGGGGCGCTTGCCGCGGCCTCCTCGATCGTCGGTGTCGCGTTGTTGGGCGGTCGCACCTTCAGCACGTTGGCGATGTACACGTCCTCACGCTTGAGGCCCATCGCCTGGATCATTTGATCGAGCTTCTGACCTGCGCGACCGACGAACGGGCGGCCTAGGCGATCCTCTTCGGCGCCGGGGGCTTCTCCGACGAACATGATGCGGGCGCACGGGTCGCCCTCACCGAAGACGATCGTGCTGTGGGGCGTGCCGGTGGCAAGGTGGGGCGATGCGGCCTCGTAGTCGGCCAAGATCGCGGCCAGCCGGCGCTCGGCCGCTTCACGACCACTGCCGCCCGCATCACTCGGCTCGGATGGATGGCGCGGTTTGGCTTCGATCTGACCTTCAGTCTGGCCCGCGTGTGTCTTCCGGCGTGGCATCGAGTCGGGCTCCTGCGCATCAGGCTCTGGCGTACGAACGTGCGAGGTCGGCATTTGGACTTGCTCATGCTGACCCTGGGCGCCGTCGGCTCGGCCACGAACGCCCCAGGCAACACCAAGCTGACCCCAGGCGCGGGCGTCCTGGGCGACGATTCGCCGCGCCTTATCGCTGGGCTGACTGCTCGCGCTGGCCATCGCTATCGCCCCTTCCTGATGCGGTGGGCCCAAGCGCCGTACTCGATGAGTCCTCGCAAGAGCTCGCCGCGTGGCGGCGTGCCCCGCCCGAAGGCCGTCTCCCAACGCCAGGCGTAGTAGGGCCCGCGGAGGCGGAATCGCGCAAGGATCGCCATGCGTGGAAGCTCGATGAACGCCAGGGGCAGGTCGCGCCAGAATCTCACGTCGCCGGCTCCCCTTCTTGGTTACGAGTTGCCGCGAGAGGCGCTCGCCTCGAACTGGGCCCGGTGCCACTGCATGGTCTCGGCCAGCCCATCTTGCAGGGACGCGAACGGCTCGTAGCCCAGGATGGCCCGGGCCCGCGAGATGTTCGCCAGTGAATGTCGAACCTCACCCTGGCGCGCCGGCTCGTGCTTGGGCTTCAGGTCGGCCGCGCTCGCTTCGGTGCCTTCGGCCGCGATCTGGGCCATCATGCCGGCCAGTTGATTCAGGCTTGTGGCGCTGCCCATGCCAAGGTTGGCGACGGCACCGGCTGGCAGGCTGCCGGCCGAACCGGCCAGCAGGTTGGCCAGCACGACATTGGCCACGAACGTGAAGTCCCGGGTCTGCTCGCCGTCGCCGAAGATGGTCGGCCGCTCGCCACGCAGCATGCGCGAGGCGAACGCGGGAATGACTGCGGCGTATGCGCTGTCGGCCCGCTGGCGGGGGCCGAACACGTTGAAGTATCGAAGGGCCACGCTCTGCAACTCGTAGCATCGGGCCCAGGTGGCCAGCAGATGCTCGCCGGCGAGCTTGCTGGCGGCGTAAGGCGAGAGCGGGCTTGGAGGCATCGACTCCTCGCACGGCTCGGACGAGCCGCCGCCACGATCACCGTAGATCGAGCTCGAGCTGGAGTGCACCATACGACCGCCCCCAGCGGCTCGAAGGGCCTCGAGCACTCGCAGCGTGCCCGTGGCGTTGACGTCCCACGCTCTGCCAGGCTGCTCGATGGACAGCGGAACAGAGCCGACGGCGGCCATATGGAAGACCACCGGCTGGCGATCGTCGGCCGAGCCGCCGCCTCTGGTCGTGGTCGGTTCGAACGCGTCCTGGAGCGCTCGAGAGTCAAGGATCGAGCCGTGCACGAACGAGACCCGATCGGGCTCAAGCTCGACCAGTTCGGCGACGTAGCTGGCCGAAGAGTTCGACAGGTCGTCGAGGACGCTGACCCTGGCTCCCAAGGAGACCAGCGCGTCGACGAGGTGGCTGCCGATGAAACCGGCCCCACCCGTGACCACCACGCGACGGTGCTCGTAGGCCGGCCTGACACGGACGATGATCTCGGAGGGAAATCGCAACACGGCGGTATCCTAACCGCTCGGGTGGCCTGGCCCACCGCCGGCACGCGGCCGCCGGGAAGCCGCTCACGAACGGGCGACCAACCTTCCGATACGCTTGGACGTGCACGGCGAACCCACATTTGAAGCCGGTGAAGGCGTCCGGGCCATCGACGTCCAGGATCTGGCTGGAAAGACAGCCGCCATGCTGGGCGTAGGCGGCAGCGGCATGAGCGCCTTGAGCCTCGTGCTGGCATCCATGGGCGTACGCGTTCGCGGGTACGACGCGGTCGCCAGCCCGATCACCGATCGATTGCTCGCCGCGGGCATCGAGGTGGCCATCGAAGACGGCCACCAGGCCGCCCAAGACGTCGATGTGCTGATCGCGACCGCCGCAGTGCCGGGCGACCATCCCGCGCTGGTAGCCGCACGCGACGCCGGGACGCCGACGATGCGATACCCCGAGGCGCTGGGCATGGTCATGCGTGGGCGGACGGGCCTGGCCGTCGCCGGCACGCACGGCAAGAGCACGACCGTGGGCATGCTGGGTGCCGCCCTGGTCGACGCGGGGCTCGACCCGACCGTCATCGCCGGTGCCGCCTCGCCACAGCTCGAACATGGTGCGCTGGCCAAGCCGGGCCGCTGGGCGGGCTCACGCGTGGGTGCCCACGCCATCCCGGCTGGTCCGCGACGCGAAGCACCCGGGCTGCTCGTGGCCGAGGCGTGCGAGTTCAACCGCTCGTTCCACAACCTCCAACCCACGATCGCGGGCATCGGCAGCATCGAGGCCGACCATCTGGACATCTACGGAAGCCTGGACGCGGTGGTCGAAGCATTTGCACAGTTCGCTCGGGCGTTGCCCAGTGCCGACGAGGGCGGCGTCTTGATCATCGGCCACGAGGGCGCCCATCGGCGTGAGGTCGTCGCCGGGCTGACCGCCCGCGTCGAGACCATCGGCTTCAGCCCGCAGGCGGACTGGACCGTGTCGTACGACCATCGCGACGGCTCGGTCTGGGTGCGCCACCGTGACGGTCGTGATGGTCGATGGACGCTGCGGATGCCCGGTGCGCACAACGCGGCGAACTCGGCCATGGCGTTTGCGCTCGCTCTCACCGCCGGAGCCGACGCGGGGCCGGTGGCGCGTTCGCTCTCGGCCTTCGGCGGGCTGGAGCGGCGGTGCCAACTCCTGGGCGATCGCCCCATCGACGGGGGCACGGTGCGCGTCTATGACGACTATGGGCACCACCCCACCGAGGTCGACGCCACGCTGCGGGCGATCCGCGAGGCCGAGCTGCCCGAGGGCAAGATCGGCCGGCTCGTCGTGGTATTCCAGCCGCACCAGCACTCACGCACGCGATTCCTGCTCGACGAATTCGCGATGGCCTTCTCGTGTGCCGACGCCGTGATCGTGCCGGAGATCTACTTCGTGCGTGATAGCGAGTCCGAAAAGCAGCGCGTCAGCGCCGCCGACCTGGTCGAGCGTCTTCGCGAGCGCGGCATCGACGCCAGCCATGCGCATCCGTTCTCGGCGATCGTCGAGCAACTCGAGCGCGATTGTCGCCCGGGAGATGTCTTGGTTGTGATGGGTGCCGGCCCGGTCTGGCAGGTTGCCCACGGGTTCATGCAACGCGCTCAGGCGGTGGCCCATGCCTGAGGCGCTGGCCATCGAGCTCGAGCACGACGCACGGCTTGCCACGTGGTTCGGCGTTGGTGGAAGGGCCGATCGGTTGGCGCGACCGTCTAGCGTGGAACGACTGCGCCAATGCGTTGAGCTCGACTCGGATCTTCGCGTGCTCGGCGACGGTGCGAATCTGTTGGTCGCCGACGGTGGCGTTCGTGAACTGGTGGTCAGCCTGGAATCGATGAACGCCGTGGATATCGCCGCCGATGGCGTGGTTCGCGCGCAGGCCGGCGCGAACCTGATGCGATTGGTGCAGGACACCGCCCGCGCCGGCCTGTTGGGGCTGCACACGCTCGCGGGTGTGCCGGCGAGTGTCGGCGGGGCCGTGGCGATGAACGCCGGCGGTGCGCATGGCAGCACCTTCGATCATCTCGTCGAACTGACCACGATCGACCGCCTCGGCGAGATTCGGACGCAGCGGGCCAGTGAGTTCGAGCCAACGTATCGCAATGGCGGGCTTGAGGGCCGCATCGTGATCGAAGCGACATTCCAGCTTTCGCCGGCCGAGCCATCGGACGTTCGCGAGCGCGTGAAGCACATCATGCTCGAGAAGAAGCACAGCCAGCCGCTGGCGGCCGACTGCGCGGGATGCGTGTTCAAGAACCCATCGCTCACGCATCATGTCGAGGGCATCGGCAAACAAGGGCAGCGCGTGAGCGCCGGATTGCTGATCGATCGCGCCGGGTGCAAGGGCTTGCGTATCGGCGGCGCGAGCGTGAGCGATCGACACGCAAACTTTGTCGTGGTCGACAAGGACGTCGCGACAGCTCGAGACATCCTCGAGCTGATCGCCGAGGTTCGCGCCCGGGTGCGCGAGCGATTCGGCGTCGAGTTGGCGACCGAGGTCGCAGTGTGGGGGGACGCATGAGCAAGACCAGCGTGCTCGTGCTCGGCGGCGGACCAGACGCCGAGCACAAGGTGAGCCTAGACAGCAGCGCCGCCGTGGCCGAGGCCCTGGCCCAGAGTGGGCGGTACGCCGTGCATCGCGAAGTCATCGGCGAATTGAGCTCGGCCGAGCTATCGGCATTGCCCGGCGACGTGGTGTTTGCGGTGTTGCACGGGCCATGGGGCGAGGGCGGGCCCATGCAGCGCTTGCTCGAGGCCGACGGCCGACCGTTCGTTGGCTGCGGGGCGCAGGCCGCTCGATTGGCGATGGACAAGCTGCAAACCAAGCAGGTCGCGCTTTCGCTGGGCATCGCAAGCGCGCCGGCGGCGGTGTTCCATCCAAAGGACGACACGCCGCCGATCGAGCTGCCGCTCGTGGTCAAGCCCGTGCACGAGGGTTCGAGCGTCGGGCTTGCCATCTGCCTGACGCACCAGCAGTGGATCGATGCCGCCACCATGGCCAGGCGCATGCTCGCCGACGGCTCGGTCGCGGCGTTCATGGTCGAACCGTTGACCCAAGGCCGCGAGCTGACCGTGGGCATCGTTGCCGGCGAGGCGATGCCGATCGTGGAGATCGAGCCCGCCACGGGCGTGTACGACTACGAGGCCAAGTACGCCCGCAACGACACGCGGTACACCATCGATCCGCCCCTGCCCGAAGGTCTCGCGCACGCCGTCCAGCGCGACGCGCTGCGGCTGGCGCGGACTATCGGTTGCGACATGCTCGCTCGTGTCGACTTCCTGCTCGATGCGCAGCGGGGGCCGAGGCTGCTCGAGGCCAACACGATGCCCGGGTTCACCAGCCACTCGCTCCTGCCGATGAGCGCGGCCCGCGTGGGCCTGGCGATGCCAACGCTCTGCGAAGTGCTCGTGGTAGATGCACTTCGCCGCAAGCGTGACGCCCATCAACCGCACCATGGGGCTTCCACGCTCGTACCCTCGGATTGAATCATGGCCAAGAAGAAGACCACCAGCACGAAACGCAAGACGTCAACACGCAAGGCTCGCGGCAAGCAGGCAGCCGGGGCAAGAGATCACGCGTGGTCTTCGAGCAGCACGCGGCGCCTGGTGCTGGCGAGCCTCGGCGTGCTGCTGGCCGCCGGCGTGGTGGCCGCCACAGGCTTTGGCATTCCAGCCCTGGGTCGCAACGCCGCCGCGCGCATCAGCACCGAGAGCCGCACCGTGCAGATCTGGCTCACCCCACCGGGCTGGATGCCTCAAGAGGTCTTTGACGGCGTGATGGACCGGGCAGTGGCGGCGTACGAGCAGGCCAGCGGAAACCTCGGTCCCGGTGAGGCGCTCAGCCCCGAGCCCCTACGCGCGGTGCAAGAGGCCGTCGCGGCCACGGGCTGGGCGGCCGAGCCGCCGCGTGTCGCTCGGCGGGCACCCACGAGAGTCGAGGACGACGCCGATGCCGGCCGGCGCAACGACGTGGTCATCGAGATGGCCTGGCGGAGTCCGGTCGCAGTCGTGCGGTCGAGCGCGTTCCAGTTTGGTGCTCGCCCGGGCCTGCGCGATACCGCAATCGACGCCAATGCCGACGTCCTGCCCATGAGCGGCCCTCCCGAGAGCTTCCCGAGGCTGCGGATGATCATCAATCCGTCGCGATTGCCCCAGCCGACCGACGCACGCGACACCAATCCATTCTGGCCCGGCCAGGATGTGCGCGACGCCATCAAGCTGCTTGGCCTGCTGCTCGAGCAGGACTTCGCATCGCAGGTTGCCGGCGTCGACCTGGCCGAGCATGCCGATGGCCGGCGGCTGCTCATCGTGACCACCACCGGCGGCCGAGTCGTGTGGGGCGCGCCGCCGCGCGGCGACGGCGTCTTCCAAGGCGAGGTCTCCGACGAACGCAAGCTGGCGAATCTGGCCAGCCTTGTTGACGCCACCGGCTATCTCGACGGCGGGCAGTCTCGCGTGGAGATCCACTGGCCCGGCACCGTGCTCATCGGCGACGACGCGGCGCAAGGAGGCGCCGGGGGCGGATCGTGACCAGCACAGATCCGGAGTCGTCTGCGCCGATCGTCCCAGAGCGCAAGACCACATCACGAGCCCCCAAACGCGGCGCCCACACGGACAAGTGGGCCCATCGTCGGGCCGAGCCGCGATCGCTCGCGTTCTTTTGGGCCATGTACGTGCTGGCCGCGGGGCTTTCAACCATCGGCGTGCTGCTCGTACGCGGGCCTTGGGCATTGCTCGACGAATCGGTGTACCAGTACGCCGCCCGCGTTATGCTGCTCTGCGTGGCGATCGGGCTGGCGATCTTGTGGCCATTGGTACGACTCAGCCAGAGCGTACCGACACGCGAATCGCCGGCGGCCGCGCTCTTGAAGGACTTGCTGGTGTTGCTCCCGCCCACACAGGCCGTGGTGTGGGCACAAGCCGCGGCCCGAGCGGGCTGGGCGATCGATTTGATCGGCGCGATGGCGCTCAGCCTGTTCGCGTGGCCCATGCTGATGGCCGCCGCGCTGGCATTCGTGCTCAGGCCCAAGGCCGATCCACGCGACGACGAGATGTTCGATCACGGCACGGTGTTCGTTGGTGCGCGCGGCCCCAGCGGCATGGCGCGCACCGTGGCCATGGGCATGATCGTGCTGGCCGTCGCGGCGCCGCTGCTGGCGTTGCGTACCGGGCCAGGCTGGGCCACGATGCTGTCCCCCGTTTCGGCGGTGCTGGACCTCGGGCGGCCGCGCGAGGTCGGGCCCGATGCGGCCTCGGTCGTGGGTGGTCGCTGGACCGTGCTGCTGGTGCAGCTCGGCGTGGCGTTCGTCGTGTGGACGGCGCTTTCGTTCGTTGAGCGCTGGGCGATGCGTCGCCGGGCCCGGCGGGCAACCGTTCATGCTCCGACTGGCCCCGGCGAGGCCGAGCCCGTAGCATCCAGAGCTTCCCCGCGTGATCGAGGCCACACGCCCGATGTTCGCGGGGATCGTTTTTCGGGCACGACGACCGTGCCCGATGTTTTGCGCCGGCAGGAGGCCGGTGTGCAGGAGGGGCGACCGATGGACTACATGACCGCCGAAGAGAAAGTCAAGATCAAGGCTCGGATGGACGAGTTGATCGCCAATCGTCCCAAGATCACCGAGCGCATCGCCGAGGCTCGAGCACTGGGCGACCTAAAGGAAAACGCCGAATACCACAGCGCCCGCGAGCTGCAGGGCATGGAAGAGGCCGAGATCCGCCGCCTCGAGGAGCGCCTATCCAACGCCAAGGTCGTCGACGACGGGCTGGCCAAGGACGCCCAGGTGGTGTTCCTCGGTTCGCTCGTCAAGATCCGCGAGGTCGGCACGAGCGAGGACGAACTGGTGAAGCTCGTCGGCGAGTTCTCGGATGATCCACCCGACGACTACGACGAGGTGACCGCCAACAGCCCGATGGGCAGTTCCCTCATGAAGGCTCGCGTGGGCGAGACGGTCCGCGTCGATGCGCCACGCGGTGTCAAGCGATTCGAGATCCTCGAGATCCTCTGAGCAACTCGCCGCGGCGATCACGCCCACCGAACACGCATCCACGAGCACACGACTGAAACTCGAGGCCTGGCCACCCAACAATGGGTTGCCAGGCGGTTTTTTGTCTCATGCCATCCATCCTGCTCGTGGAGAAACGACTCATGCTCAAGCCCGAACTTCGCCGCCCCACCGCCATCCTTGCCGCACTGGCGGTTTGTGCCGCATTGAGCGGCTGCATCTTTACTTCCGACTACGGGCGCGCGACTGTACCGGCTTCCACCTCGGCGGTGATGCCCGTGGCCTCACCCGTTGGTGTTGATGTAAAGTCCCAGAACGGCCGTATCGTCATCATCCAGGATTCAACCGCGAGCGAGGCGACAGTCTCGGCCATGGCCAAGCTACAAGACCAGGACCGGGCAGAGCGATTCACCATCGAGACGACGCTGGACGACAACGGCACGCTCGTGGTGCGTCCGGTGTGGCCCGACGGCAAGCGTCGTCGCAACGAGAGTTGCAGCTTCGAGATCACCGCGCCCGCGCTGCACGGCATCGTCGCGGACACGAGCAATGGCTCCATCACACTTCGTGGTGGCATGGGCAAGACCAGGCTGGAGAGCAGCAACGGCGCCATCCGCGTTGAAGGTCGGCAGGGCGGCGTGTATGCCCGCACCAGCAACGGACGCATCGAACTCGATCGTTGCACCGGCGACTTCGACCTGAATACTTCGAACGGTGCCGTCAAGATTTCGGGCTCAGCACCCGCCACGGGCGAGGCGTTTGCCTGGCACGTTTCCACCAGCAACGGCTCGATCACGCTCGATCTTGATCAACCGTTGGTCGCCCGTCTGAACGCCTCGACCTCCAACGGCAGGGCCAAGCTCGAGCGCACGACGTCGGGCGGCGACACACGCAGACTCGTCTCGGGCCGCTCCATCGAGTTCGGCGACGGCCCGGGCGAAGTCACCCTCAAGACCAGCAACGGTGCGATCACGGTGCGCACGCCATAAGCACGGGCAGGCAGGCAAAGGAAAACGCCGACCGGATGCAGAGCGCTCGGTCGGCGTTGTCATTTCCGTCGACGGTTGTCGGTCGAACTCAGTCGCAACCCGCGTCAAAGGCCGTCTGGAAGGCCAGGAAGTCGAAGATCGTCAGGCTGCCGTCGGCGTCGAAGTCCGCCGCGAGATCGCCGGTAGCGAAGAGGTTTTGGAAGGCTAGGAAGTCGAAGATGTCCAATTCGCCGTCGCCGGTGACGTCGGCTTGGCAGGTCACGCACGTCATCTGGACGATCTCGAAAAGGTCGATTGCCGCCTCGGTGACGGAGTTGTTGGGCTGGTCGTCGGCGCTGAAGCGGATGCGGAACTGGTCGGTCACGTCGATGAAGTCCGCAACGCGATACACGCGTTGGCTCCAGCCGGCGGCTTGAGCGCCAAGGGACTCGACCGAGGTCCACGTTGAGCCGCCGTCGGAGGACATCTCGATGTCCAGGCTGTCCTCGTCGCCGTCGTCGTTGGTGAACCACACGGCAAAACGCACGCGGGCTTCGTCGCCCAGGGCGGCGATGTCGTACACCGGACTCGTAAGCACGGTCGGCCCGCCGTCCAAGTCCTCGTCACGACCCAGGCCGGTGGCGAACATGGAACTGGTGCCATCAAAGTCAGCGGCGGGCTCTCCTCGGTCGCCACTGGTCGTGGCCGAACCGCGTTCCCAGCCGCCTTCTTCGACCGAGAAGTTCTGTACGTTCCAGCCCGTGTCGCTCTGGAAGCTGTCTGTCAAAATCTCGTCGACCTGTGACACCACGAACGCCTCGTAGTTCACGAACGGAGCGGACAGCGGCGTGCGGAAGAATTGATCATCGTCCGTGCGTGCCTCAAACCAGTACTCGACGGTCTCGAAGCAGGGCAGGGCTGGTAGCGTGCCCTCGTACAGCCCGCCGCCCACCGGCGACATGGCCACATCGAGCACGGTTCCGTCGGCAAGCTTCACGTGCGCCTCGACGCTGCCGCTGGCGACCATACCGGCCAGCTCGTTGACCTGCACCTGCACGGTCTGGCTGAACGGCGCCAGCGAGGCTGGCGGCCCGCCGGGGATGGTCATCTCCAACTCGCCCGCACCGTCGGCGGTCACGTCAACAATGAACAGGCCGCGCTCGATGTCGCTGATGAGCACGATGCCGCTGTCGAAGTACGGGTAGGTGCTCCACGCACCATTGAACGATGCGCGATTGCTGCCCGGGAACGTGTCGAACCACGCCACCTCGGTGGGGTTGGTCGGGTCGTCCGAAAGATCGAACACACGCAGCCCGCTGCGGTAGTTCGCTTGGTAGAGCGTGTCGCCCTTCACGTAGTTGTTGTGATCGACGGCCGCCAGCCCGGTCGTAAAGGTGCTCACCAGCGTCGGACGGCTGATATCCGAAACGTCGAACACGCGCGTCGTCGTGACCGATACGCTGTCGCCCTCGTCCAGCTCATCATTGAGGTACAGGTACTGGCGATCCTCGCTCAGCCACGCCTGGTGCGTGTAGCGCAGGGCCGCGTAGTCGCTGCGACCGACCAGGAACATGTTGCTCTTGTCGGTGACGTCGATGATCTCAAGGCCCTCGAAGCCGTTGAGACAGAAGGCGATCTCGCGGCCGGCGTACGGGCCTTCGGTGTACGTCACGACCTGGGCGTCGTGCACGTAATTCGTGCTCCATTGACCAACGATCTGCGGGTCTTCGGGGTTGTCCAGACTCACGGCAATGAGGCCGCCGTTGGCGATGTTGGCACCCACCAGGTACACATAGCCCGAGTCGGGGTTCGACACGATGTTGTGCGTGGTCTCGTGACCGAATTGACGCTTGTTCTGCACCAGGCGCACGCGGCCGTCGTCGATCTCGCGGAGGTCCATCACCTGGATGCCCCATCCGCCCTCGCTCACGCCGTAAGCGTACTGGCCGATGACCTTCACATCGTGCCACTGGCTGCTGGGTCCCTCGACCCAGTCGATGATCACCGGGTTGGTCGGGTCGGTGACCTCGACGAAGCCAAAGCCGCGTTGCAGACCCATAATGGCGTACTCGCGCCCACTCGGGCTGGTGTAGCCCCAGCAGTCGTTGCCCGCGCCATGGCTGCCCGGAAAGGCGCTCAACGGAATCCATGACAGCAGATTGACGTTCTCGCTCTCGAACACGGTCGAGGGATTGTCGACCCCACCTCCGCCGTCCTGCATCGCCTCGACCGCCGCGCCCTGGCTGGCCAGCGACCACATCGGGGCGTCAACCGCGGGCTGCGCGTCCATCAGCTTGCGCCAGCTCTCGTGGGCACCGGCCGACAGGGCCAACGTCAACCCGGCCACGCCGGCGAGACTGATCGCCGTAATGCGGAAATTCCGAGTGTAATGCGAACGAACAAGGTCCGGCGTCTGCTCTTGCGTCATCGTGTAGTGCTCCCAGGAAAGAGATTACGCCTCAGACATCGCGCGCTGTTTCACAATCCGGTGTGCCGGGCGTCGCGTATCGCCGCCGGCGGGCGTGTCGTAATGTCTGGAAGGCCCAGCCGGCCAAAGGATCCGCTCATGTCCAAATATACTAACACAATCCGTTCATTCCTGATCCGGTGCGTGCCGTGCGCAGCCGCACTCGGCGTGCTCGCGGGTGCTGGCTTCGCTGCGTCATCGGCCCACGCCAGCGGCCACTCCATCACTCATGGTGGCACGCAGGACGGTCGCCGCACGGCGGCAGAAAACTGGCCGCTGTTCATCGATGATCGATTCAACCCGACCATCGCCATAACCTGGGTGGGCCGCGATGGCACGACGATTGAGCTCACAGAGACTGTGCCCTGGGGCTCAAAGACCGAACTCGTCGGCATGGGCCACAACGTCCTGGGCTTCGCCGCCGTGGGTGGAACGCGTATCGATCTCCAGCAGGGTCACCCGCTCGGCTCGGTCGTCCGCGTGGGCTTCTACAAGAAGGATAAGAACAAGCCATTCTTTGCCGACATCAAGCCGGGCTCGATCGTTCGGGTCCGCCTCGAGGGCGTGCGTTTTCTCGAACCGGCCTCGCCGACGACGGCCACCACGCTGCACCACCTGCAGTACGCACTCGAAGACGTGCTCGACTGCGGCCTGG
>JGI12109J20283_11009100_pt1 | contig 18729 bp, 18 predicted proteins | sample ElkSlonscriptome_12_FD_20283 | JGI IMG/M metagenome (IMG submission 20283)
GTGGTTGATTTTATGGCTCGCGCCCGAGCTGTACAGACTTTTTCTGATCAACCGGAAGCCGAAAGTCTGGTGGCTGCCTACAAGCGCGCAAGCAATCTTCTCAAACAGGCGGAAGAAGATCTTGGTCCAGATAAATTAGCCGACGTTGACGTCAAATGTCTACACGATAAAGAAGAAAAGAAGCTTTTCGATGATATTGAGTCATGTAAATCAGCCCTTAGAGAGGCCGTAGATAGAGCGGACTATCCCGCGGCATTGACCAAGTTGGCCGGGCTTCGCGAGAGTCTTGATGCCTTTTTTGATCAGGTGATGGTAATGGTCGATGACAATGCACTGCGTCGCAACCGCCTGGCCTTGTTGGGTCAGCTCCGAGGCTTGATCGGCGACATTGCAGATTTGGCCCGGCTGGGTCGCAGCCGGTAAGCTAGTGCATCCTGTAACGAGAATAGACCATGGGCCGTCGTAAACCACCAATTTTGATTCAACGCGAGCTGTTGGTGGAAGACGACCAAGCAAACGCTGAATCCATAATGCAGCTCGTGGCGCTCCAGCGCGCCGGGCACCACGTGTTACTGCTCGCCGAACAACCCAACCGGTGGCGCCCGACGCGCCGTTCTGTCGACCACGATCTGGCTCTGCAGCAAGAATTAGGGCAGCGAATCAGCCGTGCCGGGGCTGATTTGGATGGTGTTTTATATCTCGACACCAGCCTGTTTTCGCGCAAGCGCAGCCGCCAGAATGAATTGGATGGTCTGGCGAAGCGCTACAAGGTGCCGGCTGCAGATTTGATTTTCATCGGTCGCGATCCAATACTTCTTGAATCGGTGGTTCTAAGCGGCGGTAAATCGATCGCAGTGGACAGCCCCGGTGTCAGCGGCAGTGTCCCGGTTGCAGACCTGAAATCAGCAATTCAGTCGCTCGAATAACGCCGCTCCAACGGTTTTTCCAGTGATTTTCCAATCGGTTTTGCCAGCGATCTGACGCGCGCTTGCTACACGTCCAAATTGGCCACTTGCAGTGCATTGTCTTCGATAAAGGCCCGACGGGGTTCGACTTCGTTGCCCATCAAGGTCGAAAAGATGTCATCGGCGGCCAGGGCATCGTCGATCGTAACTTGTAGCAGGCGCCGTGTTTCTGGGTTCACTGTCGTATCCCAGAGTTGATCCGGGTTCATTTCTCCCAGCCCTTTGAAGCGCTGGAAGGATCGACCTTTGCGCGATTCAGCCATCAGCCAATCATAGGCATCAGTGAAACGCGTGACGGTGGTTGATTGTTTGCCACGTTTCACGACTGCGTCGTCGCCGATAAGATCTGCAACGCTGTGTCCAATTTTTGCCAGCTGACGATACTCTGGTGAATTGAAAAAATTGGCATCGAGAATGGTATCGATAACGACGCCTTGAGCATGACGGGAAATGACCACGCCACCACCGCTCAGCGGTTTTAGATTCCACACCACGCCGGCCGGCGTCGCTTGATCCAAACGTGCCTTGAAGCGCTCAATCCATTCCTTGATATCAAAGCCTGAATCCAGAGAAAATGCTTCAAAATCAATAAGTTGATCAATTACATCGTGGTCGTGGCGCAATTTTAGACGAGCCGCAACCTGACGCGCGCGCTGGAAATCAATCAGTAGCTGTGCCAAGGCACCGTCGTCCAATTTAGGCCCATCCTCGACCGGGTAGAAGTGCGCGTCGTCCAGTGCACGGTCAAGCATGTACTGATTCATCTCTGCTTCGTCCTTCAAGTAGGATTCCTGCTTGCCCTGCTTGATTTTGTACAGCGGCGGCTGTGCGATGTAGACATAGCCACGCTCGATCAATTCTGGCATCTGACGATAGAAAAAGGTCAGCAGCAGCGTTCGAATATGCGAACCGTCCACATCGGCATCGGTCATGATGATGATTCGATGGTAACGCAGCTTTTCGATATCAAACTCATCCTTGCCGATGCCCGTACCCAATGCGGTAATCAGCGTACCCACTTCGGCCGACGATAACATCTTGTCAAATCGGGCCTTCTCAACGTTAAGGATTTTACCTTTGAGCGGCAAAATAGCCTGGTTCTTGCGGTTTCGACCCTGTTTGGCCGAACCACCGGCTGAATCGCCCTCCACGATGAATAGTTCTGAAAGGGCCGGATCTTTTTCCTGACAGTCGGCCAGCTTGCCTGGCAACCCCGCGATATCAAGCACGCCTTTCCGCCGCGTCATATCTCGCGCCTTCCTTGCCGCCTCGCGGGCCCGGGCCGCTTCAACCACCTTGTTGACGATGACCTTGGCGTCAGCAGGATTTTCTAACAAGAAGTCACGTAATTCCGAGGCCAGCACAGACTCAACAGCCGGTTTGACATCCGACGACACCAATTTTTCCTTAGTCTGTGAGGAAAACTTTGGGTCTGGGACTTTGACTGATAACACCGCCGTCAAGCCTTCTCGACAATCGTCACCGGTGGTTTGTACTTTGGACTTCTTCGCCAGACCCGATTCTTCGATGTAGTTGTTCAGTGTTCGCGTCAGCGCTGCTCGAAATCCGGCTAAGTGTGTTCCGCCGTCTCGCTGTGGAATAGTATTAGTGAAGCAAAAAACGCTTTCCTGATAAGTGTCAGTCCACTGCAATGCAGCTTCAACCGTAATGTCATCGCTGTCCGCCTGAAAATGCAGGGTATTCGGATGAAGCGGTGTTTTCTTCTTACTAAGGTGTTGAACAAAGGATCGAATGCCCCCTTCGTAGCTGAAATGGTCCTGTTTTCCAGTTGCCTCATCGACAAGCCGAATACTGACGCCAGAATTAAGAAAACTTAGTTCGCGGAGTCGTTTCGCAAGAATTTCGTAATGAAAGGAAACGTCGGAAAATGTTTCAATGCTTGGCCAGAAACGTATTTCCGTACCGGTCTGATCGCTGTCAGAGACCGGCTGAAGCGGAGCTTCTGGAACGCCCATCCGATAGGACTGCTCCCACCGTTTACCCTGACGGTTTATGGTCAGCGTCAATCTACTCGATAGGGCATTGACCACGGAAACGCCAACTCCGTGCAATCCGCCTGACACTTTGTAGGAATTGTCGTCAAACTTACCGCCAGCGTGTAGCACAGTCATTATCACTTCTGCCGCTGACCGGCCCTCTTCCTCATGTAGCCCGACAGGAATTCCACGACCGTTGTCGCTGACGGCCACCGATCCGTCTTCATGTAGCGTCACTTGAATGTCGTCGCAGTGACCAGCCAGAGCTTCATCAATGGAATTGTCGACCACCTCAAAAACCATGTGGTGCAATCCAGTGCCATCGTCTGTATCACCGATGTACATGCCTGGGCGTTTACGGACCGCATCCAATCCTTTCAGGACCTTGATGCTTCCGGAGCCGTATTCTTTTTCTGTCATTGAGATAGGGGGATGTCCAGGGGATCAATTAAAGTGGCCATTGTAGCACCGCAACCGGTTTTCAGACTGCCTGCGGTGCTTCTCTGTGGTGTTTCACGTGAAACACTTTCATTTGAATCAGCTGTTGCGGGTGTCGGTTGTAATATTTCCTTGTTTCACGTGAAACAACTTGCCTCGTATCGGTGGAGGATCGGTGGAGGTGATCCAGGTCTGTAACGATTGCTGATTCAACCAGCCAAGGACTGTTTCCAAATGGCGCTTATCCAGCTCGGAAACCGGATCATCCATCAACAAGATTGTTTCTCCTGGCGAGCGCTGCTCCAATTGCGAAAGCTGCGCTAGCAAAAGAGCCAGTGCCAATAGTTTTTGTTGACCTCTAGAAAGTTCTTGCGCTGCGGCTTTTTGATTTACTTTCAGAATCAGATCGGCTCGATGGGGCCCGCGCTGGGTAAAACCACGATCACGATCGCTGATGCGCTGCGAACGGAGGGCTTCGATTATTGACAATTCTGGAGGGAAACCATGCCGATAGCTGACAGTAAGGTCTCCAGGTAAACGGATCTGTAGCTGCGCGATCAATGCGTTGGTCGCTCTGGTAGTCGCTTCAACTTGTCGATGTCTTAAATCATCAAGGGTTTGGGCAGCTGGACATATAACCGAGTCCAGTGCATCCAACACGTCATCACTGGCACGAGCTTTTAATGCAGCGTTGCGCTGACGAAGTAACCGGGCGTAGCGCTGCCAGGCAGTCAGGTAATGAGGTTCCACGTGAAACAGTTGCCAGTCAAGATACTGGCGACGTCGATCAGGCCCACCATCGATAAGACGATGACTATCGGGCTCAAACAATACTAGGGGGAGGGCGGCTGCAAATTCGCTGATACGTTGGCAATCGCGACCGGCAATTCGACCGCGCCACTGGTCACCGCTTCGCTCAATTCCTAAAACCAAGCCTCTGGCGGTTTTCCCGACCGCGCGCAGTTTTTCTCGGCCATGCTGGATAACACTTGCCGGCCGCGCGCTGCGAAAAGAACGCCCCCGACCCAACAGGTAGATGCCTTCCAGAACAGAGGTTTTACCTGCGCCGTTTTCGCCAGTAAACCAGTTCAACCCTGGCCCTGGCGACAACTCTGTGGGCGCGAGATTGCGCACGCCTTCGAGTGTGAGACGATCCAGCGCCAAGGTCGAGGACGTGCGTGCGCTAGAAACAGATCAAGAGGAGTGAGACGGTCTCTAGAGCTTCAACGGCATGACAACCTGCCTGACGCTGTCATCGTCAACTCCAGTGACCAGACAGGAACTGTTGGCATCACGCAGGGCAATACGTACTTTCTCACCGTCAATGGCGCCAAGCGCGTCCAACAGATAGTTGACGTTGAATCCAACTTTTAGCTTTTCGAATGGATGCTCCGCTTCCACTTCTTCAACCGCTTCTTCCTGCTGCGGGTTGTGGGCAACCACGCGAACCGTTCCAGCTTCTAAATCCAGACGCACCCCACGATACTTTTCATTGGACAGAATTGCCGCACGCTGCAGCGCATGGATTATTTCTGACCGATCAAGAATAACCGCTTGGTCAGTTTCCAGCGGGATGACGGCCTCATAATCCGGGAAGCGTCCGTCGATAAGCTTGGTCGTCATCACTATTCGTTCGCGATCGACCCGCAAAAAACCCTGACCGACCACCACATTAAGCGGTTCATCCAAGTCTTCCAGAATGCGATTCATCTCCATAACGCCCTTACGCGGCACGATCACACTACGCTGTTCACTCCCAACATCAGCATCGATTTCAGATAGCGCCAAGCGGTGGCCGTCGGTTGCGACCGCTCGCACCATGCCATCCCTGAATTCGAGCAACAGCCCGTTCAGATAGTGACGAACGTCTTGGTGGGCCATGGCAAATCCCGTTTTATCCGCCATCCACCTAAGTTTCGATTGACTAATCGGATAGCTATTCAAACTATCTGCCTGGTCGCTGGACGGAAACTCTCCCGCCGGTAACGTCGCCAGCGTGAAGCGGCTTCGACCCGCGTGGATCGCCAGTTTATCGTCGTTGAGCTGAACGCTAAGCTGGACACCCTCGGGAAGCGCTCGGCAAATATCGACTAGTTTGCGAGCAGGTACCGTTATCGAACCAGTCTGCGCAACTTCAGCGCTGGCACGAGCGACCAATTCAACTTCCATATCAGTGCCAGTGATCCGAAGGCCGTCTTCGACCGCTTCGACCAGGAAGTTGGCCAAGACCGGCAGGGTTTGACGTCGTTCAACGACGTTTACAACTTGAGCAATGGGCGCTAGCAAAGCTTCACGCACGATCGAGAATTTCATGGACGCTCCTTCAACGGGGTTGAGACCACGGTATGCCATCGAGCACACTGTTTTATTTTATTTATTAAAAGAAAAAATAGTAGTAGTAGTAGGCCCTGTGAACAAGCCCAAAACTCCCATTTATCTCTTATTTTCAGTAAGTTATGTTTTCTTAGCGAGCAGCTTAACCGCGCGATTTTGCTGTGGGGTGATTGTGGATAACTTTGAGTGATCATGTTATCCACAGATCATCCCCGACTTTTCCTGCAGTTGTTCCGCGCTTTTGAAATCCTGGTGAGTTCAAGAGGAAAGCTCCCGCGTCAGACGCGCGCGCTCTTCACGCAGCCGTGCGTCAGTTTCACATAACGCGTCGATTTTACGACAGGCGTGAAGCACGGTTGTATGATCTCGTCCACCAAAGGCATTGCCGATCTCCGGCAGCGAATGCTGAGTCAGTGATTTGGACAGGAACATCGCCATTTGGCGTGGGCGAGCGATCGAACGCGTACGTCGCTTCGACAAAAGATCAGCAACGCGCATTTGATAAAAATCGGCGACCGCCCTTTGAATATTCTCGATCGTAACTAAGCGATCGTGCACCGCGAGAATGTCGCGCAGAATCTCCTGAGTGTAATCCACGTCTATGGGCCGACCTGAAAAGCGTGCGTTGGCAATCAGTGAATTCAAGGCGCCTTCCAGGTCACGAACGTTGGAGCGAATACGCTTAGCAATCAGAAAAGATACGGAATCGTCCAACTCCAGATCGCGCTCCAGCGCCTTTTTCTGAAGTATCGCAACCCGGGTCTCGAAATCTGGAGGCTCAATCGATACTGTCAGCCCCCATCCGAATCGAGAGCGCAAACGTGCTTCGATGCCGTCAACTTCTTTTGGATAGCGATCACAAGTCAGAATAATCTGCTGTCGTGATTCCAGCAAGCTGTTGAAAGTATGAAAAAATTCTTCCTGAGAGCGGTCTTTACCGGCAAAAAACTGGATGTCATCAATAAGCAGCGTATCAACCGAGCGGTAACGGCGTTTGAAGGCATCAATACTGTCTCGACGGAGTGCCTGAATCATTTCGCTGACAAACTTCTCCGAATGCAGATATTCAACCCGCGCGTCCGGATTGTCTTCGGCAATTTGATGTCCGGCAGCGTGCAGCAAATGGGTTTTGCCCAACCCAGTTGATCCGTAAAGCAGCAGCGGGTTGTAAACCGTTCCAGGATTTTGAGCGACCTGACTGGCAGCAGCAAACGCCAGTTCATTGGAGTTTCCCAGCACAAAGCTGTCAAACCGATAACGATCGTCCAACCCCTGAACGCTACCAACGCGCTGGTCCTTTGGCTCGCTGGACACGCGTCGCGGTTGGGTTCCGACACCAATCACAACCGCATCCCGGGCAACGCCGTGCGCTGAGAAGAAATCCTGGATCATTCCCAGATATTGGGCCTTGACCTGGTCACGGACAAAATCATTGGGCGCGTGCAGAACAACACCATGGGTCTGCTTGTCGTCGAGACGAAGCGGACGTATCCAGGTATTGAGTTCATCCAGCGCGATATGGCGTTCCAACCGTGCAAGGCACTGCTGCCATAAATCCGAGCGTTGGGCGAGAGGCTTTTGAGTAGTCATTAAGTCGACTAGTTTAGGCAACAGCAACAATTTTATCCACAGGCTTGTATCAGCTTTACTGATCGATCTCGCAAAATGACAGAATCAGAGCCAACTCTAGGATGGATTTGCGAGGCATTGCGAGGTTGTAAATGACATTGACTCTAGCCGCCTAGAAACGCTACAATTGACGTCTTTTGTTGGGGATTTATAGCCATGAAACGAACTTTTCAGCCTAGCCGCATAAAACGTGCTCGCCGCCACGGCTTCCGGGCCCGTATGGCCACGCCAGCAGGCCGCGCCATCATCAACGCTCGTCGTGCCAAAGGGCGCAAGCGATTGGCTGCAGCGAACGGAAACTAAATACAGCTTCAATTCGTCGCAAGTCGAAACTACCGCTTTTGGCGTGACCAGCAGACTGCGGCATCCGCGTTCAGCCAGATTGCTTTCAGGAAATCAGTTCAAAGCGGTTTTCAATCAGCGTCGGGTCATCGCCAACGAGCAATTTCGAATCCACTACGCTGATGTTGATGCTCACGCCAGCCAACCGCGATTGGGCATGGCGATATCGAAGCGCATATGCCCGAAAGCGGTGGGTCGAAATCGCATTCGCCGCCAGATCCGTGAAAGCTTCCGGCTTCATCGACCATTTCTGGCAGCCTTGGACTTTGTGGTTCTGGCCAAGCCTGCTGCAGCTCGAAGTTCTCAGTCTGAACTGCAGCAAGCGCTGAATCAACTTTGGCAGCGCTTTCACGCTGGCTGATTAGCGCACTTTGTGTGAAATGACCCATAGCTAAACTCTGGATAGCCTAAAGATCAATGAATACCCGCGCTTTTTTTCTACTAATGCTGGCCATGCTTGGCTTCTTCATTTATCTGGAGTGGCAGCGCGATTACACGGCCCCACCAGCTCCCACGTCTGACCCGATACCACGCCAGGCGAATCAGCTTGATAATGAGCAAGGTCTGGCTGATGCATCAGAGAGCAATGTCAGAACTGATCGCTCTGATTTGCCCGACCTACCCGATATTTCTGACGCAGCAAGCAGCACCGCTTCAGATGCAGCAGCGTTGCCCGAGCCACCCAGCATGGTGGCCAGCCGTCGGGTGCACATCGTCACTGATGTGTTTTCGGTCGATCTGGATGCCAACGGCGGCACACTGGTTGACCTGCGTTTAAAGAACTACCCGGTCGAAGTGGACCAACCCGATACTCCATTTGTGCTGCTGAAAGAGGAGTTGCCCGAGTTATTTGTCGCTCAGGCCGGTCTTTTGAGTCGAGATTCCGATGCGCCCAATCACACAACGCGCTGGGAATTCGAACGCGACAGCTATGAGCTTCAACCCGGTCAAGACGAACTGAAAGTCCCGCTTGTTTGGCGCAACGACAGCGGTTTGGACGTGGTCGCGACCTGGACGTTCTATCGCAATGATTATGTGATCGACGTCGAAATGACCGTGCGTAACCAAACGGATCAGCTCTGGCGCGGTGCTCGTTATGTTCAGCTGCAGCGGACTGAACCGGATTTTAGCGATGACGGCCCCGCATTCACCAACCCTGAGCAGTTCAGCTACAACGGAGCAGCAATTTATTCGCCCGAAACCAAGATGGCCAAGCGCGGTTTCGACGACATTCGCGAAAGCGATTTTTCATCGACCATTGATGGTGGTTGGGCGGCGATGATTCAGCACTATTTCCTGGCGGCCTGGATCCCCCCGCAAGGACAGACCCATCAATATTCGACACGCTTTGTGAACTACCAGGGGCTGCCGCGCTACGTGGTTGCTGCAACCTCGCCGCAGGTCAGCGTGCCGGTCGGCAGCGAGCACACGTTCGCGGCACGCCTGTATGCCGGGCCAAAAATACAGAATCGCCTGGATGAAATTGCCGAAGGATTGAAGCTGTCGGTCGACTATCGCATCTTCCGAATAATCTCGCAGCCGCTGTTTTGGGCCCTGGACAAGATTCACATTGTAATTGGGCACTGGGGTTGGTCGATTGTTGTTCTGACGCTGCTTATCAAGCTCGTGTTCTACAAGCTGACCGAAGCACAGTTTCGGTCGATGGGCAGAATGCGCAAGCTGCAGCCGCGGATCCAGGCGCTGAAGGAGCGTTATGGTGATGACCGCCAGAAGTTCGGTCAGGCCATGATGGACATCTACAAAACCGAGAAAGTGAACCCTCTCGGCGGCTGTTTGCCGGTGTTGGTTCAGATACCGATTTTCATCTCCTTGTACTGGGTTCTGCTCGAATCCGTTGAACTGCGCCAAACTTCTTTTCTGTGGGTGCCCGACTTAAGCCGTCCTGATCCCTACTTCATCTTGCCGATCTTGAACGGCGTGTTCATGATTATCACCCAGCGCTTGATGCCGACAGCCGGTATGGATCCAATGCAGCGCAAAGTCATGATGTGGTTGCCAGTAATTTTTGCCTTTATGTTTGCGCTGTTCCCGGCTGGCCTTGTCCTCTATTGGGCGACCAATGCCGGTGTGTCTCTCGCCCAGCAGTGGTATATCTTGCGCCGTTTGGATCAGGAAGACACACGAAAACGCGCTTGATTGACTCGCTAGGGAACCTCTGAACAACTCTCTGCGGAGCGCGTTTCAGTCAGAAAAGCCGCGGATCGTGTGATGCGATCCGAGTGACAGTAGCCGTAGCTACGGCCGAGGAGCGCAGCGCGCGATAAGCGGCTTTTCCGGCGAAACCCTATCGGGACGGGCCTTTGCGGGGTCTCCAACTTGTTTGGACTCGCTTTTTTGGAATGACCAAACCACACTCGCCCAAGCCAAGTCGGAGACACCCGCAAAGACGCCGTCGCGCCCGCAGAGAGTTGTTCAGAGGTTCCCTAGCGCTTATGTACTGCGCGTAATGACGTGAAAAAGGCTGCTTCGGCAGCCTTTTTTTGTGCCCAATTGATCAACTCTACGTCGTCGATGGCACAATCAGGCCATGACCGAATTAACTGACACCATATGCGCCATTGCCAGTCCGCCGGGTCAGGGTGGAGTCGGGGTGATACGTATATCTGGTCCCCAGAGCTTTATTATTGCCAAAGCGATCACCGGGCGGGCGCCAAAACCTCGGCGTTTTCACCTCTCCACTGTCTACGACCTTAAAAATACCGCCATCGATCAGGCGCTGGTGCTGGCGTTCGCCGGACCAGCCTCGTTCACCGGCGAGGACGTGGTGGAACTACAGACCCACGGTTCACCAATCGCACTGGAGTTGATTTTGCGTCGCCTGGTCGAGCTGGGTGCACGACGCGCTCGCCCGGGAGAGTTCTCCCAACGAGCGTATCTCAATGACCGGATGGATCTGACTCAGGCCGAAGCCATTGCCGACTTGATTTCAGCTGGCAGTGAACAAGCCGCGCGCGCCGCCACCCGTAGTCTGGAAGGCGCGTTTTCCAAGCAGGTCGATGCACTGCATGCCGACCTGGTTGCGCTGCGGGTGTTTGTTGAAGCGGCCCTCGACTTTCCTGACGAAGACGTTGATTTTCTTGCCGACGGACAAGTTGGCGAGCGGCTGAAAATCATTATCAAGCGCCTGGATCAGCTGCTGGATCAAGCCCGCGCCGGACGATTGCTCAGCGATGGCCTGCGAATCGCCATTGTCGGAAAACCGAATGCCGGGAAATCCAGCCTTCTTAATGCGCTCACTAAAGAAGATTCTGCGATCGTCACCGACATTCCCGGCACCACCCGCGACGTCTTGCGCGAAACCGTGAGCCTGGCAGGATTGCCCGTGACGCTTGCCGATACTGCCGGATTACGTGAAACTCATGACGCTGTCGAGCGCGAAGGTGTTCGCCGCGCTCAACGCGAAATGCGGGCTGCTGATCTGATTTTTTGGGTGGTTGATGCCAGTGATGCCACAGAAACGGACCCTCATCCACCGCCTGGCCTGCCGAGCAATGTACCCGTCCTTCGCATCAACAATAAAATTGATCAGCAAGGGTTAGAAGCGTCGCGCTCTGATACTGCAGTCAATTTATCGGCTTTGAACGGAGCGGGCTTAGAGCTTCTGGAAAACCTGGTCAAAGAAACGCTGGGCTTGAACATTCAGGGCGGTGGCGAGTTTTCTGCTCGACAACGCCACGTTGATGCACTGATCAAAAGCCGGGTTCCACTCGCACGCGGCGCTGATGAGCTTGAGGCGACGGGCTCAGGCGAACTGTTGGCTGAAGAACTGAAGCAGGCCGCTGATGATCTGAGCGAAATTACCGGCAAGATGAGTTCAGACGAACTGCTCGGCGAGATTTTCTCAAGCTTCTGTATTGGAAAATGACGGTGCTGCCCTCCAGGCAGCCGGCGTTCTGAATTCAATTGGCGTCAATGAGGTTGTTGGGCTCCATGGCACCAGTTACCGTCGACAGTTCGGAGCAATCTAATAATCCCTGAATCCCGGTACGCCACCTGCTGCTTGCGCGTGCGCTAGAATCTAGCGAGAATCTAGGACATCGACTGAAACTCCAGTCAATTTTGCAAAGGACAGCCAAATGCAGACTATTCGCCAGATCCTACAAAACAAAGGTGGATCAATCTGGTCCGTTACCCCGAACGAGACGGTCTATGACGCCGTAAGGAAGATGGCTGAAAAGGGTATCGGTGCGTTGCTTGTGCTTGACGATGGTGAGCTGCACGGCATGATGTCCGAGCGCGACTACGCACGTAAAGTTATTCTCGAAGGTAAAGCATCACGCGATACCCTGGTTGGTACCATTTGCTCAAGCCCGGCAATTACGATTTCGCCCGGCGCCAGCGCCCAGGAGGGTTTGGCGTTGATGACCAATAAACGATTCCGCCACCTGCCAGTGGTTGACGAGGGCGAACTGCTGGGCGTGGTCTCCATCGGTGATCTGGTCGATGTCGTGCTTGGTGAGCAGCAAGAGATGATCGAACAATTGGAACGCTATGTCAGCGGCTAAGCGCTCGTTGACTCGCAGCAACTTTGAGCTTGGATTGTTACACTGGTAACTAATCGCGCGGTCACAAGCATGAGCGCTGAGTTTCAATTCGTCTCGCGGAGCAATAGCCATGGGTTTACTCGTTGATGGTCAGTGGAAAAATCAGTGGTATGACACTGACTCGACTGGCGGGCGGTTTGAGCGATCAGCCTCAGCGTTTCGTAACTGGATTACCGACGATGGCACACCTGGTCCAGACGGTGCCGGTGGCTTCAAGGCTGAACCCGGACGTTATCATTTGTATGTCGCACTGGCCTGCCCCTGGGCTCATCGCACCTTAATTTTCCGCAAGCTCAAGGGCTTGGAGGACATGATTTCGCTGTCGGTGGTAAACCCAATCATGCGCCGACACGGTTGGACGTTCAGACCAGGCTATAAAGTGCATGGCGATCCGATCAACAATGCTGAATTCATGCACCAGGTCTACACTCGAGCACTCGCTGACTACAGTGGGCGGGTAACCGTCCCGGTGGTTTGGGACAAGCACAACAACACCATCGTCAGTAACGAATCAGCTGACATTATTCGGATGTTTAANTCAGCCTTTGATCAGGTCGGCGCACAGCCCGGCGATTTCTATCCCGAGCCGTTGCGCGAATCGATTGATGAAATCAACGAAACGATTTATCACCAGGTCAATAACGGCGTCTACAAAGCTGGCTTTGCAACCACACAATGGGCCTACGAAGAAGCTGTGATGCCGCTGTTCGAAACCTTGGATTCGCTCGAGGCGCGACTGACCGATCAACGTTACCTGTGCGGCGATCAAATCACCGAAGCCGACTGGCGCTTATTCACCACCCTGGTTCGATTTGATGCGGTTTACGTCGGCCATTTCAAATGTAATTTGCGTCGGATTGAAGACTACCCTAACCTCTCGAACTACCTGCGCGAATTGTTTCAATGGCCCGGGGTGGCCGAGACGGTCGATCTGCGCGCGATCAAGCTGCACTACTACGCCAGCCATAAAACCATCAACCCGCACTACGTCGTACCAATGGGACCGGCACTAGATTTTCATCGCAAGCACGACCGCGCGCGATTTGAAAATTGATGTGAGCAGGACGGGTCTACGAATCAAGAGCGTCTACTACTGAGGCACAAGAAAGGCACTAAGAAAATATTCGCGGATACAATTCTTAAGCAACTACAAATCAAGGTCATCCTGGCAGGCCACTTGCTGCTGTTCGAACAGACGCACCCGCTTGCCGCCATGAAAAACCAGCTTGAACTCCGCTCGACTGACCGGTACGTAGCGATCATTGCCGCCAATCTCGACTTGGTCACCCTCGGTCACAGCAAATCCGTGTTCGTCCACCCGTACCACCATGGTTGCTTTTGAGCCGGTGTGGCAGATGGTTTTGAGTTCTTTCATTTCGTCAGCCCAGGCCAGCAGGTAGTGACTGCCTTCAAACAGCTCGCCGGCAAAATCTGTGCGCAACCCAAATGCCAGCACCGGGATCTTGAGCCGATCAACCACTTCGGTTAAATCGTAGACTTGCTGGCGGGTAAAAAACTGTGACTCATCAGTCAGCACGCAATGGATTTGACCGCCGTCGAGCGCGGACTCAACCCTACTGAACACATCATCGTCCGGCCCAACCGCCAACGCCGGTGCCTCAATGCCAACCCGTGAGCGAATCATCCCCTGGCCGGCGCGATCATCTATGGCCGGACTCAGCAGCAGCGTGCGCATGCCGCGTTCAGAATAGTTATAGGCCGACTGCAGCAGCACCGTCGTCTTGCCGGCATTCATGGTCGAGTAATAGAAATACAGCTTGGCCACGTTCTATCAGGTGCTTGGTCACGAGATTTTAAGTCAATCCGACCATTACAACACGCGATCCATGGCAACGTTCAACCAAACGACCGAAACGCTTTGCATGCTGTTTAGCCAGGTTTCAATTTCAGATTCCACTTGATCACAACGGTCGCAATCAGGCCGGGAATAAAACACCACATACAGATCGGCAGGCGGGAGGTCTTCAAGGTTGAATGGTTGCAGAGTTTCGGGTGTTTCGACATTTTCCAGCAGACGGTCCAGATCAATCACGCTGCGTTCTGCTCTGGAGCTGCTGATTCGCGCGTTGAGCTGCCGTTCAAACCCGCGCTGATACCCGTCCATGTGAAAGACAGCCGAATAGTCTGACAAGTAAATGTAGGTTTGAGGGACGCGAACAATCCAGCCTTGAGCCTGCGCCTGAGTGCGAATATTGCCGACCCGGCGCTGATGCTTGACCTGTGCTGATTCAAGTTGATGCAGCTCAATACGCTGGATGTCTGCCCCGTGCAACACGTTTGAGGCCAGCACCGATATCGCAATTATCGCGACTGCACTTAAGGACAAACCTTTTGATTTCGTCATGCTGACCAGTATAGCGGAGGTAATAGAAAAACGGCCCGCCGGAGCGAGCCGTTTTTATCTTCAAGAATTTCTACTTTGCTGAATAATCAGGGCGTGATGACGGTGTCGATCACATGGATTACGCCATTGCTTGTTTCGATGTCGACTGCAATAACGTTAGCGTCATCAACCTGCACGCCCGCATCAGTCACTGTGATATCAACATCAGATCCCTGCACAGTCGTGGCTGAATTCAGGTTGACCACATCGGTGGACATGACTTTGCCTGCAACCACGTGATAGGTCAAAATGCTGGTCAACAACTCTTTATCGGCCAGGATGGCTTGCAGATCGTCGGCTGGAATCTTGGCAAAAGCGTCATCGGTTGGAGCGAACACGGTAAATGGACCTTTACCTGACAGCGTTTCGACCAATCCTGCCTCTTTCACGGCCGTGACCAGGGTAGTGAAGTTACCAGCATCGACTGCAGTTTCTACAATGTTTTTCGATTCTGCTTTACCGTGATCATCTGCCAAGGCTGCAGTGCTCAAAAACAATAAAGTGGCTGACGCAATTGCTGTCGTGATTCTGAGATTCAACATTTCAAACTCCTAAAATTAAAGTGTGCGCGCCAAATAAGTGACGCGGAGGGCGAACAATGGGGCAGGCACCATGCACGTGAAGTCAATTTAATATCAATGCTTTGTGTGCGTTGTGTCGCGGATGCGTGAACGAGTGCGGCACTTTGACTTGGTCGCGACTTGCCTTGGTTTAGATTTTCACCCTTCACCAAACTAAGCGCTTTCACAATGCAGGCAGCACGCCAATCTGGACTCGAACGACTCGATGAATTCCTGCCGAGGGCTGGACGTGCCTACGCACGTCAGCGAAATCACGACTTAGGCGCTGACAGCAGAGACAATGTTTCAGTTCTCTCACCCTGGATACGGCATCGGCTGATAACAGAGCAGGAGGTCGTCGGCGCCGTACTCGAGCACCACAGCCCCTCGGCCGCCGAGAAATTCATTCAAGAAATTTGTTGGCGTACTTACTGGAAGGGCTGGCTGGAAATGCGCCCCGATGTTTGGTCTGACTACCTGGCCGCACTTGAGCATGACCAGGACCGAGTCACAAACAATACCGGCCTGCAGGCTGCTCTTGATGAGGCGGAATCTGGTCGAACTGGAATTGACGCCTTTGACCACTGGGCGCGCGAGTTGAACGATACCGGCTATCTGCATAATCATGCGCGCATGTGGTTCGCGTCAATCTGGATTTTCACGTTGAAGCTGCCCTGGACGCTTGGCGCCCACTTCTTTTTGCGTCATCTGCTTGACGCTGACCCCGCATCCAACACCCTGGGCTGGCGCTGGGTTGCTGGCATTCAGACCCGTGGCAAAACCTATCTCGCTCGCCCTTCCAATATTAAAAAATTTACTGACGGTCGTTTTGAGCCATCAGACCTGGCCACTGAAGCCGAGCCACTGGAGTGGAAAGAGCCTCCCAAGCCGCAGGCACCAGACCCAACCGCGGCTGTCGACGCACTGAACGATGAACCAGCTCTGTTGTTGATCCACCCGGAGGATCTTAATCCAGAATCTCTGCTTCCGAAAACGCTGAAGTTCAAGGCCGCTATGGCGTTTGAATCCGTTGACGAGCCGTATCAGTGGCCGTTCGGTCAAAAAGCAAAATCGTTTGTTGCAGAAGGCGTTGAGGACGCGGTTGAGCGCGCATCTGCTCATTATGATATCGATTCATTGCGCAAAAACGTCCTGTCACCAGAGGCTGTCATAGGCGCGTGCAGAGCAGCGGACTTGAAATCAGTGATTACGCCTTACGCACCAGTGGGACCAGTCGCTGATGCGTTGAAAGCGCTGGCCCGTCAATTGGGCAACGCCGACATAAAACTGCATCGGGTTCGTCGTGACTGGGACGAATTCGCCTGGCCGCACGCGACAAAGGGGTTTTTCCCTTTTAAAAAGAAGATTCCGGCGTTGCTGGAGACGGTGGGGGTTTTGGACGGGTGAGTTGGGGGCACGAGAAGACGGTACGACGTAAGACGGAAAAACGGAAAAACGGAAAAACAAAAAATCGGAAAGATCAAAAAAATGAAGACCACGGACGAGAAGGATTGATATGCAATGACCAGTGATGTAACGGTTTATTACGATGGTGCTTGTCCGTTGTGCCTGCGCGAAATCCGCTTGATGCGTCGGTTGGATACGCGGCAACGAATTGACTTTATTGACGTAGAAGATCCGGAAACCACTTGTCCGCTGGATCGAGACGAACTACTGGCGCGATTCCACGCCCGCGAAGGTGATCAAATGGTTTCAGGGGCTGCGGCCTTTGCCGCCATGTGGCGCCAGATTCCACTGCTGCGCCCGCTCGGGCTGTTGGCGCGAAATCGCTTTGTTCTATCGGCGCTGGAGTGGACGTATCTGAAATTTCTAAAAATCCGCCCCCGTCTGCAGAGATGGATGGCGTGAACTCGCTCCGGGCATAGGTATTCAAGGGTTCCCTAGTTCATCAACCCGTCGCTGCAGGTCTTGCAGCCGTTCGTCACCTGGAAATTCAGTGCGCAGCAGTTCCAGCAAATCTTGCGCGACTGCCTGATCTCCACGCTCGATTGCTTGGTCCAGGGCAAGCCATGGTGACAAGCGTTCAGAGGGCACTGCCATGCGCTGATTACGCACAGGTCTTGGTAGCGCCTGCGACGGGACCAGCTCACTGTACGAGGATTGTGCATCGGACTCACGCGCTCGGCCAGAGCTCAGATTGGCTTGACCTAGCCCTTCTTCGACATTTTCGGACGTTTGTAGCGCCGGTGCCGACACGCTGCCTGGTTCGGCATCCCTTAGGTCTTGCCTTGCATACGTGTCATCGCCAACTGGTGATGCGATAGATCGCTGGGCGGTCGGCTCCACAGCAGATTCGACGTTAGATTCGGTCGTGGATTCAGTGAATGGTAAATCAGGTTCTGGTTGCGGGGTTTGGATCACGACTGCAACCACAACAACCAGCACCGCGGCCGTGGCAAAGCCACTCATCCAACCTATCGGTTTAGCCCTAACCTCGTGTCTTACGGCCTGCTCGGCCCGGGCGCGGATCATGCGATCCAGATCGCTTCGCGGCTCAATTGAGGCTTGATTCGCGTAGAGTTCTTCGAGCGCCTGTTTTGACTTGTCGTTTTTTTTGGTCATGGTCGCAGGGTCTCCGTGGACGGGCCCAGTCGGTCTCTTAATTTATTAATAGCGTAGCGTAGCCGGCTTTTGATGGTTTCCCGTCCAACGCCTTCGCGCCTGGCAATATCGGCCAACGATAGGCCAGACTCTTGCTGCAGCAAAAACGCTGCGCGCTGATCATTTGGCAGTGCCATCAATGCGGTTTTCAGGTGCTTGGCCTGTTCGTCCCGGGCCTGCTCAAATTCGGGCTGACGATTTTGATCATCAGCGATCTGGTTCAGCGTTGATTCGCTGTCACCATCAAGCGTTTTGATCGAACGCCAATGGTCGATCAAGCGATTATGGGCAATCCGAAACGCCCAGCGTTTGAATCCTGGGCCCGCTTTGAAGTTCGAGCCGAACTTCGGTCTGAAACTTGTACGCGAAGCAATAATCCGCGACCAGACATCCTGATACAAATCATCGGCAATTGCCGCTTGCCCCGTCGCGTGCACCAGGTAGCGATACAAGGGCTGCCGATAGCGTTCGTAGAGCTGATCAAAAGCACCCGTATCGCCACCCGCATACGCAAGCATCAAATCATCATCAGAAAGCTTGTCTTTCATCCCGCTACGTTACGAGTATCAAGGCCCAAGACGCAAGGCAAAAATGATTCACCACAGAGACCACAGAGGGAAAGCCATTGTTTTTTCTGCGTGAACTCTGTGTCTCTGTGGTGAGAAATGCGTTGCTTAGTTCTGCGCGAGGCCCAGGCTCTCGGTCAGGCGCAGGAGCTGGATAAATTCGGCTCTGTAACCAAAGGGATCGTCACCCCGGGCCGGTTGAGCCAGGGCTTTGATGTCGCTCAGGTCGAAATCATTCAGGTAAGTTCCTCCAGCCAAATGCTGACCGAAAGCAGCCACCGAGGCCGCCCAGGCCAGGCGTGGACTG